>OGGW01002553.1_pt1 | contig 11256 bp, 6 predicted proteins | sample 1571291 | NCBI WGS metagenome assembly OGGW01 (sample SAMEA2582028, study PRJEB24529) | metagenome | biome: Human gut stool | place: China | collected 2011 | reverse complement strand
ATAACAGGTGGCATCGGTCATACAGACATGAAGGTTCTCAAGATAAGGTTTCCAACGGTCAGCCAGAATAGGTTGGAGGGACTCAATATCAAGGCGATCTGCTAGTTCCTGACGAATTGCACTGACGATTTTAGGATTGGTCAGTGGATGAAGCGGATCAATCTGAACACCACAAAATAACTGGTAATGAATATTACCGTTTAAATGTTCAATCAGTTGTGAATCTGAAAAGTTAGTATAGGACTTCAAGACCATTAAGGCGATTTTACCTTCAGGAGAAAAATAACTTTTACGACCCAGACGAGATTCATGTAAATCCATCTGTTGAGCCAGTTCAGAGAAAGGAAAAAGAGAATGAAGCCGCCCCAATTCACTCTTTTCAAAACTTTGACGATATTTTTCGAGAATATCAAATTCTGTAAAACCCAAAGTAGGTTCGATTTCTGAAATTTTTCGTATCTTTACCATGTGTTTTTATTTTTAATTACCCCCGTTTTAGTCGTCAAACTGTATTTACGCACGAAATGCTTAAAGATACAAAAAAGGCAACTAATTCGCAATGAAGTAGTTGCCTTATGTTCTTTATTTACTGAATATCCCGATTTACTTCTTTCCCGATAATACCAAATATAAAAAAAGTATCGCAAGAAACTTCTGAACGCAAAAAGCGTGCAACTCATTGAGCTGCACGCTTTTGCTTATTGTTTATTATCTGTTTTCTTATCGGAATCATTTGACTTCCTCAAATCAACAGTATCTCTGTATGAGCAACTTGCGTGAACGTGTTGCAAATATAGTGCAAACCCGAAAATAAGCATCCATAAGCAACCACAGCTCTTTACTGCAAAAGTACGATTTTTCACCGAAAATAACGAAAGGAAAACGCAGAAAATATCAATGTTAAATGACAACAAAAACTGCATCACTAAGTTTTTTCAGTAACAGTTGCGATTTCTTCATGACTTAGTTATGGGTTGTCTGGCGTAAAATCAAGTGAGGGCAAATCTTTGTCATCCAATTTATCGAAGTCGGACTTAAACAGACGGTCTTGAATGACGCGGTATTTTTCAAATTCAGTTTCGGCAAACTCTTTGGCGTATTCAGCCGTGACCTTTCCTGCATCGGCAAGAATCGGCCGGTCCGTTACGTCCAGAAATTTGTCTATACGTTTTGCCCAATCCTCCATTGTCATCGGGATATGGCGTTTTGCCATATCTTCCGCTATATCAAGAAAGCTGTTGACGATACGTCCCATTGCCTCTAATTCATTTTCTTTGAGGTAATTCTTGGCAACGCTTACATCCGGCTTTACTATCTTACCGTCCGGTGCTTTCTCCCATGTAGTCAAGCCCATGTGTTCTTTTTGTGCATCTGCACGGTCAACTATCAATTCCGCAGCGGTATGCCCATGTACCGCATAGTGCATTTTGTTCTGCACCTTTTTGTAAAACAGCCGTGTTGTGGGCGCACTCTTGTTATAATCTATGGCCGTGGCATATATATCTGTAAGTTTCTGGTAAAAGCGCCGTTCACTCAGACGTATCTCGCGAATTTCGGCAAGCAGATGCTCAAAATAATCCTCCCCGATGAATGAGCCGTTTTCCATCCGCTTTTTATCTATGACATACCCACGGATGGCAAACTGGCGTAGAACGTATGTACACCATTGGCGGAATTGTGTGGCTCGGATAGAATTAACGCGGTAGCCAACGGAAATTATGGCGTCAAGGTTGTAAAATGCGGTATTGTATGTTTTACCGTCCTCGGCAGTATGTGCAAATTTTGCACATACTGATTCTTGCTCTAATTCTAAACTGTCAAAAATGTTTTTTAGATGTTTTGTTATGACCGTTCTGTCAACGCCAAACAATTCAGCCATTGCTTTTTGGGTTGCCCAAATTGTTTCATCCTTATATAACACTTGTATGCCATTCTCCTTACCCTCGGCAATAAAGGTAAGAAACTCTGCCGTACTATTCCGTATTTCAAAATTCTTTGCCACGATTCCTTTGGTTATTAATTATCACATATACAAAGGTATGGAAAATACTCAGAAATCTATTACAAAATTATATTCAGGAATAGATTTTACGTAGATTTCTTCTCCCTAATCCGTTTTTTCCCATTCTAATTGAACGGAAAACGGACTTTTTTCCGTATGTTTGTAAACGATATTGGGGTATTATACCCTTATAACAACGAGAAAATCATGCAGATACACGATAACAGGCTCATAGCAGAATGTACGTCTTACGATTTCAAGGAGATGCTGGAACGCAAGAAAGTGAAGTCGTGGCTCAAATCCGTGTCGGCTTTCGCCAATACGGATGGTGGCAGCTTGTTCTATGGCGTAAACGATGAAGGTGAAATTGTAGGATTGAAGAACGTACAGGCGGATGCCGACTTTATCAGCGAAATGATAAAAGCACGGCTTGACCCTGTACCGGAAGTACAACTTATCCCGATTGAACACGAAGGACGCACCCTATTAGAAGTGAAAGTCAAGGCCGGAGTGCTGACACCTTATTATTACTATCAAGACGGAACGCGCACGGCTTATGTAAGAGTTGGTAACGAAAGCGTGGAATGTAATTCGCAACAACTTCTTTCGTTGGTACTGAAAGGTACGCACATGACGTGGGATTCGCTCCCTACACAGGTGGATGCCAACAAACATTCCTTTGTCATTCTTGCCAACACATTCCGTGAACAGACACATCAGGAATGGAACGACAAATATCTTGAATCATTTGGCTTGGTAACTTCTGACGGAAAACTTACCAATGCCGGACTTCTGTTCGTTGATAACTGCACCGTATTCCAGTCGCGCATCTTCTGTACCCGTTGGACGGGACTTTATAAAGATGATGCCATCAGCTCCGTGGAGCATCGTGCCAATCTTGTGTTGCTTCTGAAATATGGCATGGATTTCATTAAGAACTACACCATGAGCGGATGGGTGAAGATGCCCAACTACCGCCTCAATCTGCCCGACTATTCCGACCGGGCTATCTTTGAGGGATTGGTAAACCACCTTATCCATCGGGATTATACGGTGATGGGCGGTGAGGTACATATCGACATTTACGATGACCGAGTGGAACTGGTATCGCCCGGTGCGATGCCTGACGGCACACAAATTCAAGACCGCGACATCTATAACGTGCCCTCCATACGCCGCAACCCCGTCATTGCCGATATGTTTACCCAGCTCGACTACATGGAGAAGCGTGGTTCCGGTCTGCGCAAGATGCGTGAACTGACCGAGAAGCTGCCCAATTTCCTGCCCGGCAAAGAGCCTCTCTATAAAACCGAAGCATCCTCATTCTTCACCACTTTCTATAATCTGAACTGGGGTGAGAACGGTAGAATCTCTGTAGAAGAGGTAGCCGACAGGGTAAACAGTACCCTCAAAAAGTACCCAGTAAACGGAGGAGCTTCGGAGAAAAAGTTCGGTGTAAACGAAAAAAGTTCGGAAAAAAGGTTCGGTGTAAATGCTGAAAGGTTCGGTGTAAACGAAAAAAGTTCGGAGAAAAGGTTCGGTGTAAAAGGAGAGGAAGCATCTAAAAGAGTTAGCAGGACAGGGCAAAAAATAATAGACTTAGTTATTTCCGACCCTTCTATAACAGCAGAAGCAATGTCTGTAAAAATTGGCGTGTCCAAGCGGGCAGTTGAAAAGAACATCAAAGAGTTGCGTGACAGGGGCATCCTCGTCCATGAGGGTTCTGACAAAACTGGTTATTGGCGAATCATCGTAAAACCATAATAGGGAGGGAGTGACACATGACAATCTTTATCTTGGTTTCCATCTTATTGGTCGCAGCCTTGGCAATAGCTTTGCTTATGGGCGTTTCTCCTGCGAGCCAAAAAGTTAAAGTCTGGGCTATGTATGTCGGAGCTGCGCTTATGCTCGTAGTTGCTCTTGTCGTCTGCGACTATATTGACGCTTTGCCGGATTTTCCGTCCAAGTTCCGATTTCATGCGGTACTGGTACTTACCGTAACCGTAGGTTATCTCTGCATTGCCATTGCTTGTATGGAAAAGTACAATGTCCTAAAACGCAAGAACCGCGTGCTTGAAGAAGCCCTTACTGAAAAAGAGCAAGAGAAAGTATCCATTCTGATGGAACGCCAGAGTGAACAACAACAGGCACTCCAAAAAGAAGAACTTGAATGGTTTGCCGGGAAAATAAAGATGTTCAGCGAAGAGGAACAAAAAGCTATTCTTGCCAGTGCCTACGCATTTACAGAACATGACTTGATTCTTCCGCCCTCAATCACAATCCAGCCAAACGAGATGTGCAGTCAGCAAGAACTCATGTATTACGCTTACTCCGCTTTCTCCAACATGGGCAAGAAACGCAGCGACATTGTAAGTTTCTTATGTCAGGTCTTTAAGGCATACTTTCCTGCTGGTGAGGCTTCCGTATCAAAGAAGATGCCGGGATTGGATAAGGTTAAGGAGAGAAGAGAGAAAGAAAAGAATTCGGAAACATTGTAACATATAACGACATGAATGATACTGTAAACACCAATATCAACTCTAACTTTTTTACGAATAGAAGCAATAACACCCTTATGAAAGAATTTGAGGGCATATTGCAACATAATCCCAATATTCGTAATTTGGATGCTGTTGTCGGATTTCTGCGAGCATCTGGTTATTTTTCTTTGCGCCCATTCCTTGATGGCATCAATAAAGTAAGGGTGCTAATAGGCATTGATGTAGATAAATATATTGCACAAGCAGTAAGACAAGGAAGAATGTTCTTCGGGGCTGAAGAAGAAGTAAAGGAAGACTGCCTACGCAAAATACGTCAGGACATAGAACAATCAAATTATCGCAAGGAGGTTGAAGATGGAATGTTCCAAATGGTACAAGATCTCATAGACGGGAAATTAGAGATGCGCGCCCATCCTTCAAAGAAAATTCACGCTAAAATTTATGTGCTCTATCCTAATGATTTTAATCAGTACACACAAGGTGTAGCTATAACAGGCTCAAGCAACCTGTCTGGCAATGGTCTTGGCATTTCGGAAGACCGCCAATATGAGTTTAATGTAAAACTGAATCGATATGATGATGTCAAGTTTGCAAAAGACGAGTTCGAACTACTCTGGAAAGAAGCTGAAGGGTGTGAAATAACAGCTGATGATGTGAAAATCTCCATTGACCGTACATATCTAAAAGGAGATGTTTCACCATACGAACTGTATATCAAAATGCTGATGGAATATTTCTCAGACAGAGTAATGGCTACAGACGATAATAATCCGTTTGATATGCCAGAGGGGTATAAAAAATATGACTATCAGATGGATGCTGTTGAAGAGGGATATCAAAAACTGCTCCGTTATGATGGCTTTTTTCTTGCAGATGTAGTGGGTCTTGGCAAAACGGTCATTGCGACTATGATAACAAAAAAATTCTTGATAGAAAACGGTAGAGACAAAACTAAAATTCTTGTAGTATATCCCCCTGCAGTTGAACAAAACTGGAAAGCTACATTTAAGGATTTTGGAATTGATAAGTATGCAAATTTTGTTTCCAACGGAAGTTTATCAAAAATCTTGGATGAAGATAACTACAATTATTGGAATGCAGACGAGTTTGATCTTATACTTGTGGATGAGGCTCATAAATTCCGTTCTCATACAACAGCAGCGTTTGAGCAATTGCAAGAAATATGCAAAATGCCTCGCATTGAAACAGGTAACATACCAGGATATAAAAAGAAAGTCATGCTCATTTCTGCAACACCAATGAATAATACTCCGGCAGATATATATAATGAAATACAACTGTTCCAAGATCCACGCCATTGTACAATTGATGGTGTGTCAAATCTGACTGCTTTCTTTGCACCTCTTATTAAGGAATTTAAAAGATTACGAAGGGAACCAGATTTTAATGTCAATCATTTCAAAAAGCTCGCTGAGCGTGTACGCGATAGAATAATAAAACCGTTGACCGTTAGGCGTACCAGAACAGACATTGAAAGCATATCTCGTTACAATAAGGATGTGAATGGATTTCCAAAGGTGGAACGCCCCATAGAGAGCCGTTATGAATTGAATGAGCATCTTGCTGATTTGTTTGAACACGCAATGTTTACACTTGAGAAGAGTCTGACTTATGCGCGTTATCAAGCCATAGCTTATTTGAAACCAGAAGCAGCCCAAGGTTTGTATGATAATGCGGAACTGATAAGTCGAAGCTTGGCAGGTATTCGTAAAAATGGATTAGTGAAACGTCTTGAAAGCAGCTTTTATGCCTTTCAAGTATCATTAGATAATTTCTGTCAGGCAAATCAAAATATGATAGACATGTTTGAACGTGACAAAATATTCATAGCTCCCGATCTTGACATCAATATGCTGTTAGAATCAGGGTTAAGCGATGAAGAGATAGAGGAAAAGCTAAATGCCAAGGCGGAAGATAATCCCAAAAATGCAGTATTCGCTGCGGTTGATTTCAAGCCTGAATTTATTGAGATGCTACACAATGACCAAAACACACTTGAAAAGCTGCGTGCGGCATGGGCAGATATAACGGATGAGGATGATTCCAAATTTGCGAAATTTGAAGAATTACTTAAACATGAGTTTTTCAAGACAGAACGCAATCCTGAGCAAAAATTAGTTGTGTTTTCAGAATCAGTTGATACGGTTGAGTACTTAGCTCGCCGTATCAATCGCAAGGATGTATTGGTTATTTCTGCTGATAATCGTAGCAAACAATTCAAGACGATTCGTGAGAATTTCGATGCAAACTACAAGGTAAAAATGAATGACTATAATATCATCCTTACCACAGATGTATTAGCAGAAGGTGTTAACTTGCATCGCGCTAATGTGATTGTGAATTACGATACCCCTTGGAACAGCACACGTTTGATGCAACGCATAGGTCGTGTAAACCGTATTGGTTCTGCATCTAAACACATTTATAATTATGTGTTCTATCCCTCGCGTGAAGGAAATCGTGAAATCAACCTCAACCAGATTGCATTGAGCAAGATTCAAACTTTCCATTCTACATTTGGAGAAGACAACCAGATTTACTCACAAGAAGAAATCCTTGACCGTGACCTTAGCAAACTCTTTGATGAAGGCATGAAACAACAGAAAGAGGAATGCAACCAAGAACTTCCTTATTATGAAGAACTGCGTGAACTTTATCAAACTAACCGTAGAGAGTACAACCGTATAGCCAAACTTTCTTTACGTAGTCGTACAGGGCGTGAAGCAAAGAATATTGATGGAGTTACACTATCAAATGACACACTTGTATTTCTCAAGACTAATTTCCGCAAAGTGTTCTTCTTGGTATCCGAAACTCCTGAGGAGTTATCTGTACTCGATGCACTCAAATACTTCATGGCTCCAAAGGAAGAATCATCTGTAGATCGTATAGAACTACACCACAAGCATGTTAATATGGCTTTAAAAAAGTTTCGTCAAATGCAAGACGATGAGATGCGCTCGCAAGAAACAGCCCATGATGAACAAACTGCAATGGGCGCACAGGTAAATATGGCAGTTAACTTATTGAATAATTTTATGCGAGAAATTGACGACAATGACTTATTTATAAAAGTAGCTCAACTAAAAACTTTAGCTGAACGTGGCGTCATCACATACATTGCCAAGCGTTTGCAACGAATTCAAAGGGATTTACGCCGTGTGGGTGGAAAAGCACGTATGACTCATGATGAAGCTCTTTCTGAAATCGTTGAAATGGCTAAAAAATATGCACCATACTATACTGCTCAAGAATCATTATTGAATGAACAGGAAACTGAAGCTGAGATTATCTTGTCTGAATCGTTTAATTAGAATGCAACAAAAATATGAACTACAAAGAAGTTATAGAATCTAAATATAATCGGGAAGCATGGCAGCAATTACTCCATGACATATTCAGAAACAAAGTAAGTTTTTGGAATCGTCCGTCGGCTGTACACGTAAACAGCCGTTTGGCAAAAGAAGCACTGAATCTTGGCAAAATATCTCTTGCCGATGGTGAAGCTATCGCCATATATGAAATTGAACTGACAGAAAAAGTTGACATTGAGCGCAATCGGCGTGGAATCCGTGATATGCTTACTTCTGACTGGCGCAATATGGGTTATGCAGGTGCTTTCATGTTTTGCTATAGAAAGAATGAAAGCGTACTCCGCTTTTCGTATGTAAGTGAAACGTGGGGATTCGACAAACAAGGGAATTACGAAAAAATCTCGACCAATACGAAGCGTTATACCTATCTGCTTGGCGAAGGACGCGGCTGCCGTACGGCAATAGAACAGTTTGGCGTACTTAAAAGTAGCAAACAAACACTTAGCGATATTACTGCCGCATTCTCCGTCGAAGTTCTGACCAAGCAATTCTACAAAGACTTGTTTGAATGGTACCAATGGGCAATTGAGCCATCTTCCAATGTATCCTTTCCTAACAATATTACAACTGAAGAAGACGATCGTGAAGATTTGGAAACGAAAATTATCCGTCTGATAACCCGTATCATGTTTGTATGGTTTATCAAACAAAAAGATTTAGTACCAAGTAAGATATTTGATATTGAATACCTGGGAACTATCTTAAAAGATTTTGACCCTTATAACAAGACGGTTGGAAACTATTACAACGCAATTCTTCAGAATTTATTTTTTGCTACGTTAAACCGTGCTATAGAAGATGAACAAGGGAACAAACGTAAGTTTGCTACCAATGTAAAAAAAGACATTAAGACCCTTTATCGCTATGCGGAAATGTTCAGCATTAGTGAGAATGAAGTCATTAATCTTTTTGCAGAAGTACCATTTCTCAATGGTGGTCTTTTTGAGTGTCTTGATAAGACTAAGAAAATTGATGGTGTGGAACAAGCTTTCAATCACGACGGTTTTAGCCGTAACGACAAACGCTTTGTAGATGGAAGATACCGCAACCGCGCTGTTGTACCTAATAACCTGTTTTTTGAACCTGAAAAGGGATTGATTTCTATTCTAAGCCGCTACAATTTCACAATAGAAGAAAACTCTCCTGAAGAGCAACAAGTGGCTCTTGACCCGGAACTATTGGGTAAGGTGTTTGAAAATTTGTTAGGTGCATACAATCCCGAGACGAAAGAAACAGCACGGAATCAAAGTGGGTCGTTCTATACTCCGCGCGAGATTGTCAATTATATGGTAGACGAAAGCCTTATTGCATATTTAGGCGACACGCCATTGGTTCGTTCCTTGTTTGAGCAAGATTTCTCTTTCGATAAGAACCATACAGAAGATTACAAAATAATCGCGGACAAGTTGAGAAATATAAAGATTCTCGACCCTGCCTGTGGGTCAGGGGCTTTTCCTATGGGATTGCTCAATCGAATGGTTGACATTCTTCTTCGTATTTCGCCAAATGAGAAGGTGTATGACTTGAAATTGGCGATTATAGAAAACTGTATTTATGGCAGTGATATACAGCGAATTGCCGCACAGATAACCAAACTGCGTTTCTTTATTTCGCTCATTTGCAACTGCGAGAAAGATGTAAATAAGCCCAATTTTGGAATTCCTACATTGCCTAATCTTGAAACCAAATTTGTTGCGGCAAACTCTTTGATTTCAAAGAAAAAACAGGAATCTCATAACCTTTTTGAGAATCCTGAAATAGAGCCAACAAAGAATGAATTGACAAGGATACGTCATGAACACTTTTCTGCAAAGACGGCTAATCGCAAAAGCACCTTACGTGAACAAGACAAAATTCTTCGTGAAAAATTGGCAAAACTATTAGCTGATGATGAAGACTTTGCTCCAGAAGATGCCAAACAGTTAGCCGCATGGAATCCATACGACCAAAATGCTGAGAGTCCATTCTTCGACCCTGCTTGGATGTTTGGAGTCAATGATGGTTTTGACATTGTAATTGGCAATCCACCTTACATCCAATTACAAAACAATGGAGGAGAATTGGCTAAACTTTATGAACCATGTGGTTACAAAACTTTTGCCAAGACAGGAGATATTTACTGTCTTTTCTATGAACGTGGCTACCAATTGCTCAAACCCAATGGCCATCTTTGCTATATCACGTCTAATAAATGGATGCGTGCAGGTTATGGTGAGAAAACACGCGAATTCTTTGCCAAGAATACCAATCCTCAATTACTCATAGACTTTGCTGGAGTGAAAATTTTTGAAAGTGCGACAGTAGACACCAACATATTATTATTCGCTAAAGCCACAAACGAACATAAAACTCTATGTGCTGTCACCAATAAGCAGAATAAGGATAGCGTCAAGAATTTGAGCATATTCGTGCAGCAGAACGGGTCGGAGTGCGATTTCAACAGCTCAGGTTCATGGGTGATACTCTCGCCAATAGAGCAAAGCATCAAGCGGAAGATTGAAGCAGTGGGAACACCTCTCAAGGATTGGGATATCCAAATCAACTATGGTATCAAAACGGGATTTAATGATGCATTCATCATCAGTACAGAAAAGCGTAATGAGATATTGGCAAATTGTAAGACTGAAGACGAACGTACTCGCACGGCCGAACTTATACGACCGATTCTGCGTGGCAGGGATATAAAGAGGTATGGATATGACTGGGCGAACTTATGGCTAATCAATACTCACAATGGTATAAAAGGTAAAGTTCCTCGTATTCATATTGAAGATTACCCTGCTGTTAAAACTCATTTAGACCAATATTGGGATAAAATCTCCAAAAGAGCAGATAAAGGTGATACCCCATATAATCTCAGGAATTGCGCTTATTTGGACTTATTTTATAAGCCAAAAATATGTTGGAAGGCTGTTGGAAGAAAATTGGCATTTTCATTGGTTGATGGTGGAATCTTTTTAACGGCACCTGCGAGTTTTATTTCGGCAGGAGAGTCCAATGAGATAATATTATCATACTTATGCAGTAAAGTTGGCGCATACTACATTTACAAGAATAGCGATACAACAGGCGCAGGAGATATTATGCTAAATATTCAGTCTCTTATAAAATTTCCTGTTCCACTAAACACAAATGTGAATATTAATGCGTCTGATGATGAAATAGACAAGGATATTTTTGCGTCATATGAGTTTACAAAAGATGAAATTTTATATATAAATAGTCAAATATAAAATATACGGTCGGTAGAAATAAATTTACCGGCCGTATATTAACTACATTAAATGTTCTATGTGATTTATTTCCACATTATTAAATCCATATATTTGATAAACAATTTCATTTATAAAAGTATCAT
>OGGW01002546.1_pt1 | contig 11275 bp, 10 predicted proteins | sample 1571291 | NCBI WGS metagenome assembly OGGW01 (sample SAMEA2582028, study PRJEB24529) | metagenome | biome: Human gut stool | place: China | collected 2011 | reverse complement strand
TGTTCTGGCGACCGGCTGCATTACGCAAGAAAGCAGGAGAAAAGGTCGAACTGCAGTTACAGGTCAGCCAGCAGGGCAACCAACTGACACTGAAAAATCCTACCGCGTATTATCTGACCATTGCCTATCTGGGGAGAAATGAAAAAGGCGTTCTCCCAGGCTTCAAAACCGTGATGGTTGCACCTTTTAGTACGGTCAACACAAACACCGGAAGTTATAGCGGCAGCCAGTTTTATCTCGGTTACATGGATGATTACGGCGCATTACGCATGACGACGCTCAACTGCAGCGGACAATGCCGTTTACAAGCAGTGGAGGCGAAATGAGTGCTGGCAAGGGATTGTTGCTCGTCATCTGCCTGTTATTTCTGCCGTTGAAGTCTGCAATGGCGCTGAACTGCTATTTTGGTACATCTGGTGGCGCAGTAGAAAAATCAGAAGCGATTCAACCGTTTGCTGTACCAGGCAATGCCAAACCCGGTGATAAGATCTGGGAATCTGACGATATTAAAATTCCCGTCTATTGTGACAACAATACCAACGGCAACTTTGAAAGCGAGCATGTCTACGCCTGGGTAAACCCCTATCCGGGGGTGCAGGATCGTTATTATCAACTCGGCGTGACATACAACGGTGTCGATTACGATGCCAGTCTGGGAAAAAGTCGCATCGACACTAACCAGTGTATCGACAGTAAGAACATTGATATTTATACCCCTGAGCAGATCATCGCGATGGGATGGCAGAACAAAATTTGCTCGGGCGATCCCGCTAATGTTCATATGTCGCGTACCTTTCTCGCTCGCATGCGGTTATACGTCAAAATACGAGAAATGCCGCCGCATGATTATCAAAGTACGCTTAGCGACTATATCGTCGTGCAATTTGACGGTGCCGGTAGCGTTAACGAAGACCCTACTGCCCAAAACCTGAAATATCATATTACTGGTCTGGAAAACATTCGCGTGCTGGATTGCAGCGTCAATTTTTCCATTTCACCGGAAACACAGGTGATTGATTTTGGTAAATTTAATTTGCTGGATATACGTCGCCACACAATGTCGAAAACGTTCAGTATTAAAACGACCAAGAGCCAAAACGATCAATGCACCGACGGATTTAAAGTCAGTTCCTCCTTTTATACCGAAGAAACGTTGGTTGAAGAAGATAAAGCATTGTTGATTGGTAATGGTCTGAAGCTACGTTTACTGGATGAAAACGCCTCGCCTTATACCTTCAATAAATATGCTGAATACGCCGATTTCACCAGTGACATGTTGGTCTACGAAAAAACCTATACGGCTGAACTTTCGTCCATTCCAGGCACCCCCATCGAGGCTGGCCCCTTCGATACAGTGGTGCTTTTTAAGATTAACTATAACTGATTTACCATGATGCCCTTTGCCGCCGGAAAGGGCATCTCTTTCAGAAAATTGCTGATTTTCCCCTTTTCCTTGATTGCTGTTATTTTTTCCTGGCCCAGCTTTCTTTATGCTGTATCGATACACCAAAGAGAAAATAATGAGGGAGCGAAGGATGCCAGTTTTGCAGTGGGGAATGTTATGTGTGCTATCACTTCTCCTTTCTATTGGTTTCCTCGCGGTACATCTCCCGGCGGCGCTATTACTTGGGCCGATGATCGCCGGGATCATCTTTAGTATGCGCGGAATTACTCTGCAACTTCCCCGCTCTGCTTTTCTCGCCGCCCAGGCCATTCTTGGCTGCATGATTGCGCAAAACCTCACTGGTTCGATTCTCACCACCCTGGCCGTCAACTGGCCGATCGTGCTTGCAATTTTACTGGTAACGCTGCTTTCCAGCGCCATTGTGGGTTGGTTATTGGTGCGCTATAGCTCATTGCCTGGAAATACCGGTGCCTGGGGCTTCTCTCCTGGCGGCGCGGCGGCAATGGTCGCTATGGCGCAAGATTACGGCGCAGATATTCGCCTGGTGGCGTTTATGCAATATCTGCGAGTGCTGTTCGTCGCGGGGGCCGCTGTTCTGGTCACCCGCATGATGCTGGGCGATAACGCTGAAGCGGTTAACCAGCATATCGTCTGGTTCCCGCCAGTGAGCATTAATCTCCTGCTTACTATTTTGCTCGCGGTCGTTGCCGGTACAGTGGGATGCCTGCTGCGTCTTCCTTCCGGCACGATGCTCATCCCGATGCTGGCGGGCGCAGTGCTCCAGTCTGGTCAGCTCATCACCATCGAACTACCGGAATGGCTGCTGGCGATGGCGTATATGGCAATTGGCTGGGGGATTGGTCTTGGTTTCGATAAACAAATCTTACTGCGGGCACTACGCCCGCTACCGCAAATCCTGCTGTCGATTTTTGCTCTGCTGGCTATTTGTGCGGGTATGGCGTGGGGGCTGACCCGGTTTATGCACATTGATTTTATGACTGCCTACCTCGCCACCAGCCCCGGCGGGCTTGATACCGTGGCGGTCATCGCCGCAGGGAGCAATGCCGATATGGCGCTCATTATGGCGATGCAAACCCTACGCCTGTTCAGTATTTTGCTGACAGGGCCTGCCATTGCGCGGTTTATTTCAACCTATGCGCCGAAGCGGTCGGCCTAGTGCTGGCAGCCAGGGCACCAGTAAAACGGGCGAGATGACAGCGTGGTTTTCTCAATGATGCTGCCACAACGTTCGCACGGTTCGCCATCTCGATGAAAAACCTTAAAGCGAAACAGCGCCCCATGATGCTTATTCTCATCCACCTGCCCCCGCGTAGCGTAGGAAAATCGAGGAATCTCCAGTAACGCGTGTGCGAGTGCATCCAGTTGCGCCGCATTGAGATCTTTCGCTTTATGATTTCCAGTCAACCCAACCTGCCAGAGGATCTCCACCCGCAAATAATTGCCAAGCCCAGCCAGAAACGCCTGATCGAGCAGTAATCCAGCAAACTGACGGTTACGAAAGCGCGGCGACAATAATCGTTCTTTCACCACCTCCGGCGTCAGATTCGGATCCAGCACATCGGGACCAACGCGTTGTAAAAACGGATGCGTGGTCAGTTGTTCCGGGGTCAACATCTCAATATCCGAGGCGCTATAAAGCAGAATGGTTTTGTCAGCCGTTTGCAGTTTTACCCGCAATACTCGCGTGGTCTGCGGCTCTTCGCCGGTATCAACCACGCGCCAGACGCCGTAAAGCTGATTATGGCTGTAGAGCGTTAAGTCGTTGGAAAAATGAGTTAACAACGCCTTACCACGCGTTTCCACATGGGTAACGTGTTGACCGATAAGTTGTGATTGATAAGGTTTTAACTGCGGGAAGGCAAACCAGACATCAGTTAGTGGTTTGCCTTTGATCGCCGCCTCCAGGTTATCCGCTGCACGGCGGATCTCCGGGCCTTCAGGCATGGTGATATCCTTTTTTCATTCTTTATTAATCGGGGTTATGCTGCGACAACAATCCCCTTTTCGGCAAATGCAGAGCGTAGTCGGCGGGCGAACGCCAGTGCGTGCTCGCCGTCGCCATGCAGGCAGACTGTTTGCGCCGTGACCGTTGCCCATTCGCCGGTGATACTTTTGACTCTGCCGTGTTGCACCATCTCCAGCGTTTGCGCCAGCGCCTGTTCTTCGTTTTCAATCAACGCGCCTGACTGGCTTCGCGGCACCAGCGAGCCGTCAGCCTGATAACCGCGATCGGCAAACACTTCCTCGCGCGTTGTCAGGCCATATTGCTTGCCTGCACGAATCAGCTCGCTTCCTGCCAGCCCAACGAGAATCAATGCTGGATCGCAAGCGTATACCGCTCTGGCGATGGCGTCTGCCAGTTGTGCTTCTTTCGCCGCCTGGTTGTACAACATGCCGTGCGGTTTGACATGACGCATTACGCCGCCTTGCGCACGGGCAATCGTTGCCAGCGCGCCAATTTGATACAGCGTCTGGGCGTAAACGGTTTCTGGCGGCAGCTGCATGGCGCTGCGACCAAAATTTTCCCTGTCGGGAAAACTCGGGTGAGCGCCAATCGCGACACCATTTTTTATTGCTTCACGCACGCAAGCCTGCATGATTTGCGCATCGCCTGCATGAAATCCACAGGCAATATTGGCAGAGGAAACCAGCGTTAATAGCTCTGCGTCGCTGGCGCAGCCTTCGCCCAGATCGGCGTTCAGGTCAATTTTCATTGTGCAGCCGCCACGCTAATTGTTCAAAATAACGTTGCTGATCTTGCCGCGCTTTCAGTGCCTCTTCCAGTGAACACTGGACAAAATGAATCGGCTGACCGAGCGGAATTTGCGCCAGATGGTACATATCAGCCTCAATGATACAGGCAATACGCGGGTAACCACCGGTGGTCTGTGCGTCGTTCATCAACACAATCGGCTGCCCGTTATGTGGCACCTGCACCACGCCCGGTAACAAACCGTGAGATAACAGTTCGCGATCGGTGGTGCGTTTTAAAATTTGCCCCTGTAAGCGATAGCCCATGCGGTTACTTTGCGAGCTAAGCTGCCAGGGCGAACGCCAGAATGCATCCTGCGAGGCGCGATCGAACTCATGATATTCCGGCCCCGGCAAGGCGCGAATGCGGTTGCCCCACAGCAGCTGTTTAACGCCCTGCGCTTCCATAGAATCACGCTTCGATTTGCCAATCGGGAGTCGGTCACCATCCTTCAGTAAACGGCCTTCCAGCCCGCCAATCCCCACTTTGAGATCGGTGCTGCATGAGCCCATTACCGGCGGAACATCAATACCACCCGCGACCGCCAGATAACTGCGCATCCCGTGCTGCGGGCGTTTAAGCGTTAAACGCTGGCCTGCTTTCATCGGCAATCGCCAGCCGGTCCAGACGGCATTATCATCCAGCCGCGCTTCGCAACCGGCACCCGTCAGAGCAAACCACCCATCAGTTTCGAACTCAACAGTTAACTGACCGAGCGTGATCTCCAGCGCGGGGGCATTGGCGTCATTACCCACCAGTAGGTTAGCAATGCGTAACGCGGGCATATCCAGTGCGCCGCAGTGGCTGATACCCGACTGGCGAAAACCGTGACGACCGCCATCCTGCACAGTGGTATACATGCCCGCACGAATAATCTTCAGCATACTCCCTCCTTCTGCGGTACAAAGCGCACGCTGTCTCCCGGACGTAATAAGATGGGTTCGTCACGCGCCGGATCAAACAGGCTGAGTGAGGTATGACCAATCAACTGCCAGCCACCCGGCGTTGCCAGCGGATAAACACCAGTCTGCGGCCCGCCGATCCCGACAGAACCTGCCGGAACGAGTAAGCGCGGTTCAGCGCGCCGTGGCGTGTGTAGTTGTTCCGGCAAACTCCCGAGATACGGGAAGCCCGGTTGAAAACCTAAAAACCAGACCACGTATTCCACGGAGGAGTGCAATTCAACAACCTGTTTTTCGCTCAACCCGCAATGCGCCGCGACCACCGCCAAATCCGGTCCGCCTGCACCACCGTAAACCACCGGAATTTCAATAAAGCGAGACTCCGGCTCCAGCGCCTCGCTCTCCTCCCACCAGCGTTGCAAACGCTCTATGGCATCCAGCGCCAGCGACTCAGGATTACGCAAAATCACCGTGATATTGTTCATGCCGGGAATGGCTTCAACCACATTCGGCATATCCACCAGACGCTGCGCCAGTCGCCAGATCCGTTTCTGGCTAGCCAGCGTCACCGGCGGTTCCAGTTCCAGCACTACCGCCGTTTCACCTATCAGATAACAACGCGCTCGTTGCACTTTCGATCCCTCTGATTATTCGTTATGCAGGATTAGGAATATCAATAAAGGTCACATCAAGATCGGTATTTTCATTCAGCCACTCGCTCAATGCGCGAATACCACCACGTTCAGTGGCATGGTGACCTGCAGCATAAAAATGCAATCCCTGCTCGCGGGCTGAATGAATGGTCTGTTCAGAAACTTCGCCAGTAATAAAAGCATCCACGCCAAAACGCGCGGCGCTATCGATAAAACTTTGCCCGCCGCCCGTGCACCAGGCGACGCGCTGGACCACCTCAGGTCCGGTATCGCCACACCATAACGGCTTACGTCCCAGACGCGCTTCAATCCAGGAAGCCAGCTCCAGTCCCGGCACAGGCATGGTCAGTTCGCCCCACGGCACCAACGGCTCAATTTCGCCCATGACCGTGATCCCCAGTAACGCCGCCAGCTGTGCGTTATTGCCCAGCTCAGGATGTGCGTCAAGCGGCAAATGCCAGCCATACAGGTTGATATCATTCGCCAGCAACGTTTTTAAACGGTTACGCTTCATTCCGCGAATGACCGGAGACTCTCCTTTCCAGAAGTAGCCATGATGCACAATGACCGCATCCGCGCCCAGACGCACTGCCTCATCGAGCAAAGCCTGGCTGGCGGTGACACCGGTAACAATTTTTTGCACCGTCTCTTTGCCTTCCACCTGCAAACCATTCGGCGCGTAATCACTAATCGCCGCGCTGTTCAGTTTTTCGTTAATCAGTTGTTCCAGTTCGGTGTTTTTCATCTTCGCGCCTTCCGTATTCTGATAGCTACACCGTTAACATAGCGTTACCTCGCCAGTTCGTCGATAGCCAATCTTTTGACATATTAAGAAACAAACCCGACGCCAAAAGACGCAAATTGTTTATATCATCACGCTTCAGCTAATGTATATTTATGCAATCAGACAGCATATTGCATAAATAATCAGATCTGTATCAAAGTTTTAACTTTAAGGAAACACAAGCACGCCGCGCAACTATTACGTGACGTTGCCGTCAATTGTGGAATTATTATGAATAAACACGCATCACAGCCGCGCGCTATTTACTATGTCGTTGCGCTGCAAATCTGGGAATATTTTAGCTTTTACGGCATGCGTGCCCTGCTGATTCTCTATCTCACCAATCAACTAAAATACAACGATACTCACGCCTACGAGTTATTTAGCGCCTACTGTTCGCTGGTGTATGTCACGCCAATCCTCGGTGGCTTTTTGGCGGATAAAGTTCTCGGCAATCGCATGGCGGTGATGCTGGGGGCGTTGTTGATGGCGATCGGTCATGTGGTGCTGGGTGCCAGTGAGATCCATCCGTCATTCCTCTATCTGTCCCTGGCGATTATCGTCTGCGGCTATGGCCTGTTTAAATCTAACGTAAGCTGTCTGCTCGGCGAGCTGTATGAGCCAACCGATCCGCGTCGTGATGGCGGTTTCTCGCTGATGTATGCGGCGGGTAACGTGGGGTCTATTATCGCACCTATCGCCTGTGGTTACGCCCAGGAAGAGTACAGCTGGGCGATGGGCTTTGGCCTGGCGGCGGTTGGCATGATCGCGGGTCTGGTCATTTTCTTATGTGGCAATCGTCATTTCACTCATACCCGCGGCGTTAACAAAAAAGTACTGCGTGCGACAAACTTTCTCCTGCCGAACTGGGGATGGCTGCTGGTTCTGCTGGTGGCAACGCCTGCACTGATTACCATACTGTTCTGGAAAGAGTGGTCGGTATACGCCTTAATTGTCGCGACTATTATTGGCCTGGGTGTACTGGCAAAAATTTATCGCAAAGCAGAAAACCAGAAACAGCGGAAGGAGCTGGGGCTGATTGTGACGCTCACCTTCTTCAGTATGTTGTTCTGGGCCTTCGCACAACAGGGCGGTAGCTCGATTAGCCTTTATATCGACCGCTTCGTTAACCGCGATATGTTTGGTTATACCGTTCCGACCGCGATGTTCCAGTCGATTAATGCCTTCGCAGTTATGCTGTGCGGTGTGTTCCTGGCGTGGGTGGTAAAAGAGAGTGTCGCGGGTAATCGTACCGTGCGCATCTGGGGGAAATTTGCTCTTGGCCTTGGCCTGATGAGCGCCGGATTCTGCATTCTGACCTTAAGCGCCCGCTGGTCCGCAATGTATGGTCACTCTTCTCTGCCACTGATGGTATTAGGCCTGGCGGTGATGGGCTTTGCGGAACTGTTTATCGACCCGGTTGCCATGTCGCAAATTACGCGCATTGAAATCCCCGGTGTGACCGGCGTATTAACCGGCATCTACATGCTGCTTTCTGGCGCGATCGCGAACTATCTGGCGGGCGTGATTGCCGATCAGACATCGCAGGCTTCGTTTGATGCTTCCGGGGCGATCAACTACTCCATCAATGCATATATTGAAGTATTTGATCAAATTACCTGGGGCGCACTGGCGTGTGTAGGACTGGTACTGATGATTTGGCTGTATCAGGCGCTGAAATTCAGAAACCGCGCGCTGGCGCTGGAGTCTTAATAGGCCAGCACCGATGCCTGATGCGACGCTTGACGCGTCTTATCAGGCCTACGTATTTCCTGCAATTTATTGAATTTGCACAAATTTGTAGGCTGGATAAGGCGTTCACGCCGCATCCGGCATCTGGGCTCGATTGCCTGACGCGTCTGTTATTTCCCCTTCCGCGCCGCCTCATACGCTGCCAACGTTTGTACTCTCGCTTCTTTGTGCTCGACTATCGGTTGCGGATAATCCAGCGTCACACCTGCTTTCTGCGCCCACTTCCACGGCTCATGCACCACTTTCCCTGGCACATCGCGCAGTTCCGGTAGCCACTGGCGGATAAACTCGCCCTCATGATCAAATTTCTCGCCCTGGGTTGTCGGGTTGAAAATACGAAAATACGGCGCTGCATCGGTTCCGGTTGAAGCGGCCCACTGCCAGCCACCGTTATTGGCTGCCAAATCACCATCAATCAGCTGCGACATGAAATATCGCTCGCCTTCGCGCCAGTCGATCAATAAATCTTTCACCAGAAAACTGGCTGTAATCATCCGTAGCCTGTTATGCATCCAGCCAGTGCTGTTAAGCTGACGCATAGCGGCATCAACAATCGGGTATCCCGTTTTGCCTTCCTGCCAGGCCTGTAAATGTGCGGGATTGCTCTGCCACTGCACACGATCCGTCCAGGCAATAAACGGACAATGTTTACACAACGAGGGGTAATACGTCATCAGATGACGGTAGAACTCGCGCCAGATCAGCTCACTAAGCCAGACACTACCGGCCCCACCGTCCAGCGCCTGCGGCTGTTCAGCCAACAAGCGATGCAAGCACTGGCGAGGCGATAACCCGCCCGTTGCCAGGCTGGCCGACAAACGGCTGGTGCCTTCCACTGCCGGAAAATCTCGTTGTTGCTCATATTCTCCGGCACCGTTCTGGCAAAACTGGCGTAATTGCGCAATCGCCGCTTTTTCTTCCACCGGAAAATGCGCAGTATCGAAAGACTGACGAGGATAATTCAGCGTAATGGATGGCGCGGGCTTTATCGATCCGCTACTACGAACTTTTGGTGCAGCGACGCACTCCGGCATCCCTTCCCGCAGCCGTTTCAGCCAGGCATTCTTAAAAGGCGTAAAGACTTTGTACATCTCGTGATTACCGGTCATCACCGCGCCAGGCGGCAGGATCACGCTGTCATCAAATCCTTCACACACCACGTTACGCAGCGTTCTCTCAACCTGCACATCCCGCGCCCGCTCATTCACCTCATACTGATAGTTATAAAAAAGATGAGTAACGCTGTTTTCCGCGCACACCTGTTTAACTATTTCGACGCTGGCGACAAAGTCATCCACTTCACGGAACAATAAAGGAATACCTTTTTCCGTCAGCACGATTTGTAGCCCATTCAGTTGAGCATTGATAAGTTTAGCCTGACGCGGCGACATGTTATGCGCCGCCCACTGGCGTGGTGTAGCGATATACAACGCCAGCACGCGTGCAGACGAATTGCGGCAGGCGGCAGCCAGTGCGAGATTATCGTGCAGACGTAAATCCTGGCGAAACCAGACCAGATGGGTAGTCATAAAACTCCTGAATGGCGCAAGTTAATCACACGCGGCCAAAGTTCGAAATAACGCTGCCCTGAAAGCCAGGCGTCAGGATAAAGCGCCATATAGTGTTTGATACGCATCAGCGGCGCAAGAAGTGGTTGCTCGCCACGGCGATAACTGTCGATAAGCGCAGCCAGCTGCTGGCGTTCTGTGGAATCAATATGCGGGCGAAAATAACCCTGAACGTGCATCAAAACATTGGTGTGATCGCGCGGGTTGGCGGGGTGAGAAAGCAAAACAACTACGCGTTGGCGGTACTGGTTGTAATAGTCATCCAGATTTTGCCACTGGTGAATATCAGCCACGAACGGGCCAAGTTTGCGGTACTCCGGCTGAGAATGCGCCAGAAAGACGAGTTTATAGCGGCTGTGATAATCGAGAAGCGCCCCGCGCGTTAAGCCATGTTCTTTCAGTCGATGTAACTCATGAAGGGCAAAGATACGGATTAGGGTGCTGTCATCAAATCGTTGTAGATTCATTACTGCTCCTGAGCGGTTTACAGGAGTAAGTGTAGACGTTGAGAAATGATATTTGTGAAGTTAATCCTGTTGTAGCAGGACAAATTTACGAAAGCCTGCTCCCCGCAAGGACTGACGTCAGGTAGTTTCTAACCATAGCTGCCCTTTCTATTCAAACGTGAAATCAATAAGCTCATCAGGGACATCGCAAACAATATGAAGACGGGTTTCTTCTCTGCCGTGACTCTTTTCACTAATTGCGTAACTGTCATGCTTGGGATTATTTAATTCTTTCAGCGGAAATTTTTCCTCGAAGGCTTTATTTAGCCGCCCCTGGTTTCCTTTTACAGCGAATAAATAATCACCTCCCTGTTTTTGTATCTTCTCTGCAATATCTTTCTGGCAACCCATCGCATCAGTTGTGATGATTTTTCCTTTAATATCCAGCATGTTAAGAAGTTCTGGGATAGCTGTAATCTCATTAGATTTCTCATCCGTCTTGATCTGTCCGATGACCAGACTGTGCATTGTTGAGAACGCACTAATGACATGAATCGCTCCCCTGCGGCGACTCTTGTCATAAGAGTGCCGGAGCGTTTTTCCATCAATTGCAATGACGTCTTTATCATCTGAAGAATGGCAGTCACGCATCCAGTTAATAAAGCACTCGTGAAATTTTGCAGGACTGATACAGGATACAACTCTGGCAATAGTATCGTGAACAGGAATACCATTTTCAAAATCACCATATTGCTTCAAGAAATCGAGATGTGTTTCCCCGAAATCCTCTATATCTTCCCAACTTTCTGCACCAGAAATAACGGCAAAAATAGTCAATAGTAGGATGCCTGACAATTTATGCTCTACTTTCCAGGCTTATCTGTAATCGGGAATAATAGAAATATGTTCCATCAATTTTTTAAGTTCCATTTGTTCACCTTATTTATGTAAGGAGTATTTGATCATGTATAAGCTATGAAAAACAGCTTTAG
>OGGW01002544.1_pt1 | contig 11279 bp, 6 predicted proteins | sample 1571291 | NCBI WGS metagenome assembly OGGW01 (sample SAMEA2582028, study PRJEB24529) | metagenome | biome: Human gut stool | place: China | collected 2011 | reverse complement strand
CGGCCATAATGACCAGATGATTATTCATGTCCATGCTGATAACTAAAGGCTAGTAGTTTACTAATTTTTGCAAAAGTATGGAAAATAATTATAATTACACCCCTCTGACCCTACTTTTCTCACCTAATTGCCTGAAATGTGCTATTGTGAACCTAAAACATGCAAAAAAAGCTCCTCTGGGCCAATCATTCTGCCCGCTGCATCCTTGGGGCTTTCTGCAGGGAACGATGCACGCAGCCTGGGCTTCTGGGGTGCTTGCCCGGGGAAAAAGGATGATACTCCTTCCTCCGTTGCCCAAGGTCTGTGGGCATTCCAGGCCAATGGGCTTCTGTGAGGTCGGCGATGCAGTTGCCTTGCCCCCCTGGAGCCTCTTCCTGCTTTGGGGTAATCTGCTTCTTGGCCGCTCAAAGGTGAATGGACGGATACAGCGGGCAGGGTGGATGGTCTTGGCGTAACGGAAGGAATGAGCGCAGCAGAAGGGAGATGCAACAAACGCAGTGCGCTGCGTAGCCCGTTGCAGTGCGCTGCGATGGCTGATGCAGCACGCTGCGTTGGCCTGTGCACCGCATTGCTTCATTTTGCCCAAAATCATGTCGTGCGGCTGGGAGCACAGCCAACCGCCCTGCACAGCCGCTTTCCTGTCATTGGAAACCGCTTCTCGTCTTCCTGGTCAATGCTGCCGGCGTGCCTGTTCTCGGGGCTGTGTTATGCCTGTAGGCTCCTTTCTATCAGTCTCTTATTACGAAAAAACCCCCAGGGCAACTTGCTGTCGCCTGGGGGCTGATGGGGTTATGTGTGGCCGTCGAGCCTCTGAGGAGCCGACGGGTCAGAACTTCAGACTGAGCATGAGTCCGTTGAGGCCGCGAACCTTGACGCGCAGGGGAGCCGTGAAGGTGAAATCTACATGCGTCTGCTCGCCGCTGAGCAGGTCGGTGGCAAGCATGTCGGTCTGTCCTTCCAGCTTGATGTACTGGAAGAACTCCTGTGGCAGGTTGACGCACACATCGGCATCCGACTCGTCGAAATTGGCTACTACGAGCACCACCTCACGCTCCAGCGAGCGGGTGAAGACGTACTGGCGGTGCAGATGTGAGTTGACATACATGAGGTCGTAGAAGCGTCCCGAGCGCAATACGGGCAGGCTCTCGCGCAAGCCCAGCAGGCGTGCGTAGAACTCCCTGAGCCGCTGCTCGTCGCCGGTGAGCTTCTTGCCGCTGAACTTGCCGCCGTCTCTCCAGCGCCGCACAGTATCCACCGACCAGTAGTCGTAGATGGTGGTGCGGCCGTCGCATCCGCTGTAGCCCTCGGCATCCATGCCCCTTTCGCCCAGTTCCTGACCGAAGTAGATCATCACCGGACTGGCATCCATGAGTGCACTTACCAGCATGGGAGCCCTTCCGCGACGTGCCTCTCCTGCAAAGAAATCGCTTGCCAGGCGCTGCTCGTCGTGGTTCTCCAGGAAGTGCAGCATGTGCTCCCTGATGTCATCTACCTGCTGCCAGCATCCGGTCAGGCACTGTGCCGATGCCTCGTTGCGCGTCACAGCGCGCAGGGTATCATAGAGGCCCACCTTGTCATACAGGTAGTCGAAGCCGCCACGGCGCACATATTCGCGATATAGAGCCGGGTTATATACTTCGGCTATGAACATGATGTCGGGGTATTGCTTCTTTACCTCCCTGATGGCCCAGTGCCAGAATTCCACGGGCACCATTTCTGCCATGTCGCAGCGGAATGCATCCACCCCCTTGGCAGCCCAGAAGAGCAGGATGCCCAGCATCTTGCCCCAGGTGTCGGGATGCGGTGTGAAGCAGCGGCGATAGCCGTTTTGATAGTCGATGCCGTAGTTCAACTTCACCGTCTCATACCAGTCGATGCCTCCCGGCCAAGCCGTGAAGCAGTCGTTGCCGGTCACTTTGGCGGGCACCTCACTGTAGTTGGAGTGCCTGCCCACGATGTAGTCCAGGTGGAGCGGGCGTCCTGGCAGATAGTAGAAGTTGTTCTGGGTGGAGAAGGCCACTGTCCTGTCGTCGTTGGCTCCCAGGTCTTCGACGCCCTCGGGACAGGCATCCGAGTGGTACTGGCGCGCCACATGATTGGGCACGAAATCCATGATGAAGCCCAGTCCGGCCTTGTGGGTGCGGCTGATGAGGTTCTCCAGTTCCTTCATGCGTCGCGTCACATCGGTGGCCAGATCGGGATCCACATCATAATAGTCCTTTATTGCATACGGGCTGCCGGCCTTTCCCTTGACCACATCCTTGCAGTCGGGCTTGATGCCGTAGGCAGAATAGTCGGTCTGGGTGGCGTGCTCGATGAGTCCGGTGAACCACACATGTGTGGCTCCCAGACTTCGTATCTCATCGAGCGCCTTGCCGCTGAAAGCAGCCAGGGTGCCGCATCCGTTCTCCTCCTTGGTGCCTGCGGGGATGCATTTTGTGCAGTCGTTGCCGAAGAGTCGGGTCAGTACCTGATAGATGGTCATGCTCCGATACCCTTGACGGTAACGGCATCATTTCCCTTGGCTATCTTGGCAATCATGCCCTGCAGAGCCTTTCCGGGGCCGCACTCAGTGAATTCTGTGGCTCCAGCCTCTATCATGTTGTTCACCTCCTGAGTCCATTTCACGCTGGCCGTAAGCTGTGCCATGAGGTTCTTCTTTATCTCGGCAGCATCGGTGTGGGCCTGTGCGTCCACGTTCTGATAGATGGGGCAGCGGGGAGTCAGGAAGTCAACTTCCTCGATGGCCTTCTGCAACTCCTCGGCAGCAGGCTGCATCAGGGGGCTGTGGAAAGCACCGCCCACGGGCAGAACCAGCGCACGCTTGGCACCGGCAGCCTTCAGCTTCTCGCATGCAGCGTTCACAGCATCCACGTTGCCGCTGATTACCAGCTGACCGGGACAGTTATAGTTGGCAGGAACCACCACGCCGTTACCCTCGGCAGAAACCTCTGCGCAGGTAGCCTCGATGGTCTCGTCGGGCAGGGCGATAACGGCAGCCATGGTGCCGGGAGTCACTTCGCAAGCCTTCTGCATGGCCTGTGCACGGGCAAACACCAGGCGAAGACCGTCCTCGAAGTTGAGTGCGCCTGCAGCCACCAGTGCGCTGAACTCACCCAGTGAGTGGCCACCCACCATGTCGGGCTGGAACTCGTCGCCCATGCAGATGGCGGTAATCACGCTGTGCAGGAACACTGCGGGCTGTGTCACACGGGTCTGCTTCAGCTCCTCAGCGGTTCCCTCGAACATGATATCCGTGATGCGGAAACCAAGTATGTCGTTTGCCTTCTCAAAGAGCTGCCTTGCAGTCTCGTTGTTCTCATACAGTTCTTTGCCCATTCCAGTGAACTGGGCACCCTGACCGGGGAATACAAATGCTTTCATTCTACCTTATTTATTTATAGGTTCAAAATTTTCCGGCTGCAAAGGTACGCACTTTCCCGCTAATGAGAAAGCAACTGGATGGAAATGGCACAGTTCGCTGCCTTGGTAAGGCCAATTGTCACCTCGGGGTGGCAGAACAGGCTCTCCCTGTGGCCGGAGGGCAGCGGGTGTGAAGCCTAAGCGCGATTTGCGGGGCTGCTCAGGAATTTGCAGACACAGGGACAAAATAGTGTCTTATCCTGATTTAGGTGGTGAAATCAGGAAGACACAAGGCTACAGATACGGGAAAAATCCCTAGTAAGGGAATTTAAATTGTCTTATAGGACAATTCAAATTGTCTTATAAGACATTTCAAATTGTCCTATAAGACAATTTTTACGGGGTTATAGGCGTGTTCCGGGTGGGGAGGCCGGGCGAGAAAGAAGAGCGGCGGGTGCAACAACAATTGCATCCGCCGCTCCATCATGTGTTCTCGCCCTTTACTCGGTAGGAGATGGAGGTGTGTGTGATACATACACGGCCACACCCTGTACCAGGCCTTTGTAGGTGTTCTTGGTGGCAAGAACCTTCAGAAGATCGCCTTCGTTGACGCCCAGAGTGCCGAACTTCTTGGTCTCGCCATTCCATCCTGTGGAGCATCCATAGATGTAGAGTTCGGTAGTTCCGTCGGTCAGACCGAAGTTGCCATAGGTTTCCAGGTCAAACTTAGTGAAGGGTTCGGTGGGCTGTATCACAGTTCCCTCGATGTAGTAGTACTTGCTCTTGGCAGGGTCATCAGGCAGATTCTTGAAGTCTGCCAGGCTGATGGGATCCACATGCACCTGTGAGATGTATTTGCTGTCCTTCATCTGCACTGCGCCATTGTATATGTTCACGTTGCCCTGCACGGTGACTACGCAACCCTCGTTCAGTCCGAGGCTGGCGAACTGCTGTTTCTCGCCTTCGGGAGTCAGCACACCATGCACATACACTTCGCCGGTAGCGTCCTTGATGTAGATATTTCCCCACTGGTCATTCTTTATCTTGCTGATGACACCAGTGATGCGCACGGCAGGACTATTGGCGTCCAGGGTCAGGAACTCTGCGCAAGTCACGTCGCGCACCGAACCTTCCTGGCTTACCTTCACCTTCACTGTGGTAGATACAACGCCCTTCTTGTTGGCATCATACTTCTCCGAGGTGAAGTTCAGCGTGGCAGAACGGCCTTCGGATGTGTTCTCTGTGCAGATGAGGTGCACGATGGCTGTGTCGGCAGGGTTCTGCTCCAGCTTGGAAGGAATGCCTGGAATGAAATCCTGGCCATTGTATGAAATCCAGCCCTTGCAGTCTTCGGGGATGTCCAGTATGCATCCGCTGCCCTTGTAGGCAATCTTCACGTCGAAGTTACCGCCCTGCTTGTCCATGGTGATATCCTCTCCGATGAGCTTTGCCATCCATTTCTCGATGCTGATGACCGTCACATCCGTCAGCTCGACAGTGCCGTTGTGGGTCTTCTTGGGACCGACAACTTCCACCACATCGCCTACTTCCATGTTCCAGTAAGAGAAGTTCTTGGTCTTTCCCTCGTTGTCCAGAGTACCATAGATGGTAATCTGTCCGGTGTTGTCCTGCAATATCCAGTTGCCATACACAGTCTGTGTGATGGCTGCCACAGTGCCCTTCACACGGAATGACTTGCCGTCGGCACCTGCTATCACATCGGCACATGTGGCCATTGAAGCCTCCATGCTGCCCTGACGCACCTTGAGGTATTGCACCTTCCCGTTGCATGTGATGGGCAGTTCTGCCTCTCTGCCATAGGCACAGGCAGCGGCTGACACCTTCATGGTGGTCACTCCCGCAGCACCCTCTGAGGGCGTTACGGTAATCCAGTCAGGCTTCTTGAGCCATGGGGGATCCTGGCCTCCTGTCTTGTTCTTGCGAATCTTGGTGATGATGCGGTCCAGCTTCCACTCGCCTTTAGCCTCCACGGTGATTTCTATCTCACCGCCTTCTGAGGGTATGGCAGCAAATGTGCTGCTCAGTTTGACCACATCCATCGAGCCTATCACCTCATTCTCTGAGCATGATGCAGCGAGGAAGGCCCCCAGGCACAGTCCTAATATATGTCTCAGTTTCATGTCTTCTATATCTATGTTAATTGACTGGTTGTGTGTGTCTGAAATCTCAAAACGGGTGACGCACATCAGTTGAACATATACTTCACACCGATGGACATGTACCAGCACTGGCCTACGGCGTGGTTGGGAACGAATGTCTTGATGTCCTTGCTGACTGCTGTGGGTGTGGAGAACACTGCATAGCCGTCGGCGTCAGTGTGCTCATACTTCAGGATACGTCCCTCGTTGAGCTTGCTGTTCATGTATTTGCTCACGCCCCAACTTGAGTTGAAGAGGTTCATCAGGTTCTTGATGTCGAAACCAAGCTGCAGTGTGTTCATGCTCTTGCCGGCCTTGATCTTGAAGTCATGCTTGTAGCTCACGTCCACACGGTGCACCCAGGGGCTATATACACTGTATGCTTCGGCGTATTCACCCTGATGGTTCTTCAGGTAGCTGTCGCCGTGCACATAGTCCATGAAGCGTGTCTTGTCGTCCTCTGATGCAAAGCGGAACTCGCCGTTCTGCACTTGCTTGTCTGTGGGAATGTAGAGAGCGTCATAGGCATAGCCGTCTCCGTTCATGTCGTTCTGCAGCATATAAGAGTAGTTGTAGCCGCCGCGCCAGGTCTCATAGATAAGGCTGTAGTGGTTGTTACTCTTGTCATGTCCGGTGAGCGATGCAATGAATCGGTCGGGGGTGATGTTGTATGCGTTGTGCAGATTGATGTTGTTGGGACCGCTGATGGTGGGCACGTAGGTGAATGCAGACTCGGCGTTGGAGCCAGGCATGCTGGTGAGTTCCTTCTTCACGCTGTGTGTGTAGGATGCCATGAAGCTCAGGAAGTCCCATGGACGCATGTTCACACTCACGTTTGCACTCCATCCGTAGCCCTTGTGAGTGTTCTCCAGCACGAATGCCTGCTTGTTGCCGGGAATGCGGAACACCTCTGGATAGATGGGGCGGTTGTCTGCTCCGTTCCAGCGGGCATAGCCTCTGGTGTCGGTCATGCTCCAGTCAGAGATGGTGACATCGTTTACAGCCTTGTTGAAGATACCCTCTGCTGTGATGGTGAAGGGGAAGCTCACGGGCAGCTGGTAGTCTATGGCCAGTGAGGTCTTCCACACCTGAGGCATCTTGAACTTGTTGTCCACGGCAGAGATGCTTGATGGCACGGTACCCTGCTCTGGAGTGATGTTTGCGGGATAACCCAGTGAGATGAGCTTGTCTTTCAGTGCAGCGATGGTAGCATGCCCGTTGGCATCGGTCACGAGACCGCCTGCAAACTCACCCATAGTGAATCCGCGCTCGGAGGCGTTCTTGCTGTTGATCTGTGCCTGGTACTGTATCATACCCGAGTTGGTGGGCATGTTGGTGAAGAACACCAGAGGCAGACGGCCGGAGAAGAGGCCTGTGCCGCCGCGCAGCTTCAGTGTCTTGTTGCCCAGAATATCCCAGTTGAAGCCCACGCGGGGTGATACGCTCACCTGTGCATTGGGCCACTTGCCGGTGTCGATATGGCGTCCGCCGTAGTTGAGATCGTAGATGGCTTTGTTGGTCATGAGGTCTCCATTGTCAAAGAAGAGTCCGTCAAGACGCAGTCCATAGGTAAGCTTGAAGTTCTTGGTGGCGTTCCACTCGTCCTGTGCATAGATGCCGGCCTTGTTGAAGGCTACTCTTGCCTTGGGGTCGTTGTCGCCTCCATAGCCGTAGGTCAGGCATACCACCTCGGGTGCAGCTCCGTTGATGAAGTCATCCACGCTGCCATAGCGGTAGTAGCCGGTACCGTTACGCATGTACTGGTTGTCTGCCATCTGGTACTCGTAGGATACTCCGCCGGTGATCTTATGACGGCCGGTGGTGTAGATGAGCTCGTCCTTGAGGTTGAAGATATTGTTGTGCACGGCATTGTTGTAGCTGAACAACTCGTAGCCCAAAGACATATACTGGGTGTTGGTGTTCGTGCCGTCCTGGATGTCGATGAAGGGGAACTCGGCCGAGTTACTGCCTCGCACATCGTCTATCTTGGAGAATGTGGCGAGGAACTGATTGGACAGACTGTTGCTCAGACGTGTGTTCAAATCTACGGACACAGAGTGTACGTTCTTCTCCAGACTGTACATCGAGTTGGCAAAAGGCATGGAGTACAGGCTCGTGCGCGAGAATGCCGAACGTGTTCCACCGTCCATTGAACTGGCGTTAGGCATCACCCAAGAGGAGTTGGTGGTGTAGTTGTAGCGCACGTCCAGACGGTTCTTGTCGTTGATGTTCCAAGTAATCTTGGCCAGCAGTTTCTTGTTGTCGGCGTCGGCAGGGAAGCTGGTAAAGGAGCCGGTGTTGTATCCGTACTTCCGTGCCACATGCTCCTGCACGCGCTCCATATCAGCGATGGTGGTGTAGGACTGGTATGCATCGGCATTGCCCACGCCGTTTTCTGATGCACGCCAGGGTGTACCTGTGCCAGGGCTCTTTATCAACTCGCCGTTGACAAAGAAGAAGAGCTTGTTCTTGATGATGGGACCAGCCAGTGAGAAGCCGTATGTGGTGGTGCGATCCTTGTCGCGTGAGCCAGAGATGAACTCTCTATCTACGGCATCACCACGCATGTTCTCGTTCTGGTGATACACATAGGCCTGACCCTTGAAAGTGTTGGTACCGCTCTTGGTGATGGCGTTCAGTGCTCCGCCGATGAAGCCTGTCTGACGCACGTCAAACGGAGAGATTACCACCTGCAGCTCCTCGATGGCCTCCATGGAGATGGGGTTGCCGCCGCCGGGGAGTGTGCTGCTCAGGCCGAAGTTGTTGTTGAAGTTGGCACCGTCCACCGTGAAGTTGGCCGTACGGCCGTCGCTTCCCTGGAAGGTCATGCCGTTTCCGCCGTAGGGTGACAGACGGGTGAAGTCGGTCACATTGCGGCTCACTGTGGGCATGGCAATCATCTGCTCGTTGGAGATGTTCGTGCTTGCGCCCGTGCGCTCATAGCTGAACTTCGATCCCTTGGCCGATACCATCACCTCCTGCATTTCCTTGGCTGTCTCGCTCAAAGTGGTTTTCAGGTTGAAGGTTTCGCCCAGCTGCAGGTTGATACCACCTATCTTCTGCTCGGCAAAGCCGATACACCTTACGGTCACTTCATACGGACCTCCCACGCGCATACCGTTGATGGTATATACGCCTTTGTCGTTGGTGACAGCTCTGTAATGAGTGCCCGATGGTTTGTGTACCACATCCACGGTGGCACCAATTACCTCCTCGCCGTCTGCAACCACCGTGCCTGACAAGCTCGAGGTGGTTACCTGCGCCATGGCAGAAGACATGAATGTCATCAGCAAGGCAAGAAGAAAAAGCAATCTTTTCTGCATAAACTAAAAGTTTAACGTTAATTGATTGAATTGACACGTGAATCATTCTCACGGCACAAAAATATAAAATTCTGTTAAATGTGTCTAACAAATGTTGTTGCAATTGCATGACATTATAGAAAAAATGTTGTTCTCGAGGCGTTTTATCATATTGGCCCAGTGGCAGAAGTGTCTTTTTATGACAAAAATAAGTCGGCGCGGGCTGTGGGGAGGCTGTGTGGATTCCGTTCGGAAAAGTTAACATTTCGCTCATAAAGTGCTTTTCCGCGGCTTTGAAGCTTGTCTTCTTTGTCGGTCAAAAGTATTTTGATAGGCGCAGGCGACTGCGGCAAATATCTTCAGGGAGGTGCACTCAGGGAACATCCAAGCTCAGATATGCATCAATCCCATAGCGCTGCGTAGCCCGATGCACCGCGCTGCGATGGCCGATGCAGCGTGCTGCGATGGGCTTCGCAGCGCACTCCGTCTGTCGTCCTTATATACAGCCCTGTGAAGAGGAGCACAGAAGGGCGCTCTCTTCACAGAGTTGCCCATTCTCCGAAAGCCGTTTGGGAGTGCTTGCCCGATACCGCTTGCCTGTCAACTCTCCTCACCAGGCATTGGCCGTTTATCCCATTTCCCCTTCCCTCACTATCTGTTTCATACGAAGAAAAGCCCCACTCCTCGCTTGGAGGAATGGGGCTTCTGTTGGGGATTTGCTTTTCTTGCTCTCTGCTTCCGGTCGTATCCTGCGGGCAGAGTGGGAGAGTGGGGGAGATGGGGTTACTTGCAGTTCTTCTCCTCCAGTCCGTAATGCTTCTTGTGGTCAAGGTGCAGCAACTCCAGAGCAAGCAGGATGCTGATGATACCGAAGAAGGCAAAGATGAGCATCGTTTGGGTGTAGTTGGTCACACCATCGGCACCGGTATTGAGCTGGTTGATGCGTCCGATGCCCATGGGGATGAGGCTCAGACCGATGTTCTGTATGAAGAAGATGATGGCAAAGGCGCTTCCCAACTGCTTCATGGGGATAATCTTGGGCACCGAGGGCCACATTGCGCTGGGCACCAGAGAGAATGCCACACCCAGGAGAATCATGCCTGCAATGGCCATCCACCACTCATTGAGGGCTGGTATGGCAAACAGCACATGCACCAGAGTGAGCAACATGCTGCCCAGGAGCATCAGTACCACGCCGTGTCCCTTACGGTCGTAGATGCCGCCGAAGAGGGGTGTGAGGAAGATGGTGCCAAAGGGGAGCATGCCGGGAATGCTGCCTGCCCAGCTGGCAGAGACGTTGTACTTGTCTATCATCAGTTTGGTGGCGAACTTCAGGAAGGGGAATACGCCGCCGTAAAACATGAGGCAGAGGAAGCATATCACCCAGAAGCCGGGGTTGGAGAAGATGGCTCCCAGATCGCTCAGATGGAACTGCTCGTCGTCGGCCTCTGCTGCCTCGCTGCTTGTTTCGGCGCAGTTCTTCACGCTGTCATCCAGCTTCTTGTCCAGCACGCAGTAGTACAGGTAGGCAAAGGTGGCTACGCACAGCAGCACAGCACCCAGTGCTACGCTGGCATTCACACCGCCAAAGTGCTTGGCTATAGGCAGGGCAAAAATGAGTGCCATGGCTGTTCCCAGACGGGCGGTGGCTACCTGCACGCCCATGGCCAGTGCCAACTCGTGGCCGGTGAACCACTTGGAGATGACCTTGCTGACGGTCACACCTGCCAGTTCGGCTCCTATGCCGAAGATGCTGAAGCCCAGTGCTGCCATCAGGTTGCTGGTGTGCGGAGCGTCAATCTTGATGATGAAGAGGTCCAGATGGAAGTTCTCCACCACGGCATTGGGGTCGATGTGGCTCACTGCATACCACTTTACAGAGGCGCCCACAATCATCAGAGCGCAACAGAGCAGTCCGGTGAAGCGTACACCCATGCGGTCGAGGATGATGCCGCCAAAGAACAGCATGAGCAGGAATACATTCATGAGTCCGTAGGCTCCAGAGAAGAAACCGTACTCGTTAGCGTCCCATCCCAGCTCTTCGCTGAGCATGGATTCCAGTGGTGACATCACATCGGTGAAGAAGTAAGCAAACATCATCGTTCCGCTTACTATGCTGAGAGCCAGCCAGCGCATGACTGCACTGTCGCTGAGTTTTGCTTTCGCAATTTGATTCATTGGTCTTTTTATCTTGTTTGAAAATGATTTGTTGTCGGGTTTGCTTTGTCTGCCCTCGGCGGGCAGCTGCTTCGGTGGCTTATTTCTTCAGCCAGCGGTCCAGCCAGCGGAAGAATGTACGCTGCCACAGAATGCCGTTCTGGGGCTTCAGTACCCAGTGGTTCTCATCGGGATAGAGCAGCAGTTCGGCAGGAATGCCGTGCATGCGTGCTGCGCTGAATGCGCTCTGTCCCTGGCTGTGCAGTATCCGGTAGTCCTTCTCACCATGTATGCACAG
>OGGW01002537.1_pt1 | contig 11300 bp, 10 predicted proteins | sample 1571291 | NCBI WGS metagenome assembly OGGW01 (sample SAMEA2582028, study PRJEB24529) | metagenome | biome: Human gut stool | place: China | collected 2011 | reverse complement strand
ATGAGTATGTGACGGAGTTCATGGCGGCGTTCGGCATCGTCCCCGCCAACTTCCGTCAGGTGGAGGCCCCTCGCGTGGACTGCAAGGTGCTTTCAAAGCTCGCCGGTGGTACGCAGTTCGTCAACACGTCGGATGCAGGCGGCGTCTACAATGGGCAGTGGATCATGGCGACCTCCCGCTGGGTCACCCGTGTCTATGCCCCCAGCAAGCCCCTGCCTCGCACCGGTTATTAAGGACTAACAACGGATGTCGCTCCGCAAGGGGCGGCATCCACATTTTAAGGAGGTGGAGATTTCTTGAAATACAGAAAAATGATTATTCTGACATTGACGCTTCTGCTTCTGACCACCCTCTGCTGCACCTCGGCACTCGCTGCAGGCGGGGATGTCGCGGGAGCGGTAGAGCAGACATGGACGGAGGCGGCCAAGCAGATCAAGAGCGTGGTGGAGAAGGTGGTGTTCCCTGCATTGGATATGATCCTCGCCATCGCATTCTTTGTGAAACTTGGCGGCGCGTACTTTGATTATCGCCAGAGAGGACAGTTTGAATGGAGTGCGACACGTTCCTAACTGAAAAGGTTAGGCACTAAATAATGAACGTGTAAATGTTCAGTTTAGGAGAACTGATATTCCGACAGGTGGAACGAGGGAGTAACGCCCCAAAACGCCTGCCTTGATACTCCGACGTGCAAAATGGCGTGTAATAGCTACGATGTACGAAGCTCGGTGAAGTCGGCAGAGAGCAACCGTAAGCAGACAAGATATTTTATCTGCACGAAAGCTGTTCAGAGGTGAATGGTGTTGCCTATATGCCGGAGGTCAATAAATTGCCTATGGTGAGTATGTGAAAATATGGGTCACAGACGAACACCCGATATAAAAAGTCTATACGAATGGTGCATAGAAATGTGCATACGCCAGATATGGCGGGTATGTGAGGTAAAGTAAAAAGCCATTTATGAAATACCTTATGTCGTTACAGGCGACATCAAGCATACAGGCTTAGAGGGACACCTAAGGGCGATATGAAATGATAGGAATATCGGAACGTGGAAAGGTTGGAACGCGGAGCGAATTACATTGCTATGAGGCGTTTGCAGGGAAAGAAGTTAGCAAACCGTATAACCTGCATTCATCCAACTGAGAGTGGAGCCATGGTACCGATGAAACGGTGACAATAAGCCGTGGAGGGACGGGCTCCAGTCGTTAAGGAAATAAACAAGTAAACACACAATCTCAAAGGTTCGAGTATGACTAAGAAAAGCAAAATCCCCTAATAGAGAGGATAATGCTGACTTTGACAAGAGCAAAACCGACAAAACGGTCTACCCTGCGAAATGCAGAATATTATGACTTTCAAGATGTGTTAGATAAGCTGTATGCGGATAGTGAAAACGGCTGTCAGTTTCAACAGTTGACGGAGCTGATTTGCAATCCACAAAACATTATGCTTGCCTACCGCAACATCAAGAAAAACAGTGGCAGTAAAACCGCAGGAACAGACAAAAAGACGATTGTTCATTTACAGCAATGGGCAAGCCCACAGCTTATAGCCTATGTTCAGAAAAGAATAAGCAACTATCACCCACAGCCAGTACGCCGTGTAGAAATTCCAAAAGGCAACGGCAAGACCAGACCACTTGGTATCCCAACGATTATGGATCGGCTGATACAGCAATGTATCTTGCAAATTCTTGAACCTATTTGTGAAGCTAAATTCTTTAAGCGTAGCAATGGTTTTCGCCCCAATCGAAGTGCGGAACACGCAATATCTCAGTCATACAAATTCATACAGGGGCAACATCTGCACTTTGTGGTCGATATTGACATCAAAGGATTCTTCGATAATGTCAATCACGGGAAATTACTAAAGCAGATGTGGACGTTAGGTATCAAGGACAAAAAGCTGCTATCTATTATCTCCGCCATGTTAAAGGCGGAAGTTGCAGGAATCGGCTTCCCCGAAAAAGGCACGCCACAGGGTGGAATTATTTCACCTTTGCTTTCAAACATCGTCCTAAATGAATTGGATTGGTGGATAGCGAGCCAGTGGGAAACAATGCCAACACGAGTACCCTACAAACGCAGAGTGCTAAGAAATGGAACGCTGGATAATAGCGGGGTCTATTCGCAACTTAGGAAAACTGGTCTAAAGGAATGCTACATTGTACGATATGCCGATGACTTCAAGATATTTTGCCGATACCGAAGCGATGCCCAAAAGATATTTGTAGCCGTAAAGGATTGGCTGCATCATAGGTTAGGACTTGAAATTAGTCCTGAAAAATCTAAAATTGTCAACTTAAAAAGACAGTATTCGGAGTTTTTAGGGTTCAAAATGAAAGCGGTCAAGAAAGGCAAGAAACCTAATGGTCAGAGCAAGTATGTTGTGCAATCTCATATTTCTGATAAAACAATGGCTAAAATCAAGCAAAAAGCAGTCAAAGCCGTAAATGAACTCAAACAGATGGATGAAAAGGGCAATAGCATATTAAGATACAACGCACTGGTCATAGGCTGGCACGGTTACTATCATTTTGCCACGCACGTCAGCCGTGATTTTAGTGAAATTGCTTTCTTAGTCAAGTCCGCTGCAAAAGGCAAACTCGAACAGCAGATGAAGCGAGAAATCTCAAAACCTATTATAAGTCCAGTTTATATAAAATACAGCAAAAGCAAGGAAATTCGGTTTATCGGAGAAACACCCATTCTTCCGATTGCCTATGTGCGGCACAAAAACCCCATTGACAAGAAGCGCAGCATTAACAGCTACACGCCACAGGGGCGAGCCGAGATACACAAAAGGCTATCGAATATCAATGTGGGAATGCTCCACTACCTCATGCGAAACCCTGTTCGTGATATGAGTATTGAATACAACGACAATAGGCTGTCACTGTACTGCTCACAGCAGGGAAAATGTGCTGTGACAGGTAAGATTTTAGAAATCGGCAGAATGCATTGCCACCACAAAACAGCAAAACACCTTGGTGGCAACGACAGCTACGCAAATCTAACACTGATTGATGTTGATGTACACACGCTTATTCACGCAACAAAAGAGGAAACGGTGAAAAAGCTCCTTGTGACCCTACAACTGGACAAAAAGCAACTGGAAAAGGTAAATAAATTGAGAAATCTTCTTCATCTAAACGAAATTTTACAATAACGGTTAAAAGCTACTTGTAAATTGTGTGAATTACTTTGAAACCCTTAACGATGGGGCGCCGTGTGAGGGGAAACTCTCATGCACGGTGCTAAGCGGGGGAAAATCTGGAGATTGTATCAAAGGATTACCTATCGCAATCTGGCCCCGCTATCCTCTTTGCCTGCCTGATTTTCAGCTTAATCGCACCGAAATACATCTGGAATATCATTGGGATCTGAGCCAAGAAGAGAGAACAATTAAAAGCCGGATCAGGACCCTCCTGCCGGATATAGCCGATGAGGCAATGGTTGCATGGATAGTGTATGTGGATGAAGTAGGCAGACATGGTTGCTTCACAAAGATACTCTTGCGTTAAAAGCACAATTCTGCTATAAATACCATTTGAGAGATAGGTACCAGAGAATCTTAATGAGAATGGAGGAATTGTTCTGTGTCTACCAAGAATACTATGAAGCATAATGCCGTCATTACAACGATGCTTTTGCTTGTATTATTTACGTTTTCCGCTTGTGCATCTGTAACTCCTGATGACCAAACATCAAAGGATTCCAATATTACGGAGAATGGTGCATCAACGGGCTGTTCAGACTATGATAATACAAGCACGCCTGAGTTTTTCAATGACCTCGGGAAAACGCTTGATGAATTGAAAAACGAGCATCCGGAAGGCAACGTGATTGTAAGGCCGGATGGATTTCCAGACAGTGCTGCTATATGCTTTGGAGCCTCAGAGTCGGAATATCTTTACTGCTTTTTCGGCGCACAGAGTGGCGATGCTGAAAAGGCTATGAACGAATATGAAGACCAGCTGGAATGTTCCGGTTTTGTCACCACCGCATGCATACTCTTTCCGGACATGGAAGATGAAATGTCCTTTGAAGATTTCTTCTCCTTGATTGGCGTTGACGATTATGAGTATTTAGGAGAAGATACGACTGCAGCAGGTTGGTTAAGATTCATGTATAACGGTATGGAGGTCATGGTGAATACAAACGAGGCTGCTTCTGGTGGTGGATGGAATTTCACAGGAGCGGAAATTGTGAAGCATAATGCTCCCGTGTCAATCGTGGACACGGAAATATTCAATACCAATCAGGACTTAGCGGATGCGGTCATGTTCGATTGATCTACATTATAATGGTCTAAAGCAAAATATTCTATAAGGAAAGCCGTCGCCCCGCCTGGGCGGCGGCTTTCTGCATTTCTGGAGGTGAGTGAAGATATTTATTGGGGACTTTGTTGCCGCGACAGTCCTGGATTAGAAAGTAGGCAGATGGTGTCACCCCGTATTTAGCAAGGAGCCTCATAAAAAGCTTGCATAAAAGGTGTTATCTTGATATAATACTATCAAGAAATTGATAAGGAGGGCTTTCTATGCAAATCAGACCATCCTCTGCTCTGCGGAATGAGTACACGCAGATCTCCGAGCTGGCAAAGGCATCCGGTGAACCGATCTTCATCACGAATAAGGGTGAAGATGACGGTGTTTATATGAGCATGGCAGCATACGAGGAGCGGGAAAAAATGTTCCGACACCGCGACAAAATTTATGCTGCGGAACTCAGCAGATTGAGCGGAGAGCCTGTCTGCACGCCGGAGGAGCTTGACGAGAGAATGGAGGAGCTGTTCCGTGCCTACGAAAAGTAAACTTGTCTATCTTCCTCCTGCTCAACACGACTTCGAGGAGATCGTAAAGTATCACATTACGGAGGCAGGAACTCCCTACGCGCGAAAAATCTACAGTACGATGAAAACGACCATAACCCGTCTGCGGGATTTCCCGCTGATGGGGCAAACGCATCCGGACCCGATCCTTGCGGCAAGCGGTTACCGTAAACTTGTGCTGACGAAGACTTATGTTGCCATCTACAAATTGATCGGGGACACCGTCTACGTTTATGCGATCGTCAATGGCACAACAGATTATCCGCGGCTGCTCAAGTAAGCGCTGCAGTCAGATGCAAAACAAAATACTCTATATGAAAGGCCGTCGCCCATCTGGGCGGCGGCTTTCTGCATTTTCGGAGGTGAGCGAAGATATTTATTTGGGACTTTGTTGCCGCGACAGTTTTGGATCAGCTGGTGGACTGGATCTACGGGCAGATCGTAGGCTTTCTCGGCAATTTCTTTGCCCTCATGGGCAATATGGGCGTGGAACTTTTTGAACTGGAATGGGTCAGCGCCATCATTCTCTTTTTCTCCCGCCTTGCCTGGGCGCTGTTCGCTGTCAGCGTGGTAGTCTGCGCTTTTGAGTGCGGCATTGAATACTCCACCGGCAGAGGAAATCTCCAGCAGTGCGGGATGAATATCATCAAGGGCTTTTTGGCGGTGAGTCTCTTCACCGTTGTCCCCGTCCGCCTCTATGCCTTATCGGTGTCGCTGCAGGGAACCTTTTCCGCGGGACTTACCGGCTACGGACGAAGCATCGGTGAGGTGGGGCAGGACATCATCACCGAACTCAGCGAGATACAGACGCTTGCCGATGTAGTGAACAGTTCCCACTTCGGCCTTGGCATCATCACCAGCCCAATTATGCTTCTCTTTTGCGTGATCCTTATGGGCTATGCGGTGCTGAAGGTGTTTTTTGCCAACTTGAAGAGAGGCGGCATCCTGCTCATCCAGATCGCGGTGGGCAGCCTCTATATGTTCAGCGTCCCACGGGGCTATTTGGACGGATTCATGGGCTGGATGCGGCAGGTCATCGGTTTGTGCCTGACCGCCTTTCTCCAGTCCACAATCTTGGTCGCGGGACTTATGGTGTTCAAGGATCACGCGCTGATGGGCGTTGGGCTCATGCTCTCCGCAGGCGAAGTTCCCCGCATCGCCGGCAGCTTCGGCTTGGACACCACAACAAAGGCCAATATTACGAGCGCCGTGTATACGGCGCAGGCTGCCGTCAACACCACCCGAACCATCGCCGCGGCGATCAGATGAAAGGGTGATGATATGACCTGGTTAACACAAATCACCATGGGCAGCCTGTTCGACGGTATCGGCGGATTCCCTTTGGCTGCGGTCCGCAACGGCATCACGCCGGTATGGGCGTCGGAGATCGAAGCATTTCCCATTGAGGTGACAAAGCTGCGCTTTCCCGGCATGATCCATGTAGGCGACATCACTAAGCTGCGTGGCGCGGAGCTGCCGCCTGTGGACATCATCTGCGGGGGCAGCCCGTGTCAAGATCTCTCCGTTGCTGGCGCAAGGGCAGGTCTTGCCGGCGCGCGTTCTGGCCTCTTTATGGAGCAGATGCGCATTGTGCGTGAAATGCGGTTGGCAGAGAAAGCCCGTGGCCGGGAGAGCGTCAACATACGGCCGCGCTGGATGTGTTGGGAGAACGGTGCGACACGTTCCTGACTGAAAAGGTCAGGCGCAAGAATGAAAGGATGGTGAAAAAACACTTGCAGAACTAATGGCCTGATGGGTGGAATGATGGGGTAACGCCCTGAAACGCCCACACTGATACTCCGACTGGCGCAGATGAAGCAAACAAATCTGTGTCAGAAGCTCGGTAAAGTCGGCAGAGAGCAACCGTACATCATAATCAATGATACGAAACTTGTCCAGAGGTGGACGATGTTGCCTATATGCCGGGTGTCTCATGCTCATGGTGAGAATGTGTGCAGAACACTGACGAACTTCCGAATGTAAGGGTCTAAACCCAGAATGTGTCGAAAGGCACTACCCGCCATAGCGGGGTGTCCGTGGATGAGTAAAAGTCGTTTTTATGAAAATCCATATACTGTTATAGGCAGTAAGGCGAAAGCTGGACACAGGCTCAAAGGGAGCACCTAAAAGCATGAAATGATAGGGCCATTGGAACGTGGAAAGCTGGGAGCGTGGAGACTGTTGCAGTCAGAGAAACGCTGGGCGGGAATGCATAATCGCCCTTTATCCCAGTGAGAGTAGAGGCACAGTACCGTAGAAATCATGGAAACATGATGGAGGGATAGCCTCAAGTCGAGATAACAGTTAAATTTGAAAACACAATAAACACAGCTTCGAATATGACAAAGAAAATCCGCTGAAAAGGAGTGGATGCCTGTGTTGACTTCGGAGCGGAAGAAACCCAAGAGAAGCAAAATCCGTTATGCGGAGTATTACGACCTGCAAAAGACTTTGGACAGTCTGTATGCCGATAGCTTAAAAGGCAAAGTGTTTGTTCACCTTATGGAACTCATTTCCAGTGAGGAAAATATTAGAATGGCATATCGGACAATCAAAGGAAACACAGGGAGCAGTACCGCAGGAGTAGATAAGCGCACCATACAAGACCTTGCCAAATTGAACGAGGAAAAATATGTGGCGCTGATTCAAAAGCAGTTTAAGAGCTATCACCCCCGCCCTGTCCGCAGGGTGGAAATCCCAAAACCAAACGGGAAAACCCGCCCCCTTGGAATCCCGACCATTGTAGACCGCATCGTGCAGCAATGTGTCCTGCAAGTCTTGGAGCCAATCTGTGAAGCAAAATTTTATGACCATTCCTATGGCTTTAGACCGAATCGCTCCACAGAACATGCCATCGCCAGATGTGACCAGCTAATACAGCTATCGCACCTGTATTATGTTGTGGACATCGATATAAAAGGCTTCTTTGACAATGTAAACCACACAAAGCTGATTCAACAGATGTGGGAAATGGGAATTCAGGATAAACGGCTTCTGTGCATTATTCGGGAAATGCTGAAAGCCCCAATCGTGTTGTCTAACGGAGAAATTCTCCACCCAAGTAAAGGGACACCGCAAGGCGGTATTCTCTCTCCACTGCTGTCCAACATTGTTCTCAATGAACTGGACTGGTGGATAGCGTCGCAGTGGGAATGGATGCCGATGCACGGCAACGCAAAATATACTCGTCTCAACGCAAATGGCAGCATCAACCGTGGCTATCAGTACCGATTGCTGCGTGAAAGCAACCTAAAGCCTGTATTCATCGTTCGATATGCCGACGATTTCAAGCTGTTCTGTCGAAACCGCAAAGACGCATTTTGTTTATATGCGGCAACAACGCAATGGCTAAAGGAGCGGTTGAAACTGGACATCAGCCCAGAAAAATCTAAGGTGGTGAACCTAAAGCGCCACTATTCGGAATATCTGGGATTCAAGATGAAAACACAGCGCAAGGGAGATAAGTATGTCGTTCGGTCTCACATGAGCGACAAAGCGCAGAAAAGGGTAAAAGACCAACTGGCGAAGTGTATTAAGGAAATTCAACATCCGAAAAGCGAGCAAGACCAGCGCAAGCAAATCTTCCGTTACAACTCCGTCGTAATTGGAATGCACAATTATTATCGTGTTGCTACCTGCGTCAATCTGGACTTCTCGCCCATTGCATTCGCCATCGGCAAGCAAATGAAAAACCGTTTGGGTAAGCAGGGACTAAGCAAACAGGGTAAATTAGAAAAGGGCTACATCAAGAGTAAATACGGCAACAGCAGCCAAATTCGCTTTCTGAAAGGACATCCGCTTATACCCGCAGGATATATCCGACATAAGAACCCATTGGGGAAAAAACGGAGCATCAATCGCTACACAGAGAGTGGACGAGAGGAAATTCATCGGATGCTTGGTGTCAATATTGAAATTCTCACATGGCTGATGCGTAATCCGAGGCTGGGGCAGTCTGTGGAGTATGCGGACAACCGTATTTCTCTATATGCGGCACAGTATGGAAAATGCGCTGTTACAGGCAGAACGCTCGCACTCCATGAAATTCACTGCCATCACAAGCGGCCTAAGTCGGCAGACGGAACAGATGCCTACGCAAATCTTGTTATAGTCAGTGAGGGTATCCATCAACTTGTTCATGCCACTGATGAAAAAACCATTTCCCGTCTGCTCCAAACCCTGTTGCTGGATAATCAACAGCGAAATAAGCTCAACAAACTGCGAGAACAAGCAAATCTGAACGCAATCTAAAACCATCTACCCGCAACGAAGTGTGTAAATTGTGTTTGAAACAAAATGCTGTTATGCCGATGGAACGCCGTGTGAGGGGAAACTCTCATGCACGGTGTGGAGTGGGGGAAAATCCGGAGATTGCCTCAAAGGATTACCTATCACTATTGCCGGGGGCTTTTTCGAGCGGAAAACCGAAGTATGAGGACTTTCGGATCGTGCTGGAGGAGATCGTGCGGATCTGCTTTCCCAACGAGCTTATCCCAGGCCCCTATCCTTACGGATGGCCCGATGTCGGTGATCTCACGGCAGGCGATATGTTTTCTATTGCGTGGCGCTGTCTGGACGCGCAATTGTGTGGCGTCGCGCAGCGTCGCAAGCGCATTTTTCTCCTTGCTGACTTTGCCGGGCCGCTTGCGCCCCAGCTTTTATTTGATGTATTTGACGAAACGGAAAACAGCGGGAAGGAGGTCTCATAGATGTACCGATTCGACACGAACGGGCAGATGACGATGCTTGATTTAGACACGGCTGAAAGGGGCGGAGCTCCGCCCAAGCGCAGATCGGGCAAGCCGGACTCCGAACTGGTTTCGATCCCGTATTTCCACTTGGATCTGCTGTCCTCTCCCGTGGATCTCTTCGGACAGCGTCATTGGGAGTTCCGATCTCCATGGCGGGAAGGCAAGCGGCCCCTCAATACCGGGGCCGCGCCCCGCCGCCCGATCCGCGTCTCACTGTCCGGCATACTGGAGGCGTACCCAGCCCTAAAATATTATCTATCGAAAACAGCCTGTCTGGGCATCCTGCGCCGCGCCTTTGAGCGCGGCAAGGAGCTGCCGAAGATGCTGGCGCGTGCGCTGAAGATCCAAGCGGGGCTCATGAAGCCGGACAGCCAACCTACTGACCTTAAGGCATTTCATGTGAACCAGCGCAATGAAGACATTGACCTGGACGGTGCGTCCGGTGCGTTGATGGCAACGCAGAACCTCCAAATGCAGACCTTTATCACAAATCCAAGCAGCAGCCAGAATGGTCCGCAAATGCAGATCGCATTCGCCGCCAACCAGCGGGATGAGGTGCGTGACCTGCATGATGTAGCAGGCGCGCTGCAGGCTCAGCCGGGGATAAAGCAACAAACCTTTGTAGCCGGTTTTTCCGCCGGAGCAGGCGCCAGCGCAGGCGGCATTGGATACAACGAATCAGTTGCTCCAACCCTCAAGGGCAGCCCCGGCGGGAACTGTATGCCGTCTGTTTTATGCCTTAATGACCAGGGCGGCAGCGTGATGGAATGCAGCGAAAACGTGTCCGGAACCCTCCGAGCACAGGAGCATGGACACCAACCTCTTGTTTACGAAAATCACGGCATTGACAGCCGCTACACTGGCCCCCACAAGGTAGTGCCCACCATGTCTGCCCGTTATGGCACAGGTGGTAACAATATACCTCTGGTTGAGCAGAACGCTGATACCATTTGTATTTCCGGAAACATTGTAGACCGCCAGCCGCAAAACGGCGGCAACGGTCTTGGCTGTCAGGAGAATTTGGCGTATACATTGACCGCCACAGACCGCCACGCGGTCGTAGAACTTTATCAAAAAACAGTTGGAGCATTATGCCGCGGAGATGAAAAAGGTATCGGTAATCAATACGTCAGTCAGGATAAGTGTATCATCAACGCATCCTGTTCTGAAACACATCACCTCATTCGCCGCCTGACGCCTTTGGAGTGTGAGCGGCTCCAGGGCTTTCCGGACGGCTGGACAGACATCCCCGGCGCGTCGGATAGTGCAAGGTACAAAGCTTTGGGCAACAGCGTGGCGATACCCTGTGTGGAGTTTATTATGTCGCGGATCGCCGCGGCCATGCGGGCGGCATAGCCGCTTTGGTGGTATCGACACTGTTTCGCGCCGCTGTTTTGTTGGCTTTGGTCATAGCTTTCGCGCTTGCTTTCGGGTATCTTGGCTTTACCATTAAAAAGATCGGAGGAACTGCCATGGCAGAAAAAACGCGCAACCTTTGCGCTGAGATCCCCTTGGAGCTGCATACCAAAGTACGGCAGCGACAGGCGGAATCCGGCGAGACACTGAGCCGGTACATGACCGCGCTCATCACCAAATTTTATGAAATGGAGGAAAATGTGAAGATGGACAAGGACAATGTGAGGACGGTGGCGTTTCAGGTGCCCACCGAGCTGTTTGAGCAGCTCAAGGCATACCTCAAGCGGAACGGCATCAAGC
>OGGW01002536.1_pt1 | contig 11302 bp, 7 predicted proteins | sample 1571291 | NCBI WGS metagenome assembly OGGW01 (sample SAMEA2582028, study PRJEB24529) | metagenome | biome: Human gut stool | place: China | collected 2011 | reverse complement strand
ATCGACAACTGCCCCACGGGAGCCGTCGCCCCGGACCGGACCATCGACACGGGCCGCTGCATCTCGTGCCGCACCATCGAGCGGGAACAGCCCGGTCAAACGGACCTCCACGGCTGGATCTTCGGTTGCGACGCGTGCCAGAGCCTCTGCCCCTGGAACCGCCGCGCCCCGCAGCACCGCAACGCGGCGTTCGATACCGTGTTCGACCCGCTGGCGATGGACGCCGCGACGTGGCTCGGCATGGACGAGGCGGCGTTCGAAGCCCTCTGCGGCCGCACGCCGCTGACGCGCAGCGGACTGGTCCGTATTCGGGAAAACGCCCTTCGAAACGCCGCACCCGAAGAGCCGTCGGAACGCTGAACCTGCTCCCCCGCTCCGGCACGAAAAAGCGGGTTCCGGAAATCCGGAACCCGCTCTGCGGTTTATTTCATGGGGCCGGAGGCTCACTGTCTGCTGCCCTTCGGAAAACCCGGCAGGCCGCCCTCTTCCTCCTGCGGCCCGCAGGCTATTTGGTCAGTTCGGCCAACGCGGCTTTCGCACTCTCGACAGCCGGTCCCGCCGTCACCTTCCGGAAGGCCTCGATGGCCTGCGGCTTCATCTCCTTGGCGTTGTAGGCGGCGCCCAGCGTCAGGTACATCAGGCTCACATCCTCGGGATCGGTCTGCACCTTGGCGGCAGCCTCGCCCAGCTCGATCACCTTGTTGTAATCCTTCTTGCTGGCATAAGCCTGCAAGCGGACCTTCTGCGCCAGAGCGTTTTCGGCGTTCTTCGCCAGCAGCGCGTCGGCCATCGCGATGATACCGTCGAAATCGTTGGCAGCCTGAAGCGTGGCCACCTTGTTATTGGTGTAGAGGGCGATCATCTCCTTGGCCTTGGCGGCGTCATCGGCATACTTGGGGTGCGTCTTGGCGGCCACCGCCTCGTAGATGTCCATACCCTTCTCGTACTCGCCCATCTCGCAGTAGCTCATGGCGAGGTTCAGCGCCATCGCGGTATTGTCCGGGTCGGCCTTGTAGCCCTTCTCGAACACGCCTGCGGCGGTCGCATAGTCCTTGTTGTTGAAAGCGTCGCCACCCTGGATCTGATAGATCTTGGCCACCCAGCCGTTGGCCTTGGCCATCTGGCTCATGTCGCCGTAGAGTTCGGCCAGCTCCGCCGATTTGGTGAAATTCTTCAGCGCCTCGTCGTAGTTCTTGGTCCGGATCGCTCCGCCGCCCATCATAAAGTAGCATTTGGGAAGCGTCGTCTTGGCCGTGGCCACCAGCGACGCGGCCTCCTCGCTGTCCAGCCCCTGCTCGATCACCTGTTCGAACTTCGCGGCCGCGCCTGCGAAATCCTTGGCGCCGAAAGCTGCTGCGGCTTCGTTGTAGATTGCAGTAACATCCTGCGCCGAGAGCGACACCGCCGCCAACAGCGCGACAACCGATACAAATAACTTTTTCATTGCTTTTTCTATTCGATTTTATTAAGTTTTTCAGTTCATGCGCCCCTGTCCGAAACGCGTTGGATGCAAAAGTATAAAAAAAATTCCTTTTTTACCAAATCTATCCGCGCAAACCCGCGAAAAAACCGCTCATCAACTCCTCGCACTCCTCCCGGAGCACCCCCCGCGCCACGGTCGTTCTGGGGTGGAACACCGCCTCGGAGTAACGCCGGAAGCCCTTCTTGGGATCGTCGGCGCCCCACACCACGCGGCTCACCTGCGCCCATCCGATCGCCCCGGCGCACATGATGCACGGCTCGACCGTGACGTAGAGCGTGCACTCCTGCAAATACTTGCCCCCGAGCGTCGCGGCAGCGGCCGTGAGGGCCTGCATCTCGGCGTGGGCCGTGGGGTCGGCCAGGGTTTCGACGAGGTTGTGCCCCCGCCCGATCACCGCACCGCCGGCCACGACGACCGCACCGATGGGCACCTCCTGTTGTTTTAACGCCTTTTGCGCCTCGTTTAGTGCCAGGCGCATGAATTTTTCGTCGGTTTCGTGCTGTTCCATGCCGGATTGTTTTCGGCAAAAGTAACCATTTTTTCCGAAGAACGCACCCCGCGCCCGGCAAACTCCACCCGGAAGCGACGCAGGCGCATCAATTTCGATTCAAAACACGCCTTCTTCCAAAAAGAAAAAATCAAAATCAAAGAAATGCTTGCATTTTATTGCATAATTTCTATATTTGCAAATGGAATAGTCCACAAAACCCTTAAATTCAATTTGCTCCTACAAAAAAACACACATCCGGCCAAAAAACGGCCCAAACCATGCACTCTGTATTTCGAAACCAAACCAATTACCAACCAGAACCAATTAAAACCATTATGGAAGAAACTCGCCAAAAAGCACCCGGGAACGGGCATTTTCCGGCAGTCCTGCGATTCGTCGCCGCGCTGCTGCTGTCCGGAACCCTATGCCTCGCGTGGGGGGGGGAAATCTCCTCGCACAGATCCGGAGCATCTATGTAACGATAGATGCAGCCGATGCAAGCATCCGGGAGATCCTCGAATCCATCGAGGCGCAGAGCGATCTGCGGTTCATCTATGCGGATGAAGTAAAACCGATCCTGACCAAGGTCGTAACGGTCAGGGAGAAAAACGTAAGCGCAAACCGGATTCTCGACCAGATCCTGCCCGACGTCGGCCTTCAGTATTCGGTCGGCGGCACGCAGGTCCGCATCTACCAGGCCGCCAGCGGTTCGCGCGACGTCGCCCAAACGGTCAGCGGCACGGTGATCTCCGGCACCGACAACTCCCCGCTGGCCGGCGTGATGATCTACGTCGAAGGAACGACGGCCGGCACGATCACCAACGGCGACGGCTCGTACACCTTCACCATTCCCGCCAAATCGAAATACGTGACCTTCTCGTACGTCGGTTTCGACACGAAGAAGCTCCACGTCGAGGACACCGAGCTGTTCAAACTCGTATCGCTCGCCGAGCAGAGCAACGCGCTCGACGAAGTCGTGGTCATCGGCTACGGCACGCAGAAAAAGGAGTCGATGGTCGCTTCGATCACCTCCGTAAAACCCTCCGACCTGAATATCACCTCCAGTTCGCTGACCACGGCGTTCGCCGGCAACATCGCCGGCATGATCTCGCGCCAGACCTCGGGCGAACCCGGCTACGACAGCGCCTCGTTCTACATCCGCGGCATTTCGACCTTCGGGTCGAGCAACTCGCCGCTGATCATCCTCGACGGCGTGGAGGTGTTGAGCAACATGCTCAACAACATGCCTCCCGAGTCGATCGAGTCGTTCTCGGTGCTCAAGGACGCCCAGGCGACCTCGGTCTACGGTTCGCGCGGCGCCAACGGCGTCATCCTCATCAACACGAAAAACGGCCGCAACTCGGAGAAGATGAACGTCTCGGTCCGTCTGGAAAACACCTTCTCGATGCCCACGATGGTACAGCAGGTGGCCGACGGCGTGACCTACATGCAGCTCTACAACGAGGCCGTCTTCAACACCGCCAAGGAGACCGGAACGCTCCACGCCTACCAGCCGTTCTACTCGGCCGACAAGATCAACGGCACGAAGGCGGGACTCAACAAGTACCTCTATCCGAACAACGACTGGTACGACCTGATGTTCAAGGATTTCTCGGTCAACCAGAACCTCAACCTCAACATCCGCGGCGGCGGCCGTAAGGTCAGCTATTTCCTCAACGCGGCGGTCTCGAACGAAAACGGCATCATCGCCGACATCGAGCAGAACCCCTACGACGTGAAGATGAACCACCAGAAATACATCTTCCAGAGCAACGTCAGCGCCAACATCACCAAGACGACGGTCGTCGGCATCAAGGTCAACGCCCAGCTGGAGTACAACACCCGCCCGATCGAGGACATCGGCAACCTGTTCTACTACTCGATGCGCGCCAATCCGGTACGTTTCCCGGCCACGCTCCCGGCCGAGGAGGGCGACACGTTCGTGCGCTACGGCAACAACGCCTCGTGGGACACCGGCGCCACCGACCTCAACCCGCTGGCCAAGCTGTCCCGCGGCTACGGCAAGCGCTACTACTCCTACATGACGACGGCCTTCACGCTGGACCAGAACCTGGATTTCTTCACCAAGGGCTTGAGCGCCAACCTCACGGCGTCATTCTACAACTACACCTATTCGGCGACCTACCGCACGGCAACCCCCTATTATTTCAAGGTCGAGGACGGCAGTTCGCTCAACCCCGACGGCACGGCCAATCTCATCACCAACTCGATCGGCGACACGGGCACGACCTACCTGACCAGCACCGACGGCAACGGCGGCCACCGCCGCTACGCGCTGCAAGCCTCGCTGAACTACGCCCGCAAATTCGGCAAACACGACGTGGGAGCCATGTTCGTCTACCGCATGAACGAGAAGAAGAACAACATCGCCGGCACGAGCGAGGAGAACCTGCTGCCCTACCGCGAGCAGGGCATGGCGGGCCGCGTGACCTACGGATTCGACAACCGCTACCTGTTCGAGGCCAGTTTCGGCTACAACGGCTCGGAGAACTTCGCTCCCGGCAAACGCTGGGGTTTCTTCCCCTCGGCGGCGGCCGGCTGGGTGATCTCCAACGAGTCGTTCTGGGACGGCATCCGCAAGACGGTCAGCAACCTGAAGATCCGCGTATCGTACGGTCTGGCGGGCAACGACGCCTTGGGCGAGCGCTTCCCCTACCGCTCCATCGTGGCCATGGGCGAAGAATCGGGATTCTACTACAACTGGAACTCCCAGGGCAAAGGCCCGAAGATCACCACCTACGGCAACCCCAACGCGACGTGGGAGGAGGCCAAGAAACTCGACGTCGGTCTCGAACTGGGACTGTTCAACGCGCTGAACATCGAAGCCGCCTACTTCACCGAAGACCGTACGGGCATCTTCATGCGGCGCACCTCGCTGCCTTCGTCGACGGGCCTGCTGGGCGTTACGCCCTACGGCAATATCGGACGTGTGAAATCGCACGGCGTCGACCTTTCGGCCGTCTACAACAAGCAGTTCAACAAGGACTGGTCGCTGAGCCTGCGCGGCACGTTCACCTTTTCGCGCAACGAAGTGGTCGAGAAGGATGAAGGCGACCTGATGTACGACTACATGTCGGTCGTGGGACATCCGGTCAACGCCATCACCGGCGTGCTGGTCGCCGACGGGCTGTTCACCTCGCAGGAGGAGATCGACAACTCGCCCAAACAGCGGTTCGGCAACTACACGGTCGGCGACATCAAGTACCGCGACCTGAACGGCGACGGCATCGTCGACGGCAACGACGTGACGACGGCCGGCAGCCCGACCGTTCCCGAAATCCAGTACGGCATCGGCGCGACGGTGAAGTGGCGCAGGCTCGACTTCTCGTTCATGTTCCAGGGCGCATCCAACGTATCGCTGCGGATGTACAACATGCACCCGTTCTGCGACGCCTCGCACTTCGGCTACGGCATCACGCAGTACATCGCCGACAACCACTGGTCGGAGGACAACAACCGCGCCGACGCGGCCTATCCGCGCCTGACCTCGCAGTTAAGCTCCAACAACACCCAGAGTTCGACCTTCTACATCCACGACGCCAAATACCTGCGCCTGAAAACCGTGGAGCTGGGCTACACCATCAAGAAACTCCGCGTCTACCTGTCGGGCAACAACCTCTTCGTCATCTCCCCGTTCGACTACTGGGACCCCGAAAAGGGCGGCGGCCACGGCCTGTCCTACCCGTTGCAGCGGACGGCGAAAATCGGCGTTCAATACCAATTCTAATCCAAAAGAAGATACCGTTATGAAAAAAATAGCAATGGCGTTAGCCCTCCTTCTCGCGGCCGCATCCTGCGATTTCCTGGATGTCGTTCCCGAGGGCAGTCCCACGCAGGACGACATCTACAAGACCCAGGCCCAGGCCGAAAAGATGCTCTTCATGGTCTACGGCAAGTGCCCCGACCTGTTCCATGCGCAGGCCATGCCCGACCTGAGCGGCGGCGACGACCTGATTTCGAGTTACTACGGATCGGTGCGTTATTTCTCGTGGAAGAGCCTCGTATACGCCACCTCGCAGGAGTCCTCGACGAACACCTACTTCAACATGTGGGGAACGACCTCGGGACTTCCGACGGGCAACTACTCGTACAACATCTACGAAGGCATCCGTTATGCCTACAACTTCCTGAACAACATAGGTTCTGTTCCCGACATCTCGGAGGCCAACCTGCGCTACTGGTCGGGCGAGGCGCACTTCCTGATCGCCCACCTGCACCAGATCCTGCTGGAGTACTACGGTCCGATCGTACTGGCCCGGGAGGAGATCGACCTGAATGCGCCGGCCAGCAGCGTGAACGTGCCGCGCAGCACCTACGACGAGTGCGTCAATTTCATCGAGGAGGAGTTCCGCAAGGCCGCCGACATGCTGCCCGACTACTGGGGTCCCATCGCGTACGGCCGCGCCATCAAGGCCACGGCGCTGGCCTACCGCGCCCGCTGCTCTACGCCGCATCGCCGCTGGTGAACGGCAATTCGGAATTCTACGCCGATTTCGTCAACAAGGACGGCACGCACCTGATCAACCAGACCTACGACGCCGAGAAGTGGAAACGCGCGATGGACGCCGCCAAGGAGGCTATCGACTGCGTGGAGGCTTCGAAGGAAACGGGAGCCTACACGATGGACGACCGCCAACTGGGCCTCTCCGTGTCGAAAAGCACCAGCACGACCGACCCGTTCGAACTGGGGCGCGCCAACTACACCTACATCTTCACCGGCGACGGCAACGCGACACAGTTCTTGAACCAGAACGAGTACCTGATGAGCCTGAACAAGTCAGGCTCGATCACCTACACGCAGAAGCAGTTCGGCTGCCACCTGGCCAACAACTACACGAAGGTGTCGGGCGCCTACCGCGGCTATTTGTGCCCGACGTTCGAGGCCGTCCAGATGTATTACACCCGGAACGGACTTCCGTGGGAGGACGACCCCGAGACGAAGGACATCGACCCGCTGGCCTACAACGAGGCGGCCGGGACGGTCGAGATGCACCTCCACAAGGAGCCGCGCTTCTATGCGTCGGTGGGTTATGACCGGGGCACGTACCGCTTCAACGGCGGCAAAATGACCATCAAGGCGCACAAGGGCGAGCCGCAGGGCTTCACCGGCAGCTACGACAACGAATACCAGTCCTACAACGGTTATTTCTGCCAGAAATGGGTCAACGAACAGTCGAAGATGACGCTCAACTCAAGCGGAAACTACTCCGTCAGCACCTACATGAGCTACGTCTTCCCCTACATGCGCATCGCCGAGCTATACTTAAGCTACGCCGAAGCCGACTTCGAGTACGACGGCACGTTGAGCGACTACGGCTACGAGTGCCTGAACAAGATCCGCTCGCGCTGCGGCCTTCCGACGTTCCAGGAGTCGTGGAGCAGGGCCGGCGGCATCCCCTCGGGCCAGAAGCTGCGCGACATCATCCGCCGCGAGCGTTCGATCGAGTTCCTGATGGAGGGACGCCGTTTCCACGACATCCGCCGCTGGAAGATCGCCGAAGAGTGCCTGCGCCCCATCCCGAAGGCCTGGAACATCGAGGGCGACACGCCCGAGAAGTTCTACAAGCTGGTCGACATGAAGGAGAACGACACGCGCATCTTCACCACGCCGAAACACTACTGGCTGGCGATCCCCAACTCGCAGCTCAACATCAACGGCCAGCTGGTTCAGAATCCGGGTTATTAACCATTAGCGAAAAGAAACGACCATGAAAAAGCTATTTTTAGCGCTCGCGCTGTCGGCGGCAGCCTGCCTGGCCGGGTGCTCCGACAACGAAGAGATCGGATACGACATCGGCTCGAAAGTGCTGATCCCGAAAAACGGCCTGCAACAGGTCGCCCTGACGGCCGATGCCGCAGCGGTCGACTACGAGGTGTGGATCTACCGGAGCGGCTACAACGAAGGCGGTTCGACGGCCGCACTCTCGGTCGACGCCGAAGCGCTGGCCGCCTACAACAAGGCCAACGGTACGGCTTACGTGCTGATGCCCGAAGCCTGCTACGACCTCCCGACCGCCGCCGTGCGGCTCGACAACAACGCCCACACCGCGAAGATCGGCATTCGGATCGACGTCTCGGCGATCACGGCGGACAGTCGCTGCGTGCTGCCCGTTTCGGTCGGCAGTCCCGACACGGAGGTGAACGCGGCGGCCGCCACGGTGCTGATCTTCCCGGTCCGCCCCGCGACGGAGAAGCCTGAAAACGACCAATGACCCGGCCGGATCAATCAACTGAAAAATTAACCACATAACCTTCCTAATATGAAAAAAGGTTTTTTATCGTTTTTTCTGTTCACGGCTTTCGCCCTGGCGCTCTGCCCGTCGTGCAAAGACGACGAGACGGCCGAATGGAAAAACGTCGCGTTCTCGGTAGCGTCCAACCTCGCCCCCGAAAACGGGACCATCCCCTACGAAGGGAGCACGGTCGTGTTCACCGTAACGACCGACGGCAAATGGACCTATGCGATAGACCAGAGCAAGACCGACTGGTTCACCCACCCCACCGTCGACGGCATGACGCTGGCGATTCTGATTCCGGAAAACACCGTGAGCAGGGAGCGCTCCGGCGTGGTCCGGTTCATCTCGGTCTCGGACCCCACGCTGGTCGAGGAGTTCACCATCACGCAGGAACCCGGACCTGTGCCGCCCGAAGCGCCGAAAGCCGACCTGCTCGACGTTGTCTTCCACGCCGACGGCACGGCCGAGGACGTATCGCCGCTCAAGAACGAGGTGCTCTCCTACCCCGGCACGGCGCTGACCTGCTATTACCACGACGTCTACAAGCGCATCGTGACCAACTACACGCACACCCCGGGGCAGGGTTCCCGCAAGGATTCCTATTACCGGGTGGACTACTACACGAACGAGACGTTCAAGCAGGGTCTGGACGACGGCCACACGCTGGAGGTCGTCCTGCGTTCGAACCGCAACGACGGCACGAAGGAGTACAAGCCCTTCTCGGCGCATGAAGCCGGCGGCACGGGTTTCCTGATCTGCAAGGAGGGCCAGGGAGGCCATCCGGCCTGCATCACATTCCTGCCCAATGTGAGCACCACGGGCAAAAGCACGTGGCGCTGGGCGCAGAGCGACGTGACGCCCGAACCGGGCCGCTACTACCACGTCGTGGGCGTCTGGGACAAAACCGCCGAGAAAGCCTATATCTACGTGGACGGCCAACTCAAGGGCACGGCCGACGCTCCGGGCGAACTGATCCACGCCAAGGACGGCGCACGGTGGTTCGCGCTGGGCGGCGACTCGGCCGTAGGCTCGATGGGCAACGCATGGAACGGCGAAGTGGTTCTGGCCCGCGTCTTCGACGACGCGCTGACCGGGGACCAGATCGCCCTGCTCTACCAGGATGCGGCGTTCGCCGGCCAGACGCCCGTGGAATTCGCACTCTCGAACCTCACCTACCTGACCAGGTGCGAGATCGGCGCAGGCTACACCTATACGGTCTACGGCAACGGTTTCGCAGCCGGCGACAAGGTGAAGTTCACCTCGTCGGCCAACGTGACCGCAGCGTTCACGGCCGACGCCGCATTCACCGAAGCCTCCGGCGACAATACCCTTCAGTCGCTGGCAGTGACCCTCCCCGCGGGGATTCCCGCCGGAACGGGCCGGTATTTCATGGCGCTCGTCCGCAACGGCAGCCAATACCCGCTCGGCACGGTCGAATTCACCGTCTGCGACAATCCCTCCGTCTCGATGCCCCGGATCATCGCGCACCGCGGCCAGCATCAGGACGGCGTGGAGAATTCGACCGAGAATTCGATCGCTGCCCTGACCAACGCCCAGAAACTGGGCATCCACGGCGCCGAGTTCGACGTCTGGATCACCGCCGACGACGTGCCGGTGATCAACCACAACGCGACGGTGGCAGGCAGCGACCTGCGGATCGAAGAGAGCGCCTATGCACAGATCAGGGACCTCACGCTGGCCAACGGCGAAAAATTGCCGACGCTTGACGCCTATCTGGAGCAGGGCGCCAAGGACGCTTCGATGAAACTGATCTGCGAAATCAAGACCCACAGTTCGGCCGCAAGCAACACGCGGGCCGTCAACGCCGTCGTGGCCGCCGTCAAGGCGAAGTCGATGGAGACGCGGGTCGATTACATCGCCTTCGACTACGAGGTCTGCAAGCAGCTCCGGGCGGCCATGCCCGCGGCCGGCGTACAGTACCTGGGCGGCGACAAGGCTCCGGCCGAAGTCGCGGCGGACAAGCTCTCGGGCATCGACTACCAGTATTCGACCGTGCTTTCGAAAAAACCCGAGTGGGTGACGGAAGCCCACGCCGGCGGAATCGAGGTCAACGCCTGGACGGTCAATTCGACGGCCGACATGATGGCCTGCATCGCGCTGGGTGTCGACTACATCACCACCGACAACCCCGCCACGCTGAAAAAACTGCTGGAGACACCGTTCGTCACGGCCCCGAAATAACCGCGGAGGCTCCGTTTCGGATTTCTGGATTCGCAGGCCGGACGATTGTCCGGCCTGCGTTCTTTGCGGAATCCGCGTTTTTTTATTAGTTTTATATCCGAAATCAACCTTATACGACAACCCTGCAATGAAGAAACTTTTGGTATTGGCATGGGCCGGCGCTGCGTTGCTGTCCGGCGGCATGCTCCGGGCGGAAAACATCCTGCTCTCGACCCGGAATTCCTCGCTGCTGCTGACGGCAGAAAAAGGCAAAACCCCTCTGTTCCAGTATTTCGGAGCGCGCGTCGCCTCGCCCGACGACATCCTCGCCAGCGGAGTGGCGTTCGGCGATGCGGCCTACCCGCAGTTCGGCGCCCAGTGTTACCGCGAGGTAGCCATTCAGGCGACGCACGGCGACGGTTCGATGTCGCTCGAACTGGCGGTCGAGTCGGTGTCGCGCGACCGCAGGGACGGCTCCGAAACCACCGCCATCGCCATGAAGGACAAGCACTACCCGTTTTTCGTGACGCTCTTCTACAAGACCTACGACGACTGCGAGGTGATCGAGACGTGGACCGAGATCAGCCACACGGAGAAGAAACCCGTGACGCTCTACCGGTTCGCATCGGCCTACATGCCCGTCCGCCGGGGCGACACGTGGCTGACGCATTTCCACGGCACATGGGGCGCGGAGTGCTACCTCCACGAAGAGCCGCTGACCGACGGCATGAAGGTGCTCAAGAACAAGGACGGCGTGCGCAACACGCAGCGCGACAACCCCTCGCTGATGATCTCGCTCGACGGACGCCCCCGGGAGTTGACGGGCCGCGTCATCGGCGGCACGCTGGCCTGGGCCGGCAACTACCGCATCGCCCTGGACAACGACAACAC
>OGGW01002531.1_pt1 | contig 11322 bp, 8 predicted proteins | sample 1571291 | NCBI WGS metagenome assembly OGGW01 (sample SAMEA2582028, study PRJEB24529) | metagenome | biome: Human gut stool | place: China | collected 2011 | reverse complement strand
AACCTTGCTTTATTTCGCCATTTTTATGGCCCTAATTTATCTCTACAATTACCTAGGACAAGGTCAAGGTAATTTTATCTATAACGAATTTTAGGAAGAATAATGACGAATACAAAAATTAAAGATAGGATCGAAACGATTGAGCAGTTTGCTCAATCACAACCTGACTTTCCTGTTTACAATATTTTAGGGGAAGTTCACACTTACGGTGACTTAAAAGCTGACTCGGATAGCCTAGCTGCCAAGATTGATAGTCTTGATATTCCAGAAAAATCACCTGTTGTGGTTTATGGCGGTCAAGAGTATGAAATGTTGGCAACTTTTGTCGCTTTGACTAAATCTGGTCACGCTTATATTCCAATTGATAGTCACTCAGCTCTTGAGCGCGTGACGGCTATCGTTGAAGTAGCAGAGCCTAGTCTGATTATTGCTATCAATGACTTCCCACTTGAGGATGTCCAAGCTCCAATCTTAACATTGGACCAAGTGACAACAGCTTTTGAAAGCAAGACTAGCTACGAAGTGACTCATCCTGTTAAGGGGGATGATACTTATTACATCATCTTCACATCAGGAACTACAGGTAAGCCTAAAGGAGTCCAAATTTCACACAATAATCTCCTTAGTTTCACTAACTGGATGATTACGGATAAGGAATTTGCGACTCCAAAACGTCCACAAATGCTGGCTCAACCGCCTTATTCATTTGACCTATCGGTAATGTACTGGGCACCTACATTGGCACTTGGAGGAACACTCTATGCGCTTCCTTCAGCCATTACACAGGACTTCAAGAAGCTCTTTGAAACGATCTTCTCACTTCCAATTGCTATTTGGACATCAACACCATCTTTTGCAGATATGGCAATGTTGTCTGAAGACTTCAATGCTGAGAAGATGCCAGAAATTACGCATTTCTATTTTGACGGAGAAGAGTTGACTGTCAAGACTGCTCAAAAGCTTCGCCAACGTTTCCCAGAAGCACGTATTATCAATGCTTACGGACCAACTGAAGCAACTGTAGCCTTATCAGCAGTAGCAGTAACTGATGAGATGCTGGATAACCTTAAGCGTTTGCCGATTGGTTATACCAAGGAAGATTCACCGACTTATATTATCGATGAGGATGGCAATATCCTTCCAAATGGTCAACAGGGTGAAATCATCGTATCAGGACCAGCAGTTTCAAAAGGCTATATGAACAATCCTGAAAAGACTGCGGAAGCCTTCTTCGAGTTTAATGGCCTTCCTGCTTACCATACTGGTGATGTAGGAACGATGACTGATGAAGGTCTCCTTCTTTACGGTGGTCGTATGGACTTCCAGATTAAATTTAATGGTTTCCGTATTGAGTTAGAGGATGTTTCACAAAACCTTAATAAGTCTAAGTATATTGATTCAGCAGTAGCTGTGCCACGTTACAATAAAGACCATAAGGTTCAGAACCTCTTGGCTTATGTGATTCTTAAGGATGGTGTTCGTGAGCAGTTTGAACGTGAAATTGATATCACCAAGGCGATTAAGGCTGACTTAGAAGATATCATGATGTCTTACATGATGCCTACTAAGTTCCTCTATCGTGAGAGCTTGCCTTTAACACCAAATGGGAAAATTGATATCAAGGGTCTTATCAGTGAGGTTAACAACCGATGATTGACTTCTTGAAACAGCTCCCCCATTTAGAAGCCTACGGTAATCCCTTCTATTTTATCTATCTTGGATTAGCTCTATTGCCAATCTTTGTGGGTCTCTTCTTTAAAAAGCGTTTTGCGATTTATGAATGTTTGGTCAGTCTAGCCTTTATTGTTCTTGCTCTGACAGGAACACATGCTAGCCAATTACTAGCCTTACTCTTCTATATCGTTTGGCAAATCATCTGGGTTTATTCCTACAAACATTACCGCAGTCAAAAGGACAATAAATGGGTTTTCTATTTACACTCATTTCTTGTAGTCCTTCCCTTGATTTTTGTTAAGGTAGAGCCTGCGATAAATGGTACTCAGTCACTCTTAAACTTTCTTGGCATTTCTTACTTGACCTTCCGATCAGTTGGTATGATTATCGAGATGCGGGATGGCGTCTTAAAAGAGTTTACACTTGGAGAATTCCTCCGATTCATGCTCTTTATGCCAACCTTTACGAGTGGTCCTATTGATCGCTTCAGACGTTTTAACGAAGATTACCAAGCGATTCCTGAGCGAGACGAGCTGATGAATATGTTGGAGCAAGCTGTAAAATATATCATGCTTGGTTTCCTCTATAAGTTTGTTTTGGCTCAGATTTTCGGAAGTATGCTCTTGCCTTCACTGAAAGCGCAAGCTTTGGCTCAGGGTGGTGTATTTAATTTACCAACACTTGGTGTCATGTATGTTTTCGGTTTTGATCTCTTCTTTGACTTTGCAGGTTACTCGATGTTTGCCTTGGCAGCATCAAACCTTATGGGGATTAAGAGCCCAATCAACTTTGACAAACCTTTCATCTCACGAGACTTGAAAGAATTTTGGAATCGTTGGCATATGAGCTTGTCTTTCTGGTTCCGTGACTTTGTCTTTATGCGTTTGGTTATGGTTTTGATGCGTAACAAAGTTTTTAAAAACCGTAACACGACATCAAATGTGGCCTATGTCATTAATATGATGGTTATGGGATTCTGGCATGGAGTTACTTGGTACTATATTGCTTATGGTATTTTCCATGGTATTGGTCTAGGAATCAATGATGCCTGGTTACGTAAGAAGAAGACTATTAATAAAGAACGTAAGAAAGCAGGTCTTGAGCCACTTCCTGAGAATAAATGGACGAAGGCTTTGGGAATCTTTATTACATTTAACACTGTTATGTTGTCATTCTTGATTTTCTCTGGATTCTTGAATGACCTCTGGTTCACTAAAAAATAAGTAAAGGAATTATAAAAATGGATGTAAAATCAGAAGTTATTGAAATTATTGATGAACTCTTCATGGAAGATGTTTCAGACATGATGGATGAAGACCTTTTCGATGCTGGTGTTCTCGATTCAATGGGAACAGTTGAGCTTATCGTTGAATTGGAATCACGTTTCGATATTCGTGTGCCAGTTTCAGAATTTGGTCGTGATGACTGGAACACAGCTAATAAGATTGTTGAAGGGGTAACGGAGCTTCGCAATGCTTAAGCGTTTATGGCAAATTTTTGGCCCTATAATCTGTGCCTTAGTCTTGGTAGTAGTAGTTATTTTTTCCTACCCTCAAGGCAGAAAACATAGTTATGAGGTTGAAAAACGTAACGCAGTAACCTTGACAACTGAGAACTTTAAGAGCCGTATTAATAAGACGACAGCTCTTTCTGATAAGAATCATCGATTTGTCCCTTTCTTTGGGTCTAGTGAGTGGTTGCGTTTTGATGCCCTTCATCCAGCTGTTTTAGCTGAAAAATACGACCGTAACTATCGCCCATATTTTATTGGACAACGTGGGGCTGCCTCTCTAAACCAATATTTGGGAATGCAACAAATGCTTCCCGAATTGAAAAATGGGACAGCAGTCTATGTCTTGTCACCACAGTGGTTTACTAAAAAAGGTTACAATTCTGCGGCTTTCCAGCAGTTCTACAATAACGACCAACTTAGTAGTTTCTTAAGTCAAAATCAGACGGATGCAAATTCTCAGTATGCAGCTCAGCGCATCTTAGAGATGAAACCTGAGATTACTATGAAATCTCAACTTTCTAAAGTGGCTAATGGGCAAGATTTAAATTCTCTTGATAAGACTTATATTCAATTTATGGCAGAGCTTAATAAGCGAGAAGATGCCTTGTTCAGTCCTTTTGCAGCATCAAATAATGCAAATTACGACAAGAAGGTTCTTCCTTATCTTAAAGAGTTGCCAGACAAGTTCTCTTACGAGGCACTTGACCAGGTTGCCGTAAGAGATGCAGAAGCTCATACCAAGTCAAACGACTTTGGTATCGATGACCGTTTCTATAAGAAACGTTTGGCTAAAAAGATTGGTAAACTTAAAGGTTTCCAAAAGAATCTTTCGTATGAAGTTTCACAAGAATATGGTGACCTACAGTTGGTGTTAAATCAATTTGCTAAGTCAAATACTAATGTTATCTTTGTTATCCCACCTGTTAATAGCAAGTGGATGGCTTATACGGGACTAAGTCAGGAAATGTATGATGCTACGGTTTCTAAAATCCGTTATCAATTGGAAAGTCAAGGCTTCACCAATATTGCTGACTTCTCAAAAGATGGAGATCAACCTTACTTCATGCAAGATACCATTCATATGGGATGGAAAGGTTGGGTAGCCTTTGACAAGGCTGTTGATCCATTTGTAAGTAATCCAACACCCGCACCTAGCTATAACTTGAACGACCGCTTTTATAGTAAGGATTGGGCAGGTTATACAGGGGCTCCTAGTCAGTTTAAGTAGCATTACTTAATAAATCAAAAAGGCTTGTTAAAGCCTTTTTATGTTATGATCTTTCCACGGTATTACCTTCGGAAGTTATTAAAAAGGATTGGGAGTTATCCCAATCCTTTTTATCCTTTTAAGTTTTATAATACGTTAAACAGATAGTTATTTGTTTTTAGTTAGAGCTTTTCGAATTAAATCTGCAGGGATGATCAAAACCGCGATAAGAAGTGCAACGATATAGTGTTGAACGTCCATTGGAACGGTACTAAATACTTTACCACCGAATTGAATAATCAAGGTTTGAACGCCAGCAATAGAAATCATTACAATTGAGAATTTCTTGTTTTCGCCGATATGTTCAAAAACATTGAATCCATTACTACGTGTATTAAGTGAGTTGAAAATGACAGCATAGATAAATACTGTAAAGGTGAATGTTGTTACCATTTCAAAGTTGCCAGTTCCATTTGTGATAAAGTCTTGGATACCACCAACATTTTTAAGAATAGCTAAACATACAAGAGTAATGAAGACGCTGGCTACACCGATAGCAGATTTCATATAGCCAGTAAGAATATTTGCCTTCTTAGCAACTGGCTTTTCATTCATGTAACGATCTAGGGTAGGCTCTTCACCAAAGGCAAGGGCAGCAAGTGTGTCCATGATAAGGTTAATCCAGAGAATTTGGATAATTGTAAATGGTTCTTTGAGGCCCAAAAGTGGTGAGAGAAGTGACATAGCAATTGTAGTCACGTTTACGGTTAACTGGAAGATAATGAATTTACTTACTGACTTACTCATAGTACGTCCATAGAGGACGGCTTTCTCAATCGAAGTCAATGAGTTATTCAAGATAACGATATCTGAGGCTTCACGTGCGACTTCAGTACCATCACCCATTGAGAATCCGACATCAGCTGATTTGAGGGCAGGTGAGTCATTGACCCCATCACCCGTCATACCAGCGACCATATCGAGGTCTTGAGCTGCCTCAATAAGACGTTTTTTATCCATTGGAAGGGCACGACTGACCACTTTTAAGTGAGGCAATTGTTGTTTAAGTTCTTGATCTGAAAGGGCAGAAAGTTCATCGTGAGTAAGAACAAGGTCATTTTGACCAGTAACGATACCGGCTTCTTTAGCGATAGCAACAGCGGTTTCTTTACGGTCACCAGTTACCATAACTACTTGAACACCTGCACGGTTCATTGTTTCAACAGTTTGTTTGATTGAAGAACGAACGTTATCACGGATACATACGATACCAATCAAGACTTTATCATTACCATCTGTATTTAGGATAGCAAGCAAACGCATTGAACGGTTAGCTTGTTCCAATGATAATTCTTGGAAACGAGCTTTAATATCATCTGTAAAGTTTTGTTTATTACCATCTTTATCAAGATAGTAGTAGCAGTCATTTAGGATGAATTCTGGAGCACCTTTGATGTAGGTTTTTCCATCGTTGGTCGTTACACTTGCGAATTTTGTTGCTGAGTTGAATTGTTGCTTCTCAGTAATTGTATTCGTATCGAAATCAAGTTGAGAACGACCAATAAGGAAATCAAGAAGTGCACGGTCAGTGGCGTTACTACCAACAGCACTGCCATCAGCTACCATGGCGTCGTTATTAAGACCGATACCATTAATCATTTCAGCTTTAAGGCTATCTGACATAGTGTCAAAATCAGGAGCCTCAGTTTCACCAGTAGCTGCATAAAGTGTTCCATCAGCAAGGAAGAAGTCAACTACAGATAGTTTACCTTCAGTGATAGTACCAGTCTTATCACTGAAGAGGATATTCATGTATCCGGCTGTTTCAATGGTATCAGGATGGCGAACCAGGATATTTTGAGCTAAAAGTCGTCCTGAGTTCATTGAAGAAACGAGTGCCAACATCATTGGAAGACCTTCTGGAACGGCCATGATGATGATTGTAACCGCAAAGAGAATTGTTTCAATGATAAGAAGGAAGATTGAACCACCATTGAGGTTATTAGCTTTATTGAGGGCAATAAAGCCTAAAACAAGGTTGATTACTGAATATGCAGCACCTGCACTATAACCGAGGACACCGATGTTTCCAGCAAGCTTGTTGAGTTTTTCTTTGGATGGTGAATCTTTACTATCTTCTTGAAGAGAAGTATTGATGCTTCCTAGAACGGTATTATCACCAATTTGTGTAGCTTCCATAACGGCTTCACCTGAAGTAACAACTGTACCACGGAAGACTTTGAGCTCTGTAAAGAGGTCGGAAGAGTCTGGTTCTGCTTGATCACCAAGAGGAAGTTTCTTAGCATCTTCACTTTCACCATTAAGGACAGCTTGGTTTACTTTTAACTCACCTTCCAGTATGATACCGTCAACTGGAATCTTGTCCCCTGATTGAAGGAGAATTTGATCACCTTTTACAATATCATCAACAAGAACTTCTTTAAGTTTACCATCACGATAAACCTTAGCATTAGTTTTTGAAGCCTCTTCTTGAAGAGTGTTGAATTTTTGCTCATTTCGGTATTGTGAGACTGCTGAGAATCCTGTAGACATCAAAATGGCGAAAATTAGTGAGATAGCCTCATACCAGTTGGCTTCACCAATAGCAGGGAAAATCATTCCAACAAAGTTGAAGATGATTTTTAATCCTAAGGCAGCCAAGAGGATAAGAATCCATTGATCTTGGAAGGCTTCGATAAAGATTGAGAGGAGCGAGTTAGCCTCTTTACTAGAGAGCCTATTATCGCCATGGGCGTTTTTACTTGCTTGAACTTCAGCAGAAGTCAAGCCTTTAAATTTTTTCATTTAAGGTTTGTATCCTTTCTAAATTATTACTGAATTTTAAGGCTAGTAAATTATAAGCCAAAAAGCTTATCATTACAGTCACGATAACTGAATAACTATCAGTAAGTATTATACTTTATTTTACTATTAAATTGTTGATTTTTTACCAATAGAATATTGAAGTTTCTTTTGTCTTTAGCAAGAGTAGGGGAGAACAAAAAACTTGTATTTTTTCGTTAAATATAATTATATCCTTCCACCTTCAATTCATACAAGCCTCTCACCGCATTGCATCCGTAGATGGCCTGAGCCTGTTCCATATCTTTTACGGTCAAGACTTTTTCTTTAAGCTTATTATCAGCAATTAGGCTTTGTCTGTAGATGCCATTTAAGAGGCCGAGGTGAACGGGTGGTGTGTAGAGTTGGTCCTCGATTTTAAGCACAATGTTACCGATAGAGGTTTCTAGGAGTTGCCCCTCATGATTATAATAGATTTGTTCGTGAGGTTCGATACTAAGGTGAGGACGGTAACTTGTTTTGAAGAAGGTATAGGGGCTATCCAACGTATGCCTTTGCTCAACTAACCTTGCTTGGCAGAAGTCATTGGATAAGTTTGTTAATTGGGTATGTTCAAACTTCAGTTCACCATCTTTTGCAAGTGACATTTTAAGACGGTAATCTTTGTCAAAGTCTAGTGATTGGCACAGAGCTTCGACTTGATAGTGAGCTTTTTCTGCATTGAAAGGATAGTCAAAGTAGCGACTACTCTCTTGCAAGCGTTTCATATGCTCCTCAAGAAATAGCAGTTTTCCTTGGTGGACACGAGCAGTTGAAATGAGATCGAATTTGGGGTTCTGACGGTATAGAACAGCAGCTTTTTGCTTTGTTTCTTCATATTCAGCTTCCCAGTTGCTGTCCCAGGTAATACCTCCTCCGACACCATAGATAGCCTTGGTTCCTTCCATTTGTAGTGTCCGAATGGCCACGTTAAAAATACTAGGTCCCTGTGGCACCAAGATACCAATAGCTCCACAATAAACACCTCGAGGCTGTTTTTCAACCTTCTTAATAATCTCCATGGTTGCTATTTTTGGGGCACCTGTAATCGATCCGCATGGAAAAAGGGCTTGGAAGACATCATTTAAACGACTATTTGGTAGGAGTTGCGTCTCAATAGTTGAAGTCATTTGCCAAACCGTAGAGTATTGTTCAACTTGGCAAAGGCTCTTGACATCTTCACTTCCTATTTTTGAAATACGATTCATGTCATTTCTAAGTAGATCGACAATCATCATATTTTCAGAGCGATTTTTCTGATCCTGAGCTAGCCAATGGGCTTGTTTGAGGTCAGTTTCAGTTGTTAAACCACGATTGGTGGTACCTTTCATTGGACGAGTGGTCAGTCTATCACCATCTTTTTTAAAGAAGAGTTCTGGACTTATGGAAATGATAGAAACATCATCGTGCTGAATAAAGGCATTGTAATGTGCATTTTGCTCAACAACCAATCGGTTATAGATGGCAAAGGGATCAGCTGTCAGCTTCTGTTGAAGTTGAACAGTATAATTAACCTGATAAGTATCACCTTGTCGAATATGGTGGTGTATTTGCTCAATAGCAGCCTTGTATTCCTCTGCAGAAGTTAGCTCTTGCCAAGATTCTGGTAGGGAAATTGGCTCATAAGTAAGTGGAATAGGCTCTGTTTGAACAGTTTCATGAATAGTGAAGTAGAGGAGATACTCTGACATTAATGGACCATCAATAACCTGAAATTTTGTCTCGAAGGCAGGGGCAGCTTCATAGGAAACATAACCTACTGCATAATAGCCCTTATTTTGATAGGCTTCGACTTCAGCTAAGAGATGCTTAACTTCCTTAATGTTCTTTGTTTTTAGTTCTTTAATGTCGTCTATAAAAATTTGTCTGACACCAAGTTCTTTAAAATCAATAACAGTTTTCTTATGCATACTTAGAGTATAACATAAGAAGTTTCCCTCTGGTTCTTTTTCATGTTTTAATTCTCTTTCTCAAAATTCTAACCAAAAATGAACTTTTCAGATAGTTTTACATATGTTATAATGATAGGGACTAAAAGAAGATTTTAGAGGGAAATATGACTGAAAAAAATAACTTTGAGAAAGGCAACAGCAGTCTTTCAAACCATAAAATGAAAAAAGGCACTTCTAAGAATTCATGGAAGCATCAAATGTATGAGCTAGAAATTGCCATTGCTAAAGAGTCAAGTAACAAAAAAAGAAATGAACTCATTAAAATCCATAATGGCTATATGAGTGAGTATGATAGCTTAAAGAAACAAATCATCTGGTTAGCCGTATTAGGAATTTGTTTCTTATTAGTATTGGTAGTTTTTGGTTATTTTATCTGGAATAGTTACAATAGTGAGAATATGTCTTATACATCATCTTGGCTTCAAGAGAAAGTACTGAGCACTTATAGAGCTTAGTGTCCTAATCCTAGTAAATAATAGAGTCTCTAGACAAAAGTCTAGGGCTTTTTTGTTATAAAAAAGGATTTATCTGGTTGATATATAGTTATTAGCTATAACAATATCTAAACAAAAGGAGATAACGGTAGCTAGAAACCCTTTATTTTATAGGTTATAGTCAAAAACTATATATAGAGAAAACTAATAGCAATTATACAGCCACCCATTTCTTTGGTAAGATAAGTTCAACAACAAAGAGGAGGACACAAGATGTCAACTACTATCATTGGTTTCCCACGTTTGGGTGAATTCCGCGAATTAAAATTTACAACAGAAAAATACTTTAGAAATGAAATTACTGCAGATGAACTTTTAACAGCAGCCAAAGACTTGCGTGCAAAACACTGGAATATAGTTAAAGAGAGGGGTATCAGTGAGATTCGTTGAAATGGTTGTTCACATTACGAGAACTGCCTTGATGCGGCTTTCCTTTTCAACGTCGTACCTGAATCTGTTCAAAACTTGAATTTGACAGATCTTGAACGTTACTTTGCTTTGGCGCGTGGTTACCAAGGTGAAAAAGGGGATGTACGTGCCCTTCCTATGAAAAAATGGTTTAACACTAACTACCATTACATCGTTCCTAAATTTGAAAAAACAACAGAAGTTAAACTTGCTGGTCACAAGATTTTTGATGAGTACCAAGAAGCTAAAGAATTGGGACTTAACACACGTCCAGTTGTCGTTGGACCATTCACTTTCCTTCAATTATCTGACTTTGAAGATGGTGTGAAAGCAGAAGACTTTGTAGACAGCTTTGTGGCAGCTTACCAAGAAGTCTTTGCAAAATTGGTAGAGCTTGGTGCTACACGTATTCAACTCGATGAGCCAGCCCTTGTTAAAGATTTGACAGCTGAAGAAAAAGCTCTCTTCTTGAATCTCTACAACAAACTCTTGGCTGATAAAAAAGGTCTTGAAGTCTTGATCCAAACTTACTTTGGTGATGTTCGTGATGTCTACAATGATCTTGTGAACTTGCCAGTTGATGGTATTGGTCTTGACTTTGTTGAAGGTAAGAAAACACTTGAATTGGTTAAAGGTGGTTTCCCAGCTGATAAGACTCTCTATGCCGGTATCGTCAATGGTAAAAACATCTGGCGTAACAACTACGAGAAGAGTCTTGCAATTCTTGAACAAGTGCCAGCTGAAAATGTTGTTTTGACAACATCTTGTTCACTTCTTCATGTACCATTTACAACTGCTAACGAAGAATTTGAACCAGCTATCTTGAACCACTTTGCTTTTGCGGTTGAAAAATTGGACGAATTGCGTGATTTGGATGCTATCCGCAATGGTCAAGGTGCAGAAGCCCTTGCTGCTAACAAAGAACTCTTTGCGACTGAGCGTGTTGGTGAAAATGCTGAACTTCGTGCCCGTATTGCAGGCTTGACTGAAGCTGATTACACTCGTTTGCCAGCATTTGCAGAACGTGAAGCGATTCAAAAAGATGCTTTCAAACTTCCATTGCTTCCAACAACAACTATCGGTTCATTCCCTCAAACTAAGGAAGTTCGTGCGAAACGTTTGGCTTTCCGTAAGAATGAATTGTCACAAGAAGAATACGATGCATTCCTTGCTGAAATCACTGATGAGTGGATTAAATGGCAAGAAGAAGTTGGATTTGACGTGCTTGTACAC
>OGGW01002523.1_pt1 | contig 11359 bp, 2 predicted proteins | sample 1571291 | NCBI WGS metagenome assembly OGGW01 (sample SAMEA2582028, study PRJEB24529) | metagenome | biome: Human gut stool | place: China | collected 2011 | reverse complement strand
ACCAAATTTTCTAGATATGAGGAAATATCTACACATACGCATAAAATAAGGCTTTTCTTTATAGATGTATTATATATAATATAATACATTATATATATAAGAGTATAAAATGGGTTACTCCAGTTTATATTTACATTATATTTGAATATCTTATACAAGATCATCTTCATCTTAGATATATAAACATTCTAAATTAGATGAAGTTTAAATACAGCAAACAAGCGTTTCTTCATAAACGTTTAGAAAAAGGTAGTTAATATAATCGGTCTATTATTTTATAATTGTTTACATTTACATAATTATTGGATCATGTAAGTATAGAAAACAATCCATAAACGCAAAAAAACAACGCCATCCTTTCGGATGGCGTCGTTTTGCATAAGGATTGTGTGCCCTAGTCGGGGGCCAGGGTACATCAAGGCCCTCAAACAATCGCCGTATGAGGGCCATATGTAATTGTTCATTATATACACTGTGCGTCACACATCATCTTCCTAATTCATTGTATATCGTTTATGCCGAGCTCTCAGTGTATTAATGATTTATAGTTAAATTTACAAACCTTATTATTGAATCGCAGCGCGCAAGTCTACTTTTTTAGTTTCTTGGTTAGCTGGACGATTGATTGCTTCGCGAAGATCTACAGTGTGTTCATCTTCCATTTTAGGTTCTTCACTAGCTTTATTTTTAACAGTTTGTTTAGCAGCGAACCAGATTGTTTCGTTCATGTAGTGACGAAGTTCTTCGTTAGATACATGTTCTTGTTCTTTTGCCATTACGTCCAAAATAGCATCTTCCAATGCTTGAGCTTCGTCGTCAGTCATAGGACCGCCAACTTCTTTTTGTTTTTGAACGATTTCGTTGATTTGATCTACCATGCCACGCAATACATTGTAACCATAGCTATTAGTGAAGCCATCTTTTTCATTGTATTTAGGCATTTCGAAATATTCGTATTCGTTTTTATTACGGTTTTCGCCATTCCAGTTCAAGAACACTTCTTGACCATGTACACGACCGATAGAGTGTGTACGGAAGTAGTCAGCGTAGTTGTGTTTATCATAGGAATGTAACCAGATTTTTTCAGCTTTAGTCATACGTTCATGGTTTTCGTATTTTACTTTAGCTTTTGCGATGTTGATTTCCGCATTTTGCCAAGCTTTCACATAGTCATGAACAGCAGACACTGTTTGTGGGCTAGCCACAGGTACCAATACTACATTGCCCAATGCTGGAGCAGATACAGGATTAGGTAAGATCAAATTATCGTCATATGTTGGAGCGGATTGTGCACCTACAACGCCTGTAGAAATAACAAGAGCCGCTGCACAAGCAAGTAATGTAGATTTTTTCATTCTATATTCCTCTTTTCTATCGTTAGATTATGGTGAAAGTATCTCTCACGCGTTTACACGTTCATATTTAAAAGCACTGCTTTTATAAACAATAGGGAGAGGCAGGCGCTACACGAGGTAGCGCATACCTTCCTTTGTTCATTCAGTTCTTACACTCACAAATGATTACATACCAAGTTTTGCCATCATAGCAGCAATTTGAGCTTTCATTTGTTCGTTTTCAGCTTTCAAATCAGATACTTCTGTTTTTAATCCAGCGTTTTGTGCTTTAACGGAAGCCATTTCTTGTTGCATTGCATAAGCAGAGCTGATAGGGCCTTTGCGGTAACGATCTGCTACAGCAGCTTCGCTATCACGGTTGCCAACTTTCCAAGTTACACCAGCATTTGCCATCATGTGACGGGAACCACCTGCCCAAGCTAAGCCTGCATGCATCATTGTGGACTCGTTTTTGTAATGAGCAACGCCCATTGCAATAGCGGAGTTACCACGGTAGTTACCATAACCAGCCATGATTTGAGTTGGTTCTAATGGATCGTATTGGATAGGTTTCAATGCTGCAAGAGCTGCGCCTTGTGCACCTACACGACCGATTTCATCAGTTAACTCATCGAAACGAGGGCTTGCACCAGTAGACAAGTCGTATACTTTAGCGCCATCAGCACTTTCAGATTCACGAACACCTACGGAACCATCAGTGGATTTAACGATTGTACGGGAATCTTTCAATTGTTTCAAGTTAACCGCATCTGTATCGTTAGTACCTTTACCAAGGTTAGTAATTTTGTTACCACCCATGTTGAGGTTACCACCAGTTACGGAAAGGTCACCAGCGTTGAAGTTCAATGCAGGACCATTGTCGCTATTCTTGATGGAGTTGATACCTTTAAGGTCTTTGTTCAATTTAACAGTTAAAGTATCGTTGCCATCAGCTACTACGTTGATGTTACCAGCAGCGGATTGGAATGCAGTGGATTGAGCCGCAGTCACACCTTCACCTTGAACTTTAACAAGCGTATTCAACGCATGTTTGTTTTCAGTACCAGTGTTGTTACCTGTGAATTTCAAACCATCATCCATAGTTGCTACTTCACGTTTGATTGGGTTGCCATCAGTATCTTTCAATGGGTTACCATCTTTATCTTTTGGTACGTATACAATACGTTCAGATTTGTCGCCATTGTTAGCTTCTGGTTTAACAAGAGTTTTGGAACCGTGATCTGTAGAGATATCTACACCAGTACCATCTGCACCAGCAGGACCTTGAGGACCAGTTAAGCCGATGTGACCTACGCCGTCTTTACCAGCGATGGATACAGCATCTTTACCATCTTTACCGATGGAAACTTTACCGTCGATACCGTTAGCACCGTCTTTACCGGAGATGGATACACCATCTTTACCAGCTACGCCATCTTTACCAGGAACGCCAATGGAGTTCAAGCCGTTAAGATCTTTATCAAGACCGATTACAACTTTACCATCTTTAGTCATAGTTTTGATGTTGGATGCGCTGTAGTTATCATCAGCTTTAGTGCCTTCACCTACGATTTCAAGTTTTTCACCCAAGTTTTTATGGATTTCACTATTAGCACCAGTAGATTGTGTACCGAAGTTCAAACCTTTGTTGCCGATTGCATCAGCAGCATTTTTAAGGTCAGTAACATTTACAGCACCATTCTTAGTATTGTTGTCAGCTGCTGCTGCATCAATCTTATCTAAGAATGTATTACCAGCTTTATCAGCGATGGAAGAACCAACGTTGTTCAACTTAGTAGGAGCTGTAGTGGAGTCACCTGCACTATTCATGGAAGCGATTACTTCATTAGGTGCTACGACAGTACCAGAACCATCTTTAGCTGTGTTGAAAGTACCATCTGGTTGTTTGTAAACTTTAGTGCCATCTTGTTTAGTGTATACCACTGGAATTTGAGCATTGTTTACAACACCTTGGTTATTGATCTTGATGTCATATTGGTGACCTTTAGCTGCATCATAAGTTGCAGATGTAGGATCATTTTTATCAGTTACGGAGATAGTGCCATCAGAAGATTCAACAGTTGTAACTTTGTCTTTCAATTGTTTAACGTTTACTGCATCTGTATCGTTTTCACCAGCTTTAACACCTGTGATTTTCTTATCACCAGCGTTAATACCAGTCTTAGTTACAGATGGGCCACCAGTGATAGTCAAGCCATCGTTGTTAACTTTAGTATCGCCAATTTTCACGGAACCATCTTTAGTAAGATCAAGGTCTTTAGACAATTGAACTTTCAATTTGCCATTGTCGTTATTTACACCGATGTTGTTATCAGTCAATTTAGCTTTATCAGCACCACCAACGATATCTACTACGTTGTTAAGATGTTTCTTAATAACTTTAGTTGCATCAGTTTGACCATCGTCACCAGCGAACTTCATGCCATCATCGTGAGTTGCAACTTCATGTGTGTTGCCATCTTTGTCTTCGTATACGATACGAGTCAATTTATCACCAGGTTGGCCGTCAACACCAGGAACACCGTCTTTAACGGAAATCTTAGCACTTGCGCCATCTTTACCGTCAGCACCCTTAGGACCAGTCAAGCCGATAGAGCCATCTTTACCGTTGAGTACAACAGATGCGCCGTCTTTACCGTTAACACCGATCTTACCATCAACGCCGTCTTTACCATCTTTACCAACAACTACGCTGTCAGCTTTAAGGTTTTTATCAAGTTTAACGTCGATAGTTGTGTTACCATCTGCATCTTGACCAATGATAGTCTTAACATTTTCACCGCTGTATTCAGTATCAGCTTTTGTACCTTCACCTTGGATTTTCACAGTGGAACCAAGTTTATTAGTTTTCACACCGCCAGAGTTAGCGTCGAATTTCAAGCCTTTTTCAATCAATGCGTCAGCTGTATTTTTAAGGTCAGTTACGTTTACTGCACCGTTCTTAGTTTTGTTGTCAGCAGCTGCTGCAGCAATTTTGTCTAAGTAAGTGTTACCAGCTTGATCAGCAATAGTGGAACCTACATTGTTCAACTTCATAGGAGTTGTTGTGGAATCACCACCATTATTCATGGATGCAATTACATCAGCAGGTTGAACTGTTGTACCAGTACCATCAGGCTTAGTATTGAATGTAACATTACCAGTAGCAGGATCTACGATTTTGTAAAGTTTGTCGCCATCTTTATTAGTATAAACAACTGGAGTTTGAGCTTTTTCAACTACAGTTTGGTTATTGATAGTGATGTCATATTGGTGACCTTTAGCTGCATCATAAGTTGCAGATGTAGGATCATTTTTATCAGTTACGGAGATAGTGTTATCAGAAGATTCAACAGTTGTAACTTTGTCTTTCAATTGTTTAACGTTTACAGCATCTGTATCGTTTTCACCAGCTTTAACGTTAACAATTTTGTTACCGCCATTATCTAAGCCATCTTTAGTCAATTTAACATCAGTAGTAGTACCACCTGCAGGAGCAGTGATTGTTACACCGTTGTTATCAACTTTTGTAGCGCCAGTAGTCAAGGAGCCATCAGCATCCAAATCAATATTTTTAGCCAATTGAACTTTCAATTTGCCATTAACATTGTTAACACCAATGTTATCGTTAGTAGTCAATTTATTTTTATCAGCACCACCAACGATATCTACTACGTTGTTAAGATGTTTCTTAAGAACTTTAGTATCATCTGTTTGACCATCGTCACCAGCAAACTTCATACCATCATCATGAGTTGCTACTTGATGTTCGTTGCCGTCTTTATCGTTGTAGAAGATACGAGTGATACCATCAACACCGTCTTTACCGTCAACGCCAGCTTTACCTTCTTTAACAGTAATATCAGCAGTTGCATTTTTACCATCTTTACCAGCAGGGCCAGTTAAGCCAATGTGACCTACGCCATCTTTACCGGAGATAGATACTGCATCTTTACCATCTTTACCAGTGATACCAACTTTACCGTTGTTACCATCTGTACCAGCTGCGCCAGTAGGACCAGTAATGGATACACCATCTTCGCCATCCTTACCATCTTTACCATTAACAACTACTTTATCCAAGTTAGTTAAGTCTTTGTTCAATGCATAAGTGTAAGTTTGGTTATTATCAGTACCGATTTCTTGCTTGATAGTCAAGTTTTTACCTGCACCGAAGTTTACAGTTTTACCGCTTGGTACTTCAGTTTCAGTTGCTGTACCATTATTTTCAATGTTACCAGTAGCATTTGTTTTGAAGCTGTAGTTATTACCAGCTGCAGGAATGTTCAAGTCGGAGAAGTCGATAACTGCTTTAGTATCAGATACTGCTGTACCATTGCCATCATTGTAAGTCAATGTAACTTTCTTAGTAGCTGCATCGTATTTGTATACGTTTTCAGTACCGCTTACTACACCGCCTTTAGCTTCAGTGCTACCAGCTTTAACTGCTGTAGGAGCGATGTGAAGTTCGTTTGCACGTAAAGCATCAGCTGTAGATTTCAAGTCAGATACGTTAACAGCTGCATTTGGAGTCAAGCCATTAGCTGTATCTAATTTAGTCAAGTAATCTGCACCTGTTTGGTTTTTAATAGCAGAGCCAACATTATTAACAATGGAGTTACCACCAGTTGTATTGCCTGCTGCATCTTGGATGGATACGATAACATCACTTGCAGGAACATCATTACCAGGAGCACCATCAACATTAGTTGTGAAAGTACCATCTGGGCGTTTAACCACTTTAGTGCCATCAGCTTTAGTGTAAACAGCTGGAGTTACAGCATTTACAGTGTAAGTTTTTTGACCTGTTGTAGCATCAGTTGCTTCACTTACATTTACATTTTCACCAGCTTTAACGACTGTGCCAAGACCAGTAATTACTTTCTTACCATCATTAGTGATATTAGAAAGATCGTTTTTAGCGATACCAGTAATTTTAGCTTCTTCGTTAGCTACGTCATTACCTTTACCGTCAACGTAAGTCATAGTTACACTGCCATCGTTTTGTACAGCATAGCTACCAGGTTTGATGTGTTTTTCATCTTCAAGAGTAGCTACTTCATGAACTTTAGTGTCACCGTCTTTAGTGTATGTAATGCGGTCGCCATCGGTCTTGATTGTTGTAGTTTTACCAGTTGTTGGATCTTGTAAGCCGATTTCTTTTGTAGTTACTTTTTCAGTAGTTACGCTTGTAAGATCTTTAAGGTTTTTATCAAGAGCGTATGCAACCTCTGTATTACCTGCACCGTCATTAGTTTGTTTAACAGTTAAGTTTTTACCAGCTTGCATTGTAACGGATTTGCCGTCTGCAATGTTTTGAGCTGTATCACCAGCATGTGTACCTTCTGTAGCAGAAACTGCACCAGATTTCAAGTTCCAAGTAGATGCTGTGCCAGCAGCTGCATTTACATGTAAGTCATATGTTACTTGGTCGCCATTTGTTGTTTTGTTAATTGTTACAGATTTGTCGTTGGAAGTAACAACTGTACGAGCTGCTTTCAATTGATCGTAGTTAACAGCGTCAGTACCGTTAACTGCAGGAGCTACATTAGTGATAGTTTTGTTACCAGCGTTAATACCAGTTTTAGTAACGGATGGACCACCAGTGATAGTCAAACCATCTTTGTTTACTACTGTATCGCCAATTGTTAAAGAACCATCTTTAGTCAAATCAACGTCTTTGTTCAAGTCGTATTTAACTACACCATCAGCAGCTACAGAAGCTGTTGTGTTGGAACCATTTGTGAAGTTTAGACCTTTGTCTAATTTAACTGTTTGGTCACCAGTACCATTAGCTTTGTATGTCAAAGGAATTTGTTTAGCTGCTTTTTCACCATCGAATGTTACTTCGTATGTAGTGTTATGGTTAGCATCATCTTTCACAGGGTTAACAGTGATAGGGTTGTTTGTATCAGCTGTGTAAGTGCCACCAGTAGTTGTACCACCGTTATTAACTGTTACTGCTTCACGAGCTGCATCTTTAACTGCATTACGGGAAACATTAACTTCGTATTGAGCATCTGGATCACCAGAGTTTTTACCATTACCAACAGTAACATCAGCAATGTTAGTATCGCCAGTTGTAGCTGCTTTTTTAACTACACTTTCAGTAGAAGAAGCACCAGCTGCTGGAGTATTAGCAACAGCTACTTTATAAACTGTTTTATTAGGATCAGTTGTATCTTTAGATACTGTTACATTGCTAGAACCAGGAGCTACTTCAAAGGTATGGTTCAATTTAGCTTTTGCATCATCGGACAAATCAGCTACTACATCTGTACCAGAAGCAGTTGTTTTGATGTATTGACCGTTGTTAGCACCAACTACGCCGAAGCTCAAACCACCAGTTTTATTGAATTTTTGAGTATCTGTGTTACCAGTGTTACCAGCTAATTTAATTGTGTTGTTGAAGCCATCGCTTACTTTTTTCAATTGGTCTTCAGTTGCTGCACGACCGGAAACAACAGTTGGGTTAGTAATATCCCAATCTTTGTTTTGTAAGCCAGTTACATAACCACCTTTACCATCTAAGGAAATAGGGTTGTCGCCTTCAACTTTTACAACTTGATCACCAGCGAAGGAGATTTTACCAGAACCAGCACCATTTGTGATGGAGGAGATATCAGTCAAGTCGCCTTCTACGTTTACTTTGTAAGGAGTAGCTGCTGTGCCGTCACCTGTTACAGTAGTATTTTTACCAGCTTCAACTTTAGAAGGATCAGTGTTACCAGTAGCACCAGTGGAGCTTACTGTATAGATGTCATGACCATCAGTACCTTGAGATTTAGCTACAGTTACGCCGTTACCAGCTTTAACTTCAGTTCTCAAGCCTTTAATTTGGCTGTAGTTAACTGCATCAGTATCATCTGTACCAGGAGCTAGGTTAGTGATTTTGCTACCACCCATGTTAAGTGGGCCGCCAGTGATATTGATAGAGTTACCACCAATTGTCATTTTAGGACCATTGTCAGTATTGGAAATGGATGTAATACCTTTCAAGTCGCCTTCTACATTAACTTTGTATGGATCGTCTTGAGTACCTTCACCAGTAACTTTAGTGTTTTTACCATCTACAAGTTTAGTTTTAGCATCTTTTAATTGTTTTACATTAACTGCATCAGTATCGTTTACACCAGCTTTTACATTAGTAATGTTTTTATTACCAGCATCGATACCAGTTTTTGTAACAGATGGGCCACCTGTGATTGTTAAGCCATCGTTGTTAACTTTAGTATCACCAATTGTTAAAGAACCATCTTTAGTCAAGTCAACGTTCTTGTTCAAGGAGTATGTGAATTGTTTATCAGTTTGATCTAATACAATGTTTTTACCAGCACTCAATGTTACAGTATCGCCAGGGCTTACTTTTTTGGATGCTTGAGTACCTGTTACACTACCACCGTTATTGGAGGAAACTACGTTCCAACCAGATTCGTTGATTGCTTTTGCAACATTGTCAGTTGTAGCAATGCCGTTTGTAGTAGGCGCTACTGCTTTACCATTAGTATTAGTAATATCAGCACCTATTTTAGCTTTTACTGTAACACCATTTTTATCAGCAGATGTAGAAATAAATGTAGGATCATCACCTTTAATTTTCAATGTACCATCATCTAACAATACATCGCCATTGCCAGTGTCACCAGCGTATTTCAAGTTAACACTTCTCAATTGAGCTACGTTAACTGCATCAGTATCATTAGTACCTGCAGCAAGACCTGTAATTTGACGAGTTGCAGTAGCACCATCACCTACGGAAACAGCTGCCAATGTGGATGTTTGTGCAGTACTAGCTAAACCAGAATATTTATTTGTACGAGTTTCTGCAGGGTTAAAGCCTTTAACACCTTTATCTACAGTTGCTTTAGACTGAGAACCAAGAGCAACGCCATCTTTTACAGATGCAACAGATTCTTGACCTAATGCAGTCGCACTTTCAGCAGTAGCATTTGCTTTATAGCCAAGGGCAGAGGCACCTTTAGCAGTTGCTTGCGCAACACCACCCACTGCAGTAGAAGCAGTGCCAGTGGAATTAGATTGCATACCAATCGCAATGGAGCCAAAGCCAGTAGATGTAGTTTTATAACCATCACCATTACCAGCAATTGCAATAGACCCAGAATTTGTTGCTTCAGTACGAGCACCAATTGCAACAGAAACATTACCTGATGCAGTATTTTCACGACCAACTGCTACAGTATCTTCTTTGGTCGCTTTATTCGCTTTACCAATTGCAACCATGGAGTTACCTTCAGCACGGCCACCATTTAATGTAGAATTTGCAACGTTATCCATACCAATAGCTACAGCACCACCAACGGCTGCAGTATTGGCTTTACCCATTGCAATAGTATCTTCTGCAGTAGCATTATTATCTTTACCAATAGCAACAGAGCGAAGACCAGATGCAGTATTACGAGCACCAAGAGCAGTAGAATTAGCACCGCTTGCTGTAGAACCAGCACCAACTGCTGTAGATTCACTACCTGTTGCCTTAGCAATTGCACCAATACCAACTGCCATATGAGCATTAGCTTTTGAATAAGAACCCACTGCAAGAGCATATGCATCTTGACCACTAGTTAATGCTTCAGAATATGTACCAATAGCGATATTATCTGTATTACTAGCTTTTGCCACATTACCTACTGCAATTGTATTTCTACCAGTTGCCTGAGATCCTACGCCAATTGCAGATGCAGCAGGACCAGTTGCTACGTTTTGGTTACCAAGAGCCATAGATGAATCTTGATTCGCCACATTGTTAGCACCATAAATAACATGACCGTTACCACTACCACCAGTTGTTCTATTTTGGTAACCAACTACAATAGAGTTTGGAGTCACAGAGTTAGAACCATTATATGTGCCATTCGGTGAAATATTAACTGAACTGCCTCCCAACCCAACATCAGCATGCACCGGTGTACCTGCTGTAGCAGCTACCATAGCCAAACCAGCTAATACGCTAGCAAGAGCTTTTTTCTTACCACCATTGTTTTTTGCAACTTCGGAAACTACTACGTAGCACTCTTTAGTTTTGCTCCAAACAACTTTAAAGATTTTATTCATATTACTATGAACCCCTTTCTTAACTAGACACAATTACAATCCTTATAATTAAATCATTTAAATACAAAAGAGCGAAAAGCCTAAATTTCCCATACCTTTACGCCTTTCTGAGTATCTTTCATATTTCTTTCATTTTGTGTCATGAACAGAATATCATATATCGAAAATGTTGTAAATAGTTTTCTTCATGTTTTTATCATAAACAGCAAGGTTTGTTGTCAGAACCTTTATTTTGTTAAACAAAATTTAATATATGAGTGTTTTTTTACTCATTTTTTCGGTGTTTTATACGTATTTTATAAAATCTAATCTATTTTTCTCTATGTGGTACGAGTTTTTTCGATAACCACATTAATGTAAGTTATAAATAAACGTTTAATCGATTTAATCTCATTGATTTTTCTCGATTTTGGCATCTATTTATATATTATCTATAAAATATGGATCATAGAAAAATATAATTATAATAATCCAACAACCTTTTAAAGGTACTTTCACATTTTTTTCATATACTAACTTATAAATGAAATAACTATGAATTTTTTTTGACCGATTTTGATAAAAATTATGATATACTAAATCATTATGAGGAGCATTTTCCGAAGATTAGTTATAGAGGGGATATATTCTAATGAGTAAACAACACATTACTAGTGTAGATCAATCTAAAATTAACGACCTAAAGGAATCTTACGACGATTTTCTATACGTATCAAAACCATTTTCCAATACATGTATTACATCTTTAATGGCAAAAGCTCTTATTTATGGCTTAGACCCAGTACCAGTTGAAGACGCGCGCGTATTAGAACTAGGTTCTTCCTGCGGTGGTAATATCATTCCCCAAGCCCTATATAATCCAACGACTACCTTTACAGGTATCGACCTATCCCCTACTCAGGTAAAGCATGGGAATGAATTAATTGAATCCATGGGTCTAAAAAATATTACAT
>OGGW01002514.1_pt1 | contig 11397 bp, 11 predicted proteins | sample 1571291 | NCBI WGS metagenome assembly OGGW01 (sample SAMEA2582028, study PRJEB24529) | metagenome | biome: Human gut stool | place: China | collected 2011 | reverse complement strand
ATGAGCCTGACGCAACTACTCGTCTGACTATCTTCTTATAGTATAACGATGGTTACGTTTATCGTCAAACACAGATGAACAAGTATGTCCTTGTTTATATTATTATATGTTCTGCCATTAAGTATGGAGGACATGAATTCTGAGCTGTTTTAAAACGGCTCTTTTTTTGTTCCTAGTTTTTTTGATTATCTCCCCATAGAGAATCTCCGTATAATGAACTCACAAGTTAAGTCCATTGGTTGTAAATCAGTAGCATGATATACCTCCTTTGAATAAGAAATAATAATAGACTCCTTTCTGATAGAACATGAATCGTGCAGATGGTGAGCTGGTTTCTTCCGATGGGCTTAGCCTAGTATGTTGTTTGTATTACATGAGTTATATGAGTTTTTATACACGGAGGTTCGTTATGGAACGATTTACTATTCAGAAAAATGATTTTTTATCCCATGATTGTACCGGTTACTTTCACCTATATTATGTAGGGTACGGACAACCAGGCAATCCGGATTATTTGAACACGTTGAAAAATATATTTGTTTCTACACATCCAGATACGTTGCGAGCCGCCTCTAGGCAAGCAGCAGCGTTAATGATACAGGATATTCCGCAGGTCATGGATGTTGAAGGTTTGGATACGGCCATTCTCATGGCGGTGCCACGGTCCAAGTCGGGCATGTGCAATTGGCAACTCGGGTTTAAGGCTGCTGTGCGGACTACTGTGAAAGCCCTACAGGCCGATAATTTATCCGTCATTGACGGTACGGATTGTATTTTCCGCCATACGAGTACCAAGATGACGCACTTGCGTAAGCCTGTGTCTAATTTTGAGAATACTGGTAGTGAGCCCTACCCAGGGATTACCAAGGATACTTGCGATATCCAGAACGAGTACATCAAGGGTAGAACGGTTATTTTAATCGATGATATTTATACAAAAACAGTCAATGTTGACGAAGATTGTATTCAAGCATTGTACGATGCTGGTGCAGCGCGCGTCGTTTTCTACGCCGTAGCCTACACCAATCGAAATGCGTATAAAAGAGGAGCATAATATGAACATTTCACCTATAGCTTTGAAAATTTGGGCTGTTCAACAAGCCACCAACCAGATCAAATCGAGAGCTAGCTTTCACAATACGTGGAAAACAGCCGATGAATTCCTCGCCATGATGGACGACATCCCTCACATTGATGAGGCGGTGCACAGCTTGTCCGTGGCGGCGGACGATATGGACTGGATGGATGGCGCCGTGTGCTGCTTTGATGCGGATTTTCCCATCGTGAACACCAGCGCACCCAATGGCGACCGGCCCTATCTCTTGTTCTACAAGGGCGACCTTAGCCTACTTGACGATTTGAACCGCAATGTGGCGGTCATCGGGTATACGACGCCTACCGATGAGCAGGTGGCTCGTGAAAGCAAGATTGTTGAGCAATTAGTCCATTACAATCAGCATATCGTGAGTGGTCTCGCTAAGGGTTGCGATGGTATTGCCCATACGGTATGCATGGATTGTGGTGGAAAAACTATTGCCATTTTGCCATCACCTTTGAATTCCCTATTCCCGGCTGCTCATCGTGATATGGCGCAGCGCATCGTTGAAACGGGGGGCCTCATCATTACCGAGTATTGCGACGAACCGCATAGCCGTCATGAAGCCATCAACCGCTTTGTAGAACGAGATCGATTGCAAGCTTTATTTGCTAAGGCGGTCATCCTCATTGCTAGCTATGAAGGTCGTGATGGGGATAGCGGTTCCCGTCATGCGATGGCAAAGGCTAGCAAATATGGTCATATGGCATGTGCCATGTATAATGCTGCCACCGATGACAATGCACGGGATATGAAGTTAAATCGTAGCTTACTAGCATCGCAACAAGCGCGACAACTTGTGGTGGCGAAGGGAAAAGCAGATACATTGGCAGTCACTGTCGAGGATATCGTTCAGCTCGTGAACCCATCATTGGAACTGGCAGATACACTATTTTAAATTCGGTAGTAGGTATCTTTGGTGATTACAGTACTATTACAGTACATTTAGAAACAATAGGTATAGTTTGATAGAGGAGGTTCTATGTTTCACATCGTCGATGTAGATAATACATTAGTGTTTACCAATCAATTAAATACAGCCGGTTATGTGTACGCCTTGGCCCAGGTGGGACTAGAACCACGTACTGTTATACCGGACCGCATTACGCGGGATGTGGTGCGCAGCTGGTATCCACAGCTCACAGACCAAGAATTAGGATTTATCACATCCCATAAGCAAGCTTATGTGCGCACCCATTTGGAACAAACCACGCTTAACCTTGCAATGGCGCATTTACTGATTACCCAAGGTAGCGAGTATTGCGCTTTGTGGACCGCCGCTGATCCAGAACGAGTGCGGTTGCTGTTGAACTTTCACAATGTGACGGATTACAAGGCCATCCGGTTTAGCGATAAGTCCGTCGGAGATGTGGTTCACGCTATTCAAGATTTTTGCGCACTATTTCAATGTGGGCCACAGGATTTATGTTTTTATGATGATGACCCCGCCGTAATTCAGCGATTGCTAGATTACGGGGGATACGTCATGGCTGCGTAGGTAAGGAGGAAATACTATGCGTCACATTACGATTAGCACAACGGGCATATTTAATGCTATCCGGCCGTCCTTGTTCCCGCCGATAGAGGGGAAGGAAATGACGACGTTTTTACTTGGCTTGGATTTTAATACAGGCGGGATCATCCCATTTTATGATGAGGAGCAAGACGGTGTGGTTGTCAATGGTCCTCATGTTGAGCTGGAACGGCAGCGGATTCGCGCGTTCGTCAAGGCCGTGTGTGAGGAGATGGGCAAGCCCTTTGAGGAGTGTCGCAGTGCGTTCTTATTTTCCTTGCCCGAATTCATCCGCTATGGTACGTATAACGGGCAACCTCTATTAGAAAAGCCTCGTACCGGTGAGTATGAGGCGTATGTTTTGTATAAAAGCCACAGAGGTCGTAAGTTATTATTTCAACAGGGGCGTCAACCTAAGGATGAAGTGCAATATGTATTCGACAATATGCTACGTCATTTCATAATGACCTTGTTTTCCGATGAGGGGACGTATGGCTATTTAGCCGACGTTAAGCATATAGAAACGCCCCTATCCCTTGGCGTGTTGCAACAGGCTTTAGAGGACATATGGTCTGCGGACGAAGATATATTCAGTGAAGGGGTTGATGCCTTTTCGGTACCGAATCACTACGTGATGACCGAGCCTACACAGGTTCATTCTGAATTTTTACTCCTTGCCGATGCGCTTGGTGCCTATATGGTGCAGGCTATGGACGGAGAAACGGAATTGGACGCGCTCAAGACCTTGTCGAAGGATGTATTGTTACAACATATTTGTGAGTCCATGTATAAAATGTACATGGCGCCTTCTGAAGAGTCAGCTATTGACGTCTATGATGATTGTGAACGCTGGCTTAATCCGTTGATTCGGCAATGTTGGAATAGCCAATATACGATGGTCCGTCGTACCTTAAAGCAGGTGCCTACTTATGATGATGGTGTGCTCGGTTATGTGAAAGAACAGAAGGTATTTCCTCTTGTGGCACACGTGATTCGGGAACTTTCAACAGAGAATCTGGGCGTCGAATTGCATCCAAAGGTGCATCAGTATAAGCAGTATTTGGATATCCTCGTTCCTTATGCAGACCGCGTGGAGGACCTGTATCGCAAACGCTATGTTGGGGTGGGCGATGAGCTCTTGTCCGTCATGGATGAATCCAATCCGTTTGGTCTAGGTGATTCGGCTGACGTAGATGATCCGTTTGGGTTTACTGACCCATTTGGCATGAATGATACGGATGATATGCCGCCGGTAGATGTGGAATTATGTTGCCATGTGTATTGTGCACTGGATGCGTGTCAGCGTGCCATACAAGGCGAGCGCATGTACCACAATGTGATTCCTATCGTGAATTTCCTAGATGATTTGGTCGCTCATGTAGATATTCCTTCGCCGGATTCGTGGCAGTACGAGTATATGTTGAAAGTAGGTCATCTATCCAAGTGGTATCGGGCGCTGGCCTATGCTTTCACAGGGCGTAGTGAGGCTGAAAGTCTATTTAAAGAGTTGATTCAGGCTCAGGAAAAGGATCCGTTAGAGTATGAAAGTTATTCGGATGCATTCATTAATAACTTGGCAAATCCGTCGAGTGCCTTTGACCTTGACTGTTTGCAACTTGCGTTATTGCATTTTTATGTAGAAACAGACAATCGCGTTGGTTATGAGCGCTATATTGAAACCGTGTATCCACCGCTCTTCTCCATGCGTTTTGATTGGATTAGCCAGATGCATATGCTATTAAATGAGAATGGTCATGAGGCGGAAGACGAGTATACACAGGGCAATCATTATTGGAACTATACAAATGCGGCCTTTTTGTTGTGGCTTAAAGCTGTGTGGCACTTTCACCTAGATCATATGGATCTAGAACGCTGGGAAGAATTAGGCACCCTATGGGATGCGACCTATAAAAATTCCAATTATTTGCGGCATACGCAGGATCATTACGCGTACCTTGAATGTGTCAAATATATGGTGAAATTGGCCATTCATTTTGGCGATACCCGTCGGGCCGAGATGTACAAGCGGAATTTACAAACCCTCATCGATGAGGCCTATCAATTTGGCTGGGCAGGCACTGCATTAGGCTATCCATGGAATGCATCGGATTATTGCATTATGGCTCAGATTAATGAAAGCTTAGGGAAACTGGACCTCGCGAAGGAGCAATACGATAAGGCCTACGCCTTGGTGAGCTTCGCCCAAGAAAAATGGCGTTACTTTGAAGGCAAACATGGTAACATCTGGGATTTACCAATTGCCGTAGACCCAGAGGCGACACAACCTACACTAACCGAATGGTTAACAAACTATACACCGAAATTTTCTACCATTGAAGAGTACAAGAAGGCACTGGTATCTTGGATGAGCTTTGTATTTGATTAAATAATAGTTTCATTAAATAATATCGTTTGAATAGTATATATGCATGAAAAAGGGGCTTTCAAAAGCTCCTTTTTTGTATAAAAATGAATAAAACATGAATTTATTGTTGACGAGGAATCTATATGAATTTATAATGAATATGATATAAGTTCGATAAAATTCAATTTACTTGTTAGAATCTAGTGTGTATAGTATCTAAGGAGTAAGAGAGAGGTTATTTCATGAAATTATATAAAGTCTTATTGATAGCTAATATATTAGGGGTCATAAGTATGCCTGCAAGAATGGCCGATTTACAGGGTAATGTCAATTTGGGAACAGATAATACTCTAGCTGCAAACACATCGGCTAATATTGCAATTGGTAACATGAATACTACGGATAGTTGGGGCATAGCAGTAGGATCGAATAATACAGCAAAGAATAATTCCATTATCGTTGGCCGTGATAATTCAGGTAATGATAGTCATGTCATTGTAGGTGCCAATAATACAGCGACTACGCCAAGATATAGGCAAGCAATTGGAACTGGGAATTTTGTGTTTGGTGTTCACAATACTGTCGAAGGTGATGGATCGGTTGTTATTGGCCGAGCTAATACAGCCATATCAGAAAATCCACATCAGCCTAATACCATTATTGGTAATTCGTCATCTGCTGAAGGTAATGGTATCGTGATAGGGTCAAGTTCAATAGCAACCAGTGGTAACGTTGCGATTGGTAATAATGTGCGTGCTATTGGTACCCCAGATGCCGTAGACCCTAATAATGAATTTAAATTTTTAAAGAGTGATGCTAAACGTGGTGCAACTAGTTTGGTTTCCTTTGGTGGCAGACAGTTGAAAACAATTGCGCCTGGCGCCATGACCGAAACCTCTACCGATGCTGTCAATGGGGCCCAACTATATAGTGTGGCTAAAGAGGCTACGCGACATTCCACCGTTGCTGCCGAACCGTATACATCTGATATTATCGTCACCGAAGGTAAGAATCCAGATGGATCTACTAAGTATAAATTAAAGATGGCTGATAACTATGTTACGTCTAAAATTCCTACGGTGAATAGTAGTAGCTCTAATATTACGGTCGACAAGTATAGGCAGTTTAATACGACAAAAGATGATTATTATGTGTCGTTAAATCAAGACTTAGAGGGGTTAAGCTCTGCAAAGTTTATAGAGTATGAGGATCCTGATTTTGCACCTTCAGTTGATGCTAATACGTCTGAAATTAATAGTAATGTAGTACGATTTAATAATATTAGAGAGAACCTAGATTCCTCGTTGACTGCTCAGGGTGTCTATGTTAATGCTGCACATAACACGGCCTCTTTACAAAGCACAGCGTTAACTTTCAATAATAGTATCGATGGCAATATGAGTCAGTTTGGCACGAATGGTTTCTCTAGCCAAACGCATGATGGTAGACACATTGAATTCTCTACGAATCGCATTATGGCTGGCAACCAACAGATTCATGATGTGGCTAAGGGCGTAGATGATACGGATGCTGTGAATATGGCACAATTGAAAGAGGTTGAAAGTAAAATCACAAATATTAATTCTGGTGTGATTAACCAATCACGTTCATATACCGATGCTCAAGTTGCTAAGGTCGGTGCAGGTGCAGCCGCATTGGCGGGATTGCATCCTTTGGAATATAATCCAAATGATAAGTGGAGCTTTGGTGTGGGTGTAGGTAACTATAAAAATGCGAAGGCCACCGCATTAGGGGCCTTTTACCAACCTAATGACCATACTATGTTGAATATAGCGACTACACTTGGGGATAGTCGTAATATGGTAAGTTTAGGGGCAAATGTGAAAGTAGGTTATCAAGACCCATCACTTAAAATGAGTCGCTTTGCAATGGCACAACAAATCAAAGACCTACAAGCGGACAATGCTTCCTTACGAGCAGATAATGAAGAACTACGGTCTGAAATAAAGGAAATTAAAGCAGCACTACAAAAATTACAATAATGACAAATAGGCACGTTCTCACAAGTAGAGTATACTAATGAGAGAACGTGCCTATTTGTCTAGTTAAGATGAGTGAGTTATAGTGTTTGTAACTATAATCTCTAAGAGGAGAGTCTTATGTTAAAACGTATTTTTATAATGTTCGCAGTAGCGTTAGCTTTCACCATACCTAGCCAAGCGATATCGATACAGGAACTCAAGTCGTCACCGCAGTTTAAGGAGATTTATGAGGTAACGCCCGATGGTCCTAATGCGGATGAGCATACTACGTGGTATTTAGATACGCGTTCCATAGAGGTATTAGAGTATGCACCACCTATGTATAAAATTAAAGCTACGGTATACAATGCGTACCAATCACCGCGGAAACATGTTATTTATAGTGATTCCTGGATTGTATCCTATGACACTCGTTTGTCGCTGGCGAGTCAGGTATATCATGCAAAACAAGCCGGTGCTTCGTTGACGACGGTTATTGATGCGGCACAAACGAAAGCTGGTATGACGGGAACTGAGGAACCCTTAGGCGTATTCTCTTTTGATGGTCAGTCGTTGCCGATTCATGTGAACGCCTCTACGCGTGCTATTTTGCGCATGGCTCCGAATACGACGCGCTATGATATAGCAGATACCTTGTTCTATGAGGCGTATCATATGCATTTTGAAGATGTGGTGGTGAAATGAAACCGATGATGAAAGTATTATATATAGCAATGGCATTGGTGCTGTCTTGTATCGTGCCAGTATACAGCATGTCCATGAAAGAATTACAAAATACTAGCCGCTATGAAATGCTTCGTGGTTTTGGTGAAAGCGGCAATGGTGATGGCACCTATATAGATAAGGATTCCATCAAGGCCTCTAACGGGCCGAATGGAACAAAGCAAATTACCATCACACAGTATGTGCTCATGCCTGCTGGTGACACGATTCAGGAAAAGCAGGTTCTTTACACCTTTAATACAAAGCAGTCCTTTGCCAATTTAATTAAGAAATTGGATGCCCATCAATTAGCATCGTATAAAGATCTATGGTTGTCTAAACAAAAGAATTCAGGAATTTCATCTACTATTATTGATTTTAAAGTGTTCCATGTAGATGGAAACCGATATGATGCACAAAGCGAAGCGAGTGATAGATGGATGGCAACGGCCCCTGTAGACTTTGGCTTTGCAGGATATCTTTTGGCTAACCGCTTGTATGAACGTGTGTACGGTATGCAATTTGATGATATATCGTCAAATTAAGATGAATATGTTGTTATATAGTGTTTATTGCTACAAACTTTAAGAGGTGATTCTATTGAAACACTCGCTTGTAAAATTCTTGTTAAGTTCTGTTTTTATTATTGGTTGTTTGGGGCAAACTGCGTTTGCTAAAACTGATGATGCGGGCGTTTTAGCCGGTTTAGAATCTAATTCGGATATGTATTCTTATTTAAACTATTACCATTATTCCTTATGGCTAGCGGATCATCGTTATTCCTATCATGATATGTATATCTCTGCTGACCAATCGGTTATTATTTCATTATGGGATTTGTGTACACAACCGAGTACGATATATATCACAAAATCTGGGTATGCAACTAATAAAGGGGCTATGGTAGGTATGACGCGAAGCGAAGTAGAATCTCTTTATGGGCCGCTTCTTGAGGATACTGAATGGGGACGACCAGCAGAACCATATGGAGATATCTATCATGGATATGATAAATATACTGGGTACTATGTGGGTGAATACGTAGGGTATCACAACGAAGGTTTATCTTTTGTATTCAATAAATATACGAATCAGGTTGTATTGATTCGATACCAACGTAATCGGCATGGGAATAGTAATGTGTTGATGGATGTCAAAAAATATAATTTACTCCCTTATTTAATATAGTGAGTAGAATGAAAGAAACAAATGAATAAAGAATGAAAATACATCGTTGACGTAAAAATAAGTAGTGCTTATAATGAAATTATATTGGGGAATATGAGATTTCTTTCAGTATTTATCTATATTCATAAGTATGTATGAATGAGGGTCTATAAGGGTTATTTGTGTGTGTTAGATCATGTAGGTTAGAGGGAGAGTTATCATGAATAAGAGATTATTAGTGTTAACGGGAATTTTGTCTGTTTTGAGTGTGAATGTTATGGGCGCACCAGTGAATGTTGGTACTGATACGATTACTATCGGCAGTATGTCATCAAATAACCGCTTTGATGGTACCACGATTTCTACAAAACAGTTTTGGATTAATGATGAGTTTCCAGATGGTAGTAATGAACGTGTCATTATTAAACCGGGCACGTTATCTATGTCGAATCACGATACTAGTATGGATTTTGATGACAATGGATTGAACATCGTTGATGTGGGGGCCGTTAACTCTATTGTGCCAGGGACGGATCCAAGTACTGTGAAAGTGCATGCTACACAAGTTAAACCGACGGGTATAACTATTAGTGATGGTCAACCAGATGGCATTAATCTTACATATGATGCGGAAGCAGGTATTCATGCAGGGGATATGAAAATTGAAAATGTAGCTCCTGGCGTAGCGGACACAGATGCTGTTAATATGAGTCAATTGCGCGCAGTTACTGGTAATGTCAATGTTAGCAATATCATGAGTAATGTAGGCAGCCAAATTAACAAAGCTGGTGCTGTGTCAGCTGCTTTATCTGGTTTGCATTACTTAGACTACAATCCAAATGATAAATGGTCCTTTGCGACTAGCGTAGGCCATTATAAAAATGCAACGGCTGGTGCTATCGGTACGTCTTATCAACCGAATGAAAATACGATGGTTCATCTTGGCGTTGCTTTAGGTAGTGAAAGTACCTTCAATCTTGGTGCATCTTTCAAATTAGGATACCAAGATCCTAGCTTAAAAATGAGCCGCTTTGAAATGGCACAACAAATTAAGGACTTACAAGCTGATAATGCGGATTTACGTGCTGAACTTCAAGAAATTAAATTGGCACTGCAAAAAATAAAATAGTATATATTTTATAAATTATAGGCACAGCCTTATTTGCATAGTATACTTATGCTAATAAGATTGTGCTTATTTATGTTGAGAGAGGTTTTTATGATTCGACGTATTTTAATGCTAGCTTTTGTGTTGCTAGTTTTTACCATGCCTACAGAGGCAATTACATTACAAGAGTTACAGACATCGCCGCAGTTTAAATTGGTTCATCACCATGAGTTTAGTAACCCTGTTGGAAAAGAGGGCATCTACGTTTACCTAAATACTTATTCTGTAGAGCCTTTGCACTATGCACCGCCGCAGTACACATTGCGTGGAATCTATTATATAGCTACGGTTGCATCCTATGGGGTTGGGATTCAAGAGAAACAGCTTACTGTAGAGTATGATACGAATTACTCATTGGCTACGTTGATTCGTTCGTCTCGCACGATGAATCCAAGTCCGTCTATGATTGCATTGATTCAAGCTAGTGAAAGCAATTCTGGCTTATATATGTCTGATATTGATGTGGCGAGATATGAAGCAGATGGAACCATGAAATGGACAAAGTACTCAGAGGATACACGTAAGTTCCCAGTGAATCGTAATCATCGAATCCTGTATGATTTAGCAGATACTATGTTTATGGTTACGTATCAGCAACACTTTGATGATATTGTGGTACAGTGAGGTGGACAATGAAACGAATATATTTATGTTTTCTATGGTTATTAGTCTGCCTCGTATTACCGTTGCAAGGTCAAGCCATATCACAGACTGAATTATTAGATACGGCACGATTCCAACATATCGATTCTACTGTTGATTCTGGTCGGGGCGATGGGAAATATCTTGATCTTACATCTGTTAGATCTGTAGAAGCTCCTAATGGTCACCGCCGTATCGAAGCCACTGTTTATGTGCTGATGCCTGCAGCTGACCTAATTTATGGACTTCAGATTCAATATGATTACCAAATGGATCAATCGTTGAACCATTTGATTGACAAGCATGATACATCTTTACGGAACGGTGGGAATGACCCATATATTTCCATATGGTATGCAAAACAATCAAATTCGGGAATTACTGGTACAATTACAAGTGCCAATGCTTTTAATAATGATGGCCAAACTCATAAGCAACAGATTCATATGGCTAATATAAATGCTATTCTATTACCTGTCGAATTTGGCAATGAAAAATACAAGCTGCCTAATTTGGTATATCAAAAGGCTTATGGAATAGCCTATGATGATGAGCTGTAATAGATTATCGATAGTACTCTAGAATGGATAGAATAGTAAATAGTCACAGATTAATGATTAAACTTTTTTTGGGGCTTCTGATAAAGCTTGTACGTTTACTTATTTGGGGACTCTCTTTTTGGTGCTTTTATAGATTGCTGTACGATCGATATGTATTAGAAGCATATCCATTAAGAGATTA
>OGGW01002512.1_pt1 | contig 11404 bp, 7 predicted proteins | sample 1571291 | NCBI WGS metagenome assembly OGGW01 (sample SAMEA2582028, study PRJEB24529) | metagenome | biome: Human gut stool | place: China | collected 2011 | reverse complement strand
TCGCGGGCGCCAAGACCCTGTTTCTTATATAGCTCATGTGCCTGCATCACGCGGTCCATATCCAGCTCAACCCCCAGGCCCGGGGTACTCGGTACCTGCACCATGCCGCCTTTGATTTCAAAAGGTTGTTTGGTCAGACGCTGGTTGCCCTCCTGCCAGATCCAGTGGGTATCGATAGCGGTGATCTTGCCCGGCGCCGCTGCCGCGACGTGGGTGAACATCGCCAGCGACACGTCGAAGTGATTATTAGAGTGCGAACCCCAGGTCAGGCCGAACTCATGGCACATCTGCGCTACGCGCACCGACCCCTGCATGGTCCAGAAGTGCGGGTCCGCCAGCGGGATATCCACTGACTGCAGGGACAAGGTATGGCCCATCTGCCGCCAGTCGGTGGCGATCATATTGGTGGCGGTCGGCAGGCCCGTCGCGCGGCGGAACTCGGCCATCACTTCGCGGCCGGAGAAGCCCTGTTCGGCGCCGCACGGATCTTCCGCATAGGCCAGCACGCCCTTCAGCTGTTTACCAATCTGAATGGCCTCCTCAAGCAGCCAGGCGCCATTCGGGTCGAGAGTGACGCGAGCATTCGGGAAGCGCTTCGCCAGGGCGCTGATCGCTTCGGCTTCTTCAAAACCGGCCAGCACGCCGCCCTTCAGCTTAAAGTCGTTGAAACCATATTTTTCATACGCCGCTTCCGCCAGGCGGACCACCGCATCCGGCGTCATCGCCTCTTCATGGCGCAGGCGATACCACTCGCACTGCTCATCCGGCTGGCTCTGATAGGCCAGCGGCGTCGCATGGCGATTACCGACAAAGAACAGATAGCCCAGCATTTCGACTTCGCTGCGCTGCTGGCCATCGCCTAGCAGCGAGGCGACGTTGACCCCAAGGTGCTGGCCCAGCAGATCCAGCAGTGCCGCTTCGATGCCGGTCACCACGTGAATGGTGGTGCGCAGGTCAAAGGTCTGCAGGCCGCGGCCCCCGGCGTCGCGGTCGGCAAACTGATTGCGCACCGCGCCCAGCACGTTTTTATACTCGCCCAGCGTTTTGCCCACCACCAGCGGAATGGCATCCTCCAGGGTCTGGCGAATCTTTTCACCGCCCGGGATTTCACCGACGCCGGTATGGCCGGCGTTATCTTTGATAATTACGATATTGCGGGTGAAGTACGGGGCGTGGGCGCCGCTCAGGTTCATCAGCATGCTGTCATGGCCGGCAACCGGGATCACCTGCATGGTGGTGACAACGGGCGTTGAAGAGAAAGTCGTCATAGCATCATCCTTTTTAATTAGTGGCGGCCGAAAACGGGACGGTTGCGGTCGAATGTCCAGCCGGGGATCAGGTACTGCATCGGGCCCGCGTCGTTGCGCGCGCCGCCCGGCAGCGCTTTATAGGCCTCATGGGCTCTGCGCACCTGCTCCCAGTCAAGTTCCACGCCGAGTCCCGGCGCGTCTGGCACGGCAATGCTGCCGTTAATAATCTGCAGCGGATTTTTGGTCAGGCGCGCGTCGCCCTCCTGCCAGATCCAGTGGGTATCGATGGCGGTGGGGTTGCCCGGCGCGGCGGCGCCGACGTGGGTAAACATCGCCAGGGAAATATCAAAGTGGTTGTTGGAATGGCAGCCCCAGGTGAGCCCCCAGTCGTCGCACAGCTGCGCCACCCGCACCGCGCCGGAGAGCGTCCAGAAGTGCGGGTCCGCCAGCGGGATATCGACGGCGTTGAGCATCACCGCATGGCCCATTTCGCGCCAGTTAGTGGCTATCATATTGGTGGCGACCGGCAGCCCGGTGGCGCGGCGGAACTCGGCCATCACCTCCCGGCCGGAGAAACCCTGTTCGGCGCCGCACGGATCTTCGGCGTAGGTCAGAACATCCTGCAGCCCTTTACACAGCGCGATGGCCTCATCCAGCAACCAGGCGCCGTTAGGGTCGACGGTGATGCGCGCATCCGGGAAACGCTTTTTCAGCGCCCGCGCGGTGTCAATCCCCTGCTCGCCGGGCAGCACGCCGCCTTTGAGCTTAAAGTCTTTGAAACCGTAGCGATCCTGGGCGGCTTCCGCCAGACGCACTACCGCCTCGCTGCTCAAAGCCTGCTGGTGGCGCAGGCGGTACCATTCGTGATCGCCCGGCGTATGGTCCAGATAGCCAAGGTCGGTTTTCTGCCGATCGCCGATATAGAACAGGTAGCCCAGCACGGTGACGGCATCACGCTGCTTACCCGGGCCCAGCAGCTCGCAGACCGGCACATTAAGCACCTGGCCGAGCAGGTCGAGCAGCGCCGCTTCCAGCGCCGCCACCGCGTTAACCTTCAGTTCGAAGGTCCACGCCCCTTTGCCGAAGGTGTCGAAATCCGCCGCCTGATTGCCTTTGTGCACCTGCTGCACCACGCGATTGAGTCGGGCGACCTCCTGGCCCACCACCTGCGGGATCGCCGCCAGCAGCGTCTGGTAGATGACCTCTCCGCCGGGCGCTTCGCCGACGCCGGTATGGCCGGCGTTATCGGTTAACACCACGATATTGCGGGTAAACCAGGCGTTATGCGCTCCGCCGATGTTCAGCAGCATGCTGTCGTGCCCGGCCACCGGAATGACCTTCATCTCTGTGATAATCGGGCTGGATTGAGTAGTCATGATTAACGTCCCGCTACAGGTTTCAGTTCGATACGTTTGATATCGCCCACCAGCACCAGATAGCTCAGCACTGCCACCAGGGCATGGATACCGACGTAGATCAGCGCGCCGTTGAACGAGCCGGTGGTGCCGACGATATAGCCGATGGCGATCGGGGTGACGATGCCGGAGATATTGCCGAACATATTGAACAGACCGCCGGAGAGACCGCTAATCTCTTTCGGCGCGGTATCCGCCATCACCGCCCAGCCGAGGGCGCCGATCCCTTTGCCGAAGAAGGCCATTGCCATAAAGCCGATCACCATCCACTCCACGTTGACATAGTTACACATCAGCATGGTCATGGAGAGCAGCATCCCCAGCACAATCGGCGTTTTGCGCGCAATGTTCAACGAGCCGGTGCGGCGCATTAACCAGTCGGAGATCACCCCGCCCAGCACCCCGCCGACAAAGCCGCACACCGCCGGAATCGAGGCGACAAAGCCGGCTTTGAGGATCGACATGCCGCGCGCCTGCACCAGATAAACCGGGAACCAGGTGATAAAGAAGTAGGTTAAGGCGTTGATGCAGTACTGACCGATATAGATGCCGATCATCATCCGCGAGCCGATCAGTTGCTTGATCTGCCCCATTTTGACGCTAAACGGCACTTTCTGCGCGCTGCTCTTCTGATCCATGTTGATCAGCGCCCCGCCTTCGGCGATATAGTCCAGCTCTTTCTGGTTCACGCCCGGGTGGTTGTTCGGATCGTGGATCACTTTCAGCCACACAAAGCTGATCACAATCCCCAGGCCGCCCATAAAGAAGAACACATGCGACCAACCCACCTCATGCGTCAGCCAGCCCATGATCGGCGCGAAAATAACGGTGGCAAAGTACTGGGCGGAGTTAAAAATCGATACCGCTGTCCCCCTCTCCTGCGCCGGGAACCAGGCGGCGACGATCCGGCTGTTGCCGGGGAATGACGGCGACTCGGCAAGGCCGACGAGGAAGCGCAGGGTAAACAGCGCAACGATAATGCCAAAGCCGCTGAAGATATCGACGAAGCCCTGCAGCAGGGTAAACATCGACCAGATGAAGATCGACCAGAAATAGACGCGCTTCGAGCCGAAGCGGTCGAGCAGCCAGCCGCCCGGGATCTGGCCGATGACATAAGCCCATGAGAAGGCGGAGAACACATACCCCATCCCCACCGGATCAAGGCCGATATCCCTGGCCATTTCCGAACCGGCGATCGACAGCGTCGCCCGGTCGCCATAGTTAAAAGAGGTGACGATAAACAGCATCACCACTATCCAGTAGCGGGCGTTGGTGCGCTTTTCAGCCGCCGTCGCCGCCTGACTTAATGAACTCATTGTTGTACTCCTGAATCATAGCGTTTAGCTACGTTCATTCTGAACAGCACAACCTGTAGGGTAATCAGAATGACGTGGTCGTGTTTTGATAGTTGTCGTTATATCTGGCACTGCATTTATCACTGGCTGGAGCAGTATATGAAGAGGCACACCGCGGCTCACCGTGCATCCACACAGCTTTTACGCCGCTATTGCAGGTGGTTTGTGGCGAATGCCTGAAAGAATGGGGGGAAGTTCACGGAAATGAAAAGCCAGCGCCGCTGGCGCCGCATAGCGCAGCAAAAAGGGCCGGAGTGTGAAATACCTCACTTGACCCGGTGAAACTGGCTGGCTTAAGCCATGATATTGCAAAGGATATTGTGGCGTTTGCCTAAAGGCGCGGCGCCTGGAAAGCGCTACTATTTTGACGTCCGCGTATCTGGCCGCGACGTATTGAAAGAGCGCCCTCTGCGTAGGGAGAGGGCAGCGCTTTTATGCGAGCAGGGTGGCCCACTGCTCAACCCACGGATTGGAGACGCTCTCCGGCTCCGGGTCTTCGCTGGCGTCAATCTTCAGCATCTCGCCGATGCGCTTCGCGCCCTGCTCCTGCAGCAGCTGATCGAACTTCAGGCCGCCGCCGCAAAAGTTGGCATAGGTGCTGTCGCCGAGCGCGATAATGCCGTACCGCAGGTGAGGCTGATACATATCTTTGATGCCCTCATACAGCGGGACGATGCTGTCCGGCAGATCGCCCTGCCCGGTGGTGGAGGTGACCACCAGCACATACTTACCCGTGTAGGATTCCCAGTCGTTGACCTGCGGATCCTCATACACGGTAGCCTTGTGTCCCAGTCCGCTGAGGATCGCTTCCGCTTCTTCCGCGACCAGCAGCGAGTTGCCGTACATGGTGCCGACAAAAATTCCGACTTCCGCCATGCTATTATCTCCCTGGATTGACCTTATTCTCTTCATCCTGACCGCTGTCGTCGGCAAACTCAACCCTTTCATTTAGCGGGAGAAGCCCGCGCCAGCCAAACTGCGACAGCGCGCGCATCCAGACGTCGTCAAAACCGGCGCGCAGGGTCAGCGGCTCGCCGGTAAAAGGATGGGTTAACGACAGCTCGCTGGCGTGCAGCATCAAGCGGTGACAGCCGAAATGTTCCGCGGCGCTGCGGTTTTGCCGCAGATCGCCGTGCTTGCTGTCGCCGAGGATCGGATGACGGAGGTGGGCCAGATGACGGCGCAGCTGGTGCTTGCGGCCGGTTTTCGGCTCCAGTTCCACCAGCCCATAGCGCGAGGTGGGATAGCGCCCAGTCGCCACTGGCATCTCCACTGTCGCCAGACCGCGGTAGTGGGTTACCGCTGGCTGCGGCCCTTTATCTTCGCGGGCGAACTTATCGGCGATTCTATCCAGCTCCTCCACCAGCGGGTAATCCAGCAGCGCCTCTTCCATCAGCCAGCCGCGGACGATCGCATGGTAGCGCTTCCGGATCTGGTGCTGCTCGAACTGTTGCGCCAGCAGCCGGCCCGCCTCACTCGACAATCCCATCAGCAGCACGCCGGAGGTGGGCCGGTCGAGACGATGAGCGGTAAAAACGTGCTGACCGATCTGGTCGCGCACGGTCTGCATCACCACCACTTTCTCGTCGCGATCGAGCCAGCTGCGATGCACCAGCCAGCCCGAGGGTTTGTTGACCGCCACCAGCCAGTCGTCCTGGTAGATAATCTCCAGCATCAGGCCTGCTCACCGGCAAACAGCGCGTCTAACAGCAGAAGTTCCGCCAGCATGGATTCGCGGACCGGGTGGGCCTGATCCAGAGCCATTTCGTAATAAGGCGCAACGGCAAAATTTTGCGGCAGCGGCTGGCCGCTCTCCAGCAGCTGGTGCATACGCGGGATCAGGACCCACTCCAGCGGCTCCAGGGTATCCAGGCCAAACGGCTTATCGCTGGCGAAGGCGCTGCTGTCCGGCGCCGTCTCCTGCCAGTGCTCCGTTTCGCGCAGCAGGGCTTCAATGGCGCGCAGGCGATCGCGCACGCTATCGTGAAGAGTCATGGGGAAACCTCGATGAGTTAAAAACCGGGCGCAGGATAGCAAATCCGCAGGAGAAATAAAAAAAGGGAGCACTGTATAAACAGTGCTCCCGGTTCGTTTTGCAGCAGTCCCGCTACATTGGTGCTCCCTGCTCGTCCTTGAAAACTTTTCCTGAGGTCTCCTGACCATGTTCATCCATAAACACGTGCATCCTGCTTTCACACCACCCCGATGCGAAATGACTTATCCATAAGTTTGTCCCGATCTTCCTGATCCACCGTTCATCCTGAGCGGCTCTCGTTCTCCATCCTGGAGGTGTCCATTACGCGATCCTGCGTTATCCTTGCTTCATCCTGAAGCCTGTCCCTGCAACGCCGTCCTGGCGGGTCCTGCAGAAGCGCCATCATCCTGATGTTCGCTTCATTTCGCGACGTCCTGTCGACAGACATAGGATCACTGATTCTGCCCCTTCTTACAACCCTTCTTGAGACAATCTCTTAAGATTAGTCCCCACTCAAAAGGACGAAAAAATTAATATCTGATTTAATACCAACAACTTATATAAAAAAGTATGGATTAAATTTACCTTAAATGATGACGATCTCTTACAGGTTTTGTAAGAGATCTCTCACAAACGATCTGGCAGACTGGATTACAGAACTGGCTCAAGGTGGTTGAGGAAACCCGCAAGTGAGGGAGAAAGCGTAATGCGTTTGGCGGTGCCGAGGGTCTCTTTGACTACCTCGCCGCTGAGATTACAGACGGAAATCACATCCAGTTCACTCTCGAGGGTGGCGATGAACAGCGTCGGCGACAGCTTCAACCGCTTCTGCACCACCAGGTGCCCGATTAAATTTTCCTGCACCCGCTGGAAATCCTCTTCACTCCAGGTCTGCAGCAGCGTCAAGGTTTCGCCGGCAAACCGGCCGGACATATCGCCGGCAAACTGAGTGGTATAATAAGAATGAAGCGGCTGTTGTACCACAATGTCGAGGGCGCGTTCAACCGCGCTGATATTTTGCGCCAGCGAAAACGGCTGCGGCTGCCAGAAAACGGCCTCGCCCTGGGTGTCGACAACGCAAGGCGACGGGACGCCGTAAAGCTCTTCACTGCGCGGCAGGCTGTGGCGCTGCTGCTGCCAGACGGCGCAATATCGTTGGGTAAAAGCGCGTAGCGCTTCTGCTGTCTGATGGTCCACCGGTTTCTCTCTTCACGTTAGACAGGATACACTGGAGCAATAGTGTACCCGCTTTACTATGGTGAAACATGTCTTCTTACGATAATCATCAGGCGCTGGCCGGCCTGACGCTCGGTAAATCAACCGATTACCGCGATACCTATGACGCCTCGCTGCTGCAGGGCGTGCCGCGCAGTTTAAACCGCGACCCGCTGGGCCTGCATGCCGATAATCTGCCGTTTCACGGCGCCGATATCTGGACGCTGTACGAACTCTCCTGGCTGAACGGCAAAGGTCTGCCGCAGGTGGCTGTCGGCCACGTCGAGCTGCCCGATACCAGCCTCAATCTGGTGGAGTCGAAAAGCTTTAAGCTCTATCTCAACAGCTTTAACCAGACCCGTTTCGCTAGCTGGCAGGACGTTGCAGAGACGCTGACTCGCGATCTCAGCGCCTGCGCGCAGGGGAAGGTGAAGGTATCGCTCTACCGCCTGGATGAACTGGAAGGCCAGCCGATTGCCCGCCTGCACGGCACCTGCATCGACGATCAGGATATCGAGATCGATAACTATCAGTTCAGCGCCGATTACCTGCAGGGCGCCGCCAGCGGCAAAATCGTGGAGGAGACGCTGGTCAGCCACCTGCTGAAGTCTAATTGCCTTATCACTCATCAGCCGGACTGGGGCTCGGTGCAGATCCAGTATCGGGGGGCGAAAATCGACCGCGAGCAGCTCCTGCGCTATCTGGTTTCGTTCCGCCACCATAACGAATTCCATGAGCAGTGCGTCGAACGTATCTTTAACGATATTCTCCGTTTCTGCCAGCCGGAATCGCTTTCCGTTTACGCCCGCTATACGCGACGCGGCGGTCTGGATATCAACCCCTGGCGCAGCAATGGCGACTTTTCCCCCGCCACCGGCCGCCTCGCCCGTCAATAATAAACAATTTCACAATTTGCGTGCGTTTAGGCGCGCGCAAGGTTGTGGAAACGCCGTTCGCAGGGCTATTGTAATCACAGGAAGACCATAAGCGTCCTGTAAGGAGTTCACTTGATTACACATGTTAGCCCGCTTGGTTCAATGGATATGCTGTCGCAGCTGGAAGTGGATATGCTTAAGCGCACCGCCAGCAGCGACCTGTACCAACTCTTTCGCAACTGCTCGCTTGCTGTGCTCAATTCGGGGAGCCTGACCGATAACAGCAAGGAGCTCCTGTCCCGTTTCGAAAATTTCGAGATTAACGTGCTGCGGCGCGAACGCGGCGTGAAGCTGGAACTGATCAACCCGCCGGAAGACGCCTTCGTTGACGGGCGGATTATCCGCTCCCTGCAGGCCAACCTGTTCGCCGTGCTGCGCGATATCCTGTTCGTTTACGGCCAGATCCACAATACCGTTCGCTTCCCGAACCTCGATCTCGAAAGTTCGGTTCATATCACTAACCTGGTGTTCTCGATCCTGCGCAACGCCCGCGCGCTGCACGTCGGCGAGGCGCCGAACATGATCGTCTGCTGGGGCGGCCACTCCATCAACGAAAACGAATATCTCTACGCCCGCCGCGTCGGTACGCAGCTGGGCCTGCGGGAACTGAATATCTGCACCGGCTGCGGGCCTGGCGCAATGGAGGCGCCGATGAAAGGCGCCGCCGTCGGCCATGCGCAGCAGCGCTACAAAGACAGCCGCTTTATCGGCATGACCGAACCATCCATTATCGCTGCGGAACCACCGAACCCGCTGGTCAATGAACTGATCATCATGCCGGATATCGAAAAGCGTCTGGAGGCCTTCGTACGTATCGCCCACGGGATCATTATTTTCCCGGGCGGCGTCGGCACTGCCGAAGAGCTGCTCTACCTGCTGGGTATTCTGATGACCCCCGACAACAAAGCGCAGGTGCTGCCGCTGATCCTCACCGGGCCGAAGGAGAGCGCCGACTACTTCCGTGTATTGGACGAGTTTATCACCCATACCCTGGGCGAATCGGCCCGTCGCCACTACCGGATCATCATTGACGACCCGGCGGAAGTGGCGCGGCAGATGAAAAAAGCGATGCCGCTGGTGAAAGAGAGCCGTCGCGAGACCGATGACGCCTATAGCTTTAACTGGTCGATTCGCATCTCGCCGGACCTGCAGATGCCGTTTGATCCGACCCACGAGAACATGGCCAACCTCAAACTCTCCCCGGATCAACCGGTGGAAGTGCTGGCCGCCGACCTGCGTCGCGCCTTCTCCGGGATTGTCGCGGGGAACGTCAAAGAGGTGGGCATCCAGGCCATTGAGCAGTACGGTCCTTACAAACTGCACGGCGATCCGGAGATGATGCGCCGTATGGACGATCTGCTGCAGGGCTTCGTCGCCCAGCACCGCATGAAGCTTCCGGGCGGCACCGCCTATATTCCTTGCTACGAAATCATCGCCTGATTTCCCACTCTCCCGCCGGGGCATCGCCTGACGCCTGCCCCCGGCGGGCTCTCTTCCTCTGACTTCCAGAACGCGCTAAAAACCTTTCTGTTACTAATCAATCACCTGAATTATTTCTACATAGCCAAACGTTTGCGTTGGTAAAAACTGCGACAATTATCACTGCAAAAAATGGTTTTAAGCGCAAAAACGTCGACTAGTTCTCTTTTTTACAGTAAATCCCTCGTTATTACGCCGCTCCGCTTTTATCTCATATGCTGCAAATGGTAGCCTTCGCGCCACAAATCGCTGGCTGATCACCAGAAACAGGCTGTTGGACTAAAAATACGCACATTGAAAGTGGATTATTGCATTTGAGATCGCGATCACTGATGCATAAACCATATAAATGTATCTTTCCGGCCCAATTATTACGGAGAAAATTTCTAAAAAAACCGTAATTAAACGAATTTCATGTTACGCAATTGTATTTATTCATTAGATTTTGTTGATTCCTCCAGGAGATACAGATGGAAACCACTCAAACCAGCACCATCGTTTCGGGCGAAACCCGCAGCGGATGGCGTAAAACCGACACCATGTGGATGCTGGGCCTGTACGGCACGGCGATTGGCGCAGGCGTCTTGTTCCTGCCGATCAACGCCGGCGTTGGCGGCATGATCCCCCTGATCATCATGGCGATTCTGGCCTTCCCGATGACTTTCTTCGCCCACCGCGGCATGACCCGCTTCGTGCTCTCCGGGAAAAACCCGGGCGAAGACATCACCGAAGTAGTGGAAGAACACTTCGGCGTAGGCGCAGGTAAGCTGATTACCCTGCTTTATTTCTTCGCTATCTACCCGATCCTGCTGGTTTACAGCGTGGCGATCACTAACACCGTCGAAACCTTCATGGCGCATCAGCTGCACATGACGCCGCCGCCGCGCGCCATTCTGTCGCTGATCCTGATCGTCGGCATGATGACCATTGTGCGTTTCGGCGAGCAGATGATTGTGAAAGCGATGAGCGTGCTGGTGTTCCCATTCGTTATCGCGCTGATGGTGCTGGCTCTGTATCTGATCCCGCAGTGGAACGGCGCGGCGCTGGAGACGCTCTCCCTGAGCGGCGCTTCCGTTACCGGCAACGGCCTGCTGATGACCCTGTGGCTGGCGATCCCGGTGATGGTCTTCTCCTTCAACCACTCGCCGATCATCTCTTCCTTCGCGGTAGCCAAACGTGAAGAGTACGGCGAAGGCGCTGAGAAGAAATGCTCCAGTATCCTCGCTCGCGCCCACATCATGATGGTGCTGACCGTGATGTTCTTCGTCTTCAGCTGCGTTCTGAGCCTCTCTCCGGCAGACCTGGCGGCGGCGAAAGAGCAGAACATCTCGATTCTGTCTTACCTGGCGAACCACTTTAACGCGCCAATCATTGCCTGGATGGCGCCGATCATCGCGATGATCGCCATCACCAAATCCTTCCTTGGCCACTATCTGGGCGCTCGCGAAGGCTTTAACGGCATGGTGATTAAATCCCTGCGCAGTAAAGGCAAATCGATTGAAATCAACAAACTGAACAAGCTGACCGCGCTGTTCATGCTGATCACCACCTGGATTGTGGCAACCCTGAACCCGAGCATCCTCGGTATGATCGAGACCCTTGGCGGCCCGATTATCGCGATGATCCTGTTCCTGATGCCGATGTACGCGATTCAGAAAGTCCCGGCGATGCGTAAATACAGCGGCCATATCAGCAACGTCTTCGTGGTGATTATGGGCCTGATTGCCATCTCCGCGATCTTCTACTCTCTGTTCAGCTAATTCATTCAACGCCTCCCCCC
>OGGW01002490.1_pt1 | contig 11480 bp, 9 predicted proteins | sample 1571291 | NCBI WGS metagenome assembly OGGW01 (sample SAMEA2582028, study PRJEB24529) | metagenome | biome: Human gut stool | place: China | collected 2011 | reverse complement strand
GCGCTCGATGGTCTCGATGAACTCCTTGGTGTCGATGGTCACCCGGGTGCGGCTGCCGGCGGGGATGACATTGTGATAGTTGAGGAACTCGCCCTCGATGAGGCGGCTCATGATGGTGTAGCCGGCGGTCATGAACACGACGTAGCGGCGGTTGGCACAGATGTGGACCGGCTCTTCGTCGTCGTTGGGCAGCAGATGAGACACTTCGGTCATGGTCTTGCTGGGGACGATGATGCGGATGTCCTTGACGGCAGTGACGGGCCGCTCCACGATGGCCAGACGGTAGCCGTCCAGGGCAACGATGGTCATTTTATCCGGCTCTATCTCAAAAAGTTCACCGGTATGCGCAGGTTTTTTCTCATCCTGGCTGACAGCGTAGAGGGTGCGGTCGATCATATCGCGGAGCACGCCGGTCTTGATGGTCAGGGTCTCCTCGGCGCCGGTGTTGGGCAGCTCGGGGAAATCGGTGGCCGACATGGACTGGATCTCGAACTGCGCCACGCCGCTCTGGATGGTGGTTTTGCCATTATCGGCAGACTGGATGGTGATTTGGCCTGCCGGCATCCGGCTGATCATGCTGCTGAGCAGCTTGGCGTTCAGCACGATCTCACCGGGTTCTTTGACATTGGCTTCGATGGTGGTCACGATGCCCATTTCGAGGTCGTAGCCGGTGAGGGTCAGCTGGAAGCCTTCTGCCTTCAGTAAAATGCCCTCCAGTACCGGGATGGTAGAGCGCAGAGTGACTGCTTTGGATACGCCGTCAATGGCTGCACTCAGAAGAGTTTTGTCGCAGATGATGTTCAAATCTTCTTCTCTCCTTTTTTGCGTCAGTTTTGCTGTCGTTCCTCATGGGATCCGATGCAAAAATCTGTTTTCTTTATTGAACTTGTTGTAGTAATCGTAGTAGGGGGTGGGGAAGATGTGGAAAACTCTGCAAACCCTTGCCGGGATGCGGGGATTTGGTTTTCCACGGAGATGTTGAGGAACTGTGAATGGAATGTTGAATCGGGGAGAGCGGTGGTTCTTTCCACATCCGCTGTGAAAAACGGAAGTTGAATGTTGAAAACCATGTGGAAAGAGTGGAAAGTTTCGGCCTTTCACCACAATATCTAGGTCTATTTTCCCCTTTTTGTTCCTCTTTCTCCCCATATTTTGGGGTTTGACCCCTGAATGAGTATGACTTTTACACCGGCTCTGGTGCGTTAAGCCTTCACATTCTTGATGATGTCGCTCACCGTCTCCCGCAGGTGCTGGTCGTTCTTCATGTCCCGCTCCATGGTCTTGAGGGAGTAGACGATGGTGGAATGGTCACGGCCCGAGAACTCCCGGCCGATCTCCTCCATGCTCATGCCGGTGACCTCGCGCAGGATGTAGATGGCCACACGGCGGGCGGAGGCCACATTGGCGTTCCGCTTGGTGCCGCGGATGTCGGCGGGGGAGACGTTGAAGGTGCGGGATACCTCGCCCACGATCTTCTCGATGGTGACAGGCACGGGCTGGGTCTCGTTGAGGATGTCCTTGATGGCATTCTGTGCCACGCTGATGACCGGCTGGATGCCCTCGAGCATATAGTAGGCGTTGAGCTTTTTGACCGCGCCTTCCAGCTGGCGGATGTTATTTTTCAGATGGTTGGCGATGAACTCGGCCACGTCCTCGGGCAGGTCGAGGTGGAGAAGCTCCGCCTTGCGCTTGACGATGGCCACGCGGGTCTCGAAATCCGGCGGCTGGACGTCGGCGGTCAGGCCCCACTCGAAGCGGGTGCGCAGACGCTCTTCCAGGCTCTTGATCTCCTTGGCCGGGCGGTCAGATGCGATGACGATCTGCTTGTGGGCATCGTGGAGGGAGTTGAAGGTATGGAAGAACTCTTCCTGGGTGGATTCCTTGCCCGCGATGAACTGGATGTCGTCCACCAGCAGCAGGTCGGCCACGCGGTACTTCATCCGGAAGTCCTCGGTGCTGCCGGCGCGGATGGCCGCGATCAGCTCGTTGGTGAACTGCTCACAGGTGACATACATGATGACGAAGTCGGGGTGGGTGCGCTTGATCTCGGTCTGGATGGCCGTCAGCAGATGGGTCTTGCCGAGGCCCGAGCCGCCGTAGATGAACAGCGGGTTGTAAGCACCGGAGGGGTTGGCCGCAACAGCCTGCGCCGCAGCAAACGCAAACTGGTTGGATGGGCCTTTGATGAAGTTCTCGAAGGTGAATTCATAGTTGCCCTGCGGGGAGGCGGGGTTCGCCTCGTACTGCTGGGCCAGCACCACTTCGTGGGGCGGCGTGCTGGGGACGACGAGGGTGATGTCCACGTCAAAGCCCAGCACTGTTTTGAAGGCCTCTTTGAGCAGGCCGAGATAACGGTCCGTCACGATCTTGCAGATGAAGTCGTTGCGCACCGAGAGGGTGATATGGCTGGAGTCCTCAAAGCTGATAGGCTCCAACCCGTCGATATAGAGATTATACGTCGGCTCCGCCATCTGCGCCTTGCAGTAGCTCTGGGCAGCCTCTAAAACGTCCTTGAAAGAATCCATAGTACATCCACTCCATTGAAGTTTTCAACAATGCTGCTGATACCAGGTTAGTATACCACAAAAATCCCCCTGCGTCTATATTATATAAGGTAATTTATAATACATAAAAAAGACATACCTGCGTCTGGGAAACGGCCTTGTGTCCAAGGAGGAGAAAAGCCACAAGATATTGTGGATAAAAAGTTTTCCACGGGAAATGGGTGAAAAAGTTGAAAGTTTCTCCACAGAGGTTTTTCAAAAAAGTTTGAAGGAAAGCGAAAAAAATGCTTGACAGAAGGCCATAGTGTGCGATATACTGTTGAATTGCAAGCCTGTCCCCATTTTGGGACCAGAATAGACCCCATACCGGGGACGAGTTTTTACGGAGGAAATACACCATGAAGAGAACTTTTCAGCCCAAGAAGCGTCAGCGCAAGGAAGTTCATGGCTTCCTGACCCGCATGAGCACCAAGAACGGCCGCAAGGTCATCAACGCACGCCGTGCTAAGGGCCGCAAGAGCCTGACCGTCTGATCCTGAGCAGGATGCATCAGGTCCGGCGCAGAATGGAATATGCGCAAAAAGGCCGCTGATATTGGATTGGCGGTCTTATTTTTTTACCCGGCATTCGGGAAAAAAGGCCGGAAAGCTGCGGTGAATAGTCGCATTGCCTAAAAAAACTGTCAAAGATTTGGCAGAGAAAACGCCCGGATGAGCTTTTCATGTCGGCGTTTTTTTGCTATACTGAACACTGAGCATTGCTTTTTTCCGGGCGGTGCTCCCACATCACCTGAAGGGAGGCGCACAGGATGCGCTATCGTCCCATCCGCCGCAACGGCGAGTTTGGCCGCGTGTATGCCCGCGGCAAGTCCTATGTCAACCAGGCGCTGGTGCTCTACGTGCTCAAAACGCGGAGCAAGCGCACCCGGGTGGGCCTGACGGCCACCAAAAAGATCGGCCACGCCGTGCAGCGCAACCGCGCCCGCCGCGTCATGAAGGCCGCCATCGACGAGCATCTCGACTACAACATCGGCGGCTATGACCTCGTTTTCGTGGCCCGGGGCATGACCCCCCGGCTCAAGAGCTGGCAGCTCAGCGCCATCGTGGCAAAGCTCTTTGCTCAGGCAGGCCTGCCGGATAAGGCAAAACAGCCGGGCGCAAAGCCCCCAGCCACCCTGCCGCCGGTCCGGAAGCCCGAGGCGTGAGCATCTTTCAGAAAGCCCTCTGCGGGCTCATCCGGCTCTACCAGAAGTTCATCAGCCCGGGGCTGGGGCGGAACTGCCGCTTTTCGCCCTCCTGCAGCCAGTACGGCATCGAGGCCATCCGCACCCACGGCTGCGTCAAAGGGCTGCTGCTGACGGCGTGGCGCATCGCCCGGTGCAATCCGCTGGGCCGCTGGGGCTACGACCCCGTGCCGGAAAAGGGCCGCTGGAAAAATCCGGCCCGGCATCTCTCAGCCTCAGCTCTGTTTTCCACCAGACACGAAAAATAAGTGGAAAACTTCTTCGCCGATGCTCTTTGGAAGAGCGCTGAAGCGGGGAGGATCTCTCCGTCAATGCCCTTTGAAAAAGGGCGGCAGAGGGGAGGAAAACCTCTCCGTCACGGCTTCGCCGTGCCACCTCCCCTGGCGAGGGGAGGCTGAGAGGAAAAGCTATTATAATTGCTTCTTGTGACGTGCTGAACTGTGGGCGGCGTGTCCTACGATAAAAATAACCGTCCCGCACCACAGGCGGGGCAGAATGGACAGAGACATGAATATTTTGTACATCCTCGGTGTACCTCTCGGCTATGTGATGGAGTGGATCTACAACCTCATCCCGAACTACGGCTGGGACATCATCATCTTCACCATCGTCATCCGCCTGCTCAGCATCCCTCTGCAGCTCAACCAGCAGAAGAGCATGGCCAAGATGTCCGCTTTCCAGCCGATGATCGCCGACATCCAGAAAAAGTACAAGGATAAGCCCGAAAAGCAGCAGGAAGAGCTGCTCAAGCTCCAGCAGGAGTTTGGCTATAAGCCCACCGCCGGCTGTATGCCCATGCTGGTCAATTTCCTCGTCATGTTCGGCGTCATCGAGGTCGTGTACCGCCCGCTGCAGCGCATCTTCCACATCGGCGCCGACGCCATCACCGCCGCAGGCGATGCCATGACCGCTCTGGGCATCAGCTTCACGCAGGTGACCCGCGACACCAATATCATCGCACAGGTGCTGGCCGGTGAGTCCACCGTCACCTCTGTGTTCACCGCAGACCAGCTGAACACCATCACGGAGTTCGGCCAGCACATGGACTTCTTCGGCATCGACCTGACCCGTGTGCCGCAGTACAGCCTGGCAGCAGACAACCTGCCCCTGCTGATCTTCCCCATCCTGGCTGTCGTCACCATGTTCATCTCCACCCACATCAGCATGAAGGCCTCCGGCCAGGAGATGCAGGGCAGCATGAAGCTGACCATGTATATGATGCCTCTGATGTACGTCTTCTTCTGCTTTACCGTTCCCTGCGCATTCTCTCTGTACTACGTCATTTCCAACATCGTGATGACCGTCCAGACCCAGGTCATGCGCAAGATCTATGACCCCGAGAAGATGAAGGAGCAGGTCAAGGCCGAGATCGCTTCCCGCAGGAAGGAAGAGAAGCGCGGCGTGAAGAGCACCACCATCAAGGTCCGGGACGAGAAGACCGGTGAGGTTGTGGAAAAGAACATCTCCGCCAGCGAGATGAACAAGCGCCGCCTCGAGTATGCCCGCCAGCAGGATGCTGAGCGCTACAAGGATGAGCGCACTGTCCCGCTGAGCGAGCTGCAGAACAAAAAGGAGGATTGACGGTTATGATCCGTACGCAGGAAGCGACCGGCAAGACGGTCGATGAAGCACGCACCAACGCCTGCGCTCTGCTGGGCGTGGAAAAGGACGACATCAACGTCAGCTACGAAGTGCTGGAAATGCCCCAGAAGACCGGTTTTCTGGGCCTGAAGCTCACTCCCGCCAAGGTCCGCGTCAGCGTCGAGCTGCCGGACGAGCCTGTGGCAGTTCCTGCTGCCCCCGTTGAGGAGCCCGCTCCCGTTGTGGAGGAGAAGGCTGCTCCTGTGGCTGAGCCTGTCGTCGAAGAGACTGCCCCTGAAGCTCCCGCTGCTGTGGAAGAGCCTGCCGCTCCCGCTGAGGAAGCTGCCCCTGCCGAAGAGCAGGCTGCTCCCGCCGTCGAGGGCGAAGAGGTGGAAGTCCCCCTCAACATCGAGGAGAACGCCAAGGTCAAGGCCGCTGTGGACTACCTGAAGGATGTCATCGAGAAGATGGGCGTACAGGACGTCAAGTTCAGCGCTGTGCAGAAGGGTGAGGCTACCATCATCCGTCTGGACGGCGAGAAGATGGGCGCCCTCATCGGCCGCCGCGGCGAGACGATGGAGAGCCTGTCCTATCTGGCAAGCCTCGTGGCAAACCGCCTCGAGGGCGACTACATCAAGCTGGGCCTCGACGTGGCCGGCTACCGCGACAAGCGCGAGAGCGACCTGACCGCACTGGCACAGCGCATCGGTGCCAAGGTGCGCCGCACCGGCCGCAGCTTTGCCATGGAGCCTATGAACCCCTACGAGCGCCGCATCATCCACTCTGCCATCGGCAAGATGGAGGGCGTCCGCAGCGAGAGCAAGGGCGAGGGCCGTGACCGCCGTGTGGTCATCTACTCCACCGACCCCAACGCTGTGGCTGAGAGCGCAAATGCACGTCCCCGCGGACCCCGCGGCGGCCGTGACCGCAACGGCAATGGCCGCAGCGGCGGCTATCATCGCGGCGGCGAGCGCCGTGGTGACCGGAATGGCCGCGGCCCGCGCAATGGCGGCGGCCGGGGCGGCTACCGCTCCAATGTGCCTGAGCGCACCTACACCCCGCGCGATGCCGAGAATGCTGCCCCTGTGGCACCCAAGCGCACCGAGCGTGTGGATGATTTCGCGGATCTGAGCTTCGGCAAGATCGAGTTGTAAAAGCTGAAGGATAAGACCCTCTCCCGCATGGCGGAAGCCGTGCAGGGGAGGGTCTTTTTTTGTACAAGGAACACTATAAATTTACACGTCTTTTGCAGGAAGATGGTTTACGATGAAAAGCGAATCTGAAAGAATAATTTCGAAAGAAAAGTCGTTCTTATCGAAAAATTGGAGAACATGTCCAATTCCGGAAGAAATTTTTCTCCTATTTGTACATTGTAAAACAATATCGGCAAGCCTTATACTAGAGCTACAAATGCTTCGGAGTGTATACCAAGCAAAAAAGAGAGGAATTATTATGGAACAGAATAAGATTTCCCGCCGTAATTTCCTGCGCGTGGCCGGTGCATCGGCTACCGCCGCCGCAATGAGCGGTCTGGTCCCGGCTGCTTCCGCTGCCGGCATCAAAGACCTGTGGAGCATGGACCTGCAGATCCTTGCCACCAGCGATACCCACGGTAAGTTTGACCCCTGGGATTACGCCGCCAACAAGGCCGACGCCTCCGGCAGCGTGGCCCAGCAGGCAACTGCCATCAAGGAGAACCGCACCAAGACCACGCTGGTCGTGGATGCAGGCGACACCATTCAGGCAAACTCCGCTGAACTGTTCCTGAACGACGATGTCCACCCCATGATCGCTGCTCAGAACGCCATCGGCTACGATGTCTACGTCACCGGCAACCATGAGTACAACTATGGCATGGCCACGCTGGAAAAGGTGCTCTCCCAGCAGAAGGCCAAGGTGCTGACCGGCAACGTCTACAGCCCCGAAGGCAAGCCTCTGGCGGACGGCTACACCATCATCAATAAGGGCAGCGTCAAGATCGGCGTCATCGGTATGGTCACTCCCAACATCACCCGCTGGGACGCCAAGAACCTCGAGGGCTGGACTGTCACCAACCCGGTGGACGAGAGCCGCAAGATCATTGATAAGATCAAGAACGATGTGGATGTCATCATCGGCGTTATGCATATGGATGTTGATAATGAGTACGGCGTCTATGGCTCCGGCGTCACCGACCTGGCAAATGCCTGCCCTGAGTTCGACGTCATCGTCGCCGCTCACGGCCACAAGAGCATCCCCAACAAGATGATCAACGGTGTGCTGGTGGTCGAGAATAAGAATGCCGGTGCCACCGTCTCCGACATCCACGTCTATCTGGAGCGCGGCCTGAACGGCAAGTGGAAGGTGAAGAACCGCACCTCTGAGAACCTGACCATCAAGGACTACGCTCCCGACCCCGAGCTGACTGCTCTGCTGGCAGAGTACGACCAGCGCGCCAAGGACGACGCCGTGACCCCCATCGGCCAGCTGGTCGGCGGTGATCTGGCCCCCGAAAACGAGATCGACTGCCTGCCGCAGGCCATGGTGCAGGATACCGCTCTGCTGGACTTCATCAACGAGGTACAGATGTACTACACCGACGCTCAGGTGTCCGCAACGGCTCTGACCTCCATGACCTCCCAGATGCGCGAGGGAACCATCCGCAAGTGCGACATGGCAAGCATCTACACCTACCAGAACACCCTGTACAAGCTGCAGATGAACGGCTGGCAGCTGCGTCAGTTCATGGAGTGGTCTGCTGCCTTCTTCAAGACCTGGGAGCCGGGCGATGTGACCATCGCATTCGACTCTTCCGTCCGCTATTACCTGTACGATGCCTTTGCAGGCGTCAAGTATGACCTCGACATCTCCAAGCAGCCCGGCAACCGCATCCAGAACCTGACCTGGATGGATGGCCGTCCGGTGGAGGACGATGACAGCTTCGTGGTGGCCGTCAACAACTACCGTGCCACCACCCAGCTGCTGGCTTATGCCGACATCTTCAAGGAGGGCGACGAGCTGCCCAAGCTGCTGGAGATCGACGTGCGCGGCGATGTGGGCGGCATCCGCGAACTGCTGGGCGAGTACATCCGCACCGTCAAGGGCGGCACCATCGAGCCGCACGTGGACAACAACTGGAAGCTCGTGGGCGACAACTGGAACGCTGCTGACCACGAGAAGGCCGTCAAGCTGCTGCGCGAGGGCAAGCTGGCTCTGTCGGAGAACGCCGACAGCCGCACCCTGCCCGGCAAGGCTATCACCACGGCCGATATTGCCGCATTCTGATTTTTCTTTCACACGCAACGGGGTGTGCAGTCTTTCAGGGGCTGCACACCCTTTTTTGCTGCACGATAAAGTGAAGGATCAATGGGTAATATGGCTAAATTTAATTGCCTCTTTTTAGCATATCATAGAAAATAAACGCTGGAATGCGCTGGATATTTTCTTTTTGGGAGCTTCATGATAAAATAAGAAAAACCCGCAGAATAAAGGGGAAAGTGCGCCCTCGTGCAGTGCGGGGACGAATGCGGTTTGAAAAGAGGATGGCTATGGAAGCATTGCGAAGGCTGCTGCTGTATGCGGAGATGTCACGGGAGAAGTACAAAGCCTGTCTGCCGGATATACAGCGCTCCAACCGCCAACGTGTGACGGCCTACCTGGGGATAGCCTGTGCGTTTCTTACAGTTTTATGGATACTGTCTGGGGTTCTGGAATTTTTGCGGCCCAATATGCTGGCCTATATGATAGCGCTGGCCGTGTGCATGGGCCTGCAGGCGGTCAACCGGACATTCCCGGGAAAAAACGGCCTGCTGCTGACCTGGCTGATGTACGCCTTTGAGGCTTTGCTCTATGTGTTGGGCATCTATCTGGGCATCCATCCTTCTCCCGATACTCCTACGGTGAGCTTTATTGCGTTCTTGCTGGCAGTGCCGCTGCTCTTTGTCATGCGGCCCATCCAGCATATCTTGAATGTCGTCTTTTTCGATGGTATTTTCATCCTGACCTGCTTTTTGTTCAAGAGTAAAGAGACGCTCCCGGTTGATATTCTGGACGGCATGGTGTTTGGTGCGGTGTCCTGCATCATATCCACCTTTATCATGCTCTCGATGCACGAAAATTTTTCCATCCGGCACAAGCTGCTGGGCATCGCGGAGACGGACTTGAACGTCGGCCTGAAAAACCGCAACGCCTACGAGAGCCAGATGCACGACTACCCGATGCACTGCAGCAGCACGCTGAGCTGTGTTTATCTGGACGTGAACGGCCTGCATGAGCTGAACAACACCCGGGGCCACGCGGCAGGCGACGAGATGCTCAAGACCGTAGCAGCCAAGGTGCGGGACATCTTCGGCGAAAAGTACAGCTACCGTGTGGGCGGCGATGAGTTCGTGGCCTTTGCGATGGACAAGAGCGCCGAAGAGATGCGCGCGCTCATCCACAAGCTGGTGCAGGAGGTGGACGAGGCCGGTTACTCGGTGGCCGTGGGTACAGCGACTCACAGCGCGGGCGGCATCGACATGGAAGTCCTCGTCAAATCGGCCGAAACACGGATGTATCTGGCAAAGGAAGAGCACTATCGCCTTGCCGGGAAGACCCGAGGATAAAATGCAAAAGCGGTACACTGCCGGACTCTCCGGCGGTGTGCCGCTTTTTTGCGCAGCATATTTCTTTTTTTGGCGGTTCGTGGTAGAATATACTGTATTCATCTGCGCATAAGGAGGGGAGAAGATGCAGCATTCGACCATTGCGGCCATTGCTACCGCTCCGGGTGCGGGCGGCATCGCCATCGTGCGGCTGTCCGGCCCGGAAAGCTATGAAGTGGCGGCGAAGGTGTTCCGTCCGGCCAACCCGGCCAAAAAAGTCGCGGACGCCAAAGGCTATACCGCCATGTTCGGTGCATTCGTGGAGGGGGAAGAGGCTTTCGACGAGGGCGTGGCGCTGTTTTTCCGCACGCCCCACAGCTACACCGGCGAGGATGTGGTGGAGCTTTCCTGCCACGGCGGCAGTGCAGTCGCCCGGCGGCTGGTGGAAGCCTGCATTGCGGCGGGTGCGTCGCCTGCCGCTCCCGGCGAGTACACCCGCCGTGCTTTCCTGAACGGCAAGCTCAGTCTGACCCAGGCCGAAGCCGTCATGGACATCATCTCCGCCGATGGTCGACAGGGGGCCGCGCTGGCAAATGCCTCCCTGAACGGTGCGCTGGCCCGGAAGATAGCGGCCCAGAAAGATGCTCTGACGGCCTTGCAGGCCCATCTGACCGCCTGGGTGGATTTCCCGGAGGAAGATGTTCCGGAACTGAGCCAGAGCCATCTCTGCGACGTTTTAGGCGGGGTAGAGCAGGAGCTGGACGCCCTCATCCAGAGCTACGATGCAGGCGCTGTCCTCCGCGAGGGCGTGGACTGTGCCATCGTGGGCAAGCCCAATGCGGGCAAATCCACCCTGCTCAACCTGCTGGCCGGGTTCGACCGGGCCATTGTCACGCCGGTGGCCGGAACCACCCGCGACGTGGTGGAGCAGGCTGTTCAGCTGGGCGACGTCCGGCTGAATCTCTTCGACACTGCCGGTCTGCGTCAGACGGAAGACGAGATCGAAGCCGAAGGCATCCGCCGCAGCTGGAAGAAGCTGGACGAGGCGGGGCTTATCCTCGCCGTCTTCGACGGCTCGGAGCGCCCGACCCGGGAGGACCTGGAGCTGGCTCAGCGCTGCGCGGGTCGTCCGGCCATCGCGCTGGTCAATAAAGAGGACAAGCCCACCCGGTTCGACGCCGAGCTCATCGCACCCTATTTTGCGATGGTGCTGCCGGTCTGCTGTCAGGAAGAGGGGGCGCGGAAGGTCATCGCGGCGGCGGTAGCCCGCCTGCTGGGGACTAACCAAATCGACCCCCACGCTGCCAGCCTCTCGGGACAGCGGCAGCTTTCCGCTGCCACTCGCGCTCGGGATGCCGTAGCCGGAGCGCTGGACGCCGCGCAGGGGCTCGGGCTGGACGCCGTGTCGGTCTGCGTGGACGACGCGCTGGATGCACTTTGCGAGCTGACAGGGGAGAACGCCTCGGAGGCGGTCATTAACGAAGTATTTGAGAAATTTTGCGTGGGGAAGTAAAAATCAATTTTACGCAGGGCTAAGTTCTCTTTTGCGCACCAAAAGAGAACCAGAAAAGTGCCCGCTACTTTCGAGGC
>OGGW01002487.1_pt1 | contig 11507 bp, 9 predicted proteins | sample 1571291 | NCBI WGS metagenome assembly OGGW01 (sample SAMEA2582028, study PRJEB24529) | metagenome | biome: Human gut stool | place: China | collected 2011 | reverse complement strand
CAACACGCCGCACACGCGGTTGGAAAGCAGATCTGCCATAATAGGCACGTTATCAAGCATCACCTTCCGCTGGGCCAGCTCCTGCATCTGCTGCTCCAGTGCATCGTCATCCAGGGAAAATCGTTCCCGGGGATACAGGATCCCGGCGGCCATTGGCCGCTGCCCGTTCCCTATCCGCAGGTGCAGAAAGTCGTCATCGGTGTTCCGGCGCTCCCACAGGTGTGTGCTGTCGTCGGTATAGTGCAGCACCTGATCAAGGGGTGGATAATTCTGCTCCAGGGCATCCCGCTCGCGCTCCGCCTGCCGGTCGATTTCCCGGTCTTTTTCCTGCAGATACTCGGTGTATCGCTGGACGCGCTTGGTCTCGTATTCCTTCTTCTCCTTATCGGAATATTTCTGCGTCAGCAGCGGAAACAGCATGGACGAGAGCAGCGTGGTATAGTTTCCCGCCAGGGCGCCGCGTGCGCCCCTTACTATGTAGCTTCCCATCCGCAGCATCAGGGGCATGTGCGCGCCGTTCATAGAGGGCGGCGGCCCCTCGATGGAAATCTCCGCCGAAGGAAAGGGGCACCGGCGCCGCGGCAGGCGGTTGAAGGCTCCGGCTGCATCCCCGGGCGCAGGCCTGGCGGCGCATCCGGTTTCACTGGGCAGCCCGACGCGCTGCAGGGCGGAGGAGCGGACGGCGATGTTTCGCCCGCCGTCATTGATGGAAACAAAGCCCACCCCCATAATCACCTGCATCCACAGCACAGACAGCACATCTCCGGGCCGCAGTACGGCGCTGCGCACCCGGGTGCCGTTGACAAAGGTACCATTGAAGCTGTCCTGATCCTCCACGCGGCACACGCCGTCCTTCCACAGGAGCAGCGTGTGATTGCCGGATACCAGGCGGTTGCTGTAAACAATGTCGCAGTCCGGGTCGCGGCCGATGCGGATGGCGGAGCCCTCCCGCAGGGTATAGTTGTGGAACACGGAGCTGCTGTGGTTGATCTCCTCGGCATAGCAGAACCCCCGGCCGCCGCCGCACTCCACCACCAGATAGGTGTTGTCCTCCACGGGATAGCTGCCGAACCGGTTCCCCTCGGAATCCCTGAGATGGACGCCGTCGCCGCAGCTGAGGCACCATTTGCCGCGCCGGACCTCCATAAACACGGAGCGGAACAGCATGTCGCCCGGCGGAATGTCGAAGCCGCAGCGTCCCTCCGGCCGGATGGGCAGGGACAGGGAGTAAATCTGGCCGGAGCCGGAAATCAGCGATACCCGGATGCCGGTGGGCTCCTCCCGGAATTCCGCCATAAACAGCGGCGCGTTCCGTTGGGCATACTGCACAGACAGGTCTGTCCCGTGCTCCAGCCGGATGCGGCGGCTTACGCCGCCCCCAACGCCGGTCATGCGGATCTCCCCGCTGCACGACATCCACCACGTCTGTCCCCTTTTCTCCAGAAGCAGGACAAAGCCGCACAGATAGTGCTCCCGGGGCAGCCGGACCTGGCAATCCGGCTCTGTGCCGATGCGAAGGCTTTCGGCATTCTCCGGAATGGGAATTTCTTTTGTGCCCAGCGTATCGCTGAGCCGCAGCCTGTACTGTGCCATGGTCCGTTTTCTCCTTCTGATGTCCTGCCCTGCCGCCTCCGGCAGGGCAGGCGAACGGGTTATCTCTTTTTATAGCGGTACAGCGTCCGGGTCCGGACCTGGGTATTGGTGTCGGCCGCCCGATAGGTGTCGCTGTATCCGGTCCAGGAGGTCCAGCGCTCATAGGTATACACGGTGACCTGCACACGGTCGCGATAGCGATACTGCGTCTTGGGCGAAGCATCGTTCCACTTGAACCACCGCTCGCCCCAGATATCCGTTGCATACTTGCCGGTTCCATGGAATTCGTAAAGTCCCGCGCTATCCCATGGCGTAGTGTTCCACATTTCATGCCAGGAGCCCTCGTATACGGTGTTTCGCCCGCAGCCATCGGCCCAGGTAAGACATCCATAGCCATAGACATGCATATGAGCGCCGCAGACGGAGCACTGGAAGTAGTAGTACGGATACACCACGCGGGTCTCCACCTGGCGGGAATCGCTGGCATATACGGCGCCGTCCTGCCAGTCGCTCCAGGCGCCGTAATCTCCCCAATAGGTGGAAGCGCTGACCTGTGTCCAGCCGGGCATGCTGGAGGACTCCGACGTGGTGGTCTCCCGGGTGCGATAGCTATACTGCGTCTTGGTCTCGATATAATAGCTGCTCTGGGTCACGCCCGCAGGCAGCGAGGTCATCCAATCCGACCAGGTGGGGGCCGGTTCAGGCGTGGGTGTGGGCGTGGGTGTGGGGTCCGGCTCAGGCGTCGGCGTGGGATCCGGGGCCGGTGTGGGTGTGGGCGCAGGGGCCGGCGCGGGCTGCTTGCCCTTGCTGACGGTCAGCACGATCACCGTGCCCTCCGGCTGCATGCTGCCTGCATTGGGCAGCTGGGCGATCACCGTCCCGGCAGCCGAGTCGCTGTATACCTCGTTGAGCTGGGCCTTCAGCTTCTGGCCCTCCAGCATGGTCTTAGCGTCTGCGGAGCTCTTGCCCATCACATCGCTGACGGCCACAAGTCCCGCCTTGCTGCACACCACGATGGACACGGTGCTTCCCCGGGCCACCGGTGCGCCGCTGACGGGATCCTGGGACAGAACGGTGCCCTCGGCCTTCCCCGCGTCATAGCCGTATTCCACATTCAGCGCCAGGCGGCAGGTAGACAGGGCCTGTCTGGCCTCATCCTCCGTTTTCCCCACAACATCGGGCATATTCACCGGGGTACCGCCCTTGCTGACGCTCAGTGACACGCGGCCGCCGGGCGTTACCTGCTGCCCGGCCGCCTTACTCTGGCTCAGAACCAGGCCGCTCATAACGGCATCGCTGGTCTCCTCCTGCACATCGGCGGAAAGGCCGATGTTCTGCAGCAGATGCAGGGCCTCGTCCTGACTCTTGAACAGCAGATTGGGCATGGCGAAGCTCCTGGGCTGCTGCGCCACCTGGATTTCCACCGTCTGACCGGCGGAAACCGATCCTCCAGCCCCAGGAGACTGCTGCATCACCTGTCCATCCTGATACGCGTCTGTAAAGGGCCGCGCCTTTACCACCAGGTTCACCCCGGCGCTTTCGGCCGCCGCCAGCGCCTCCTCATAGGACAGGCCCTCCAGCTTCGGAACGGTGCCCGCCCGTCCGCTTCCGGCGGACAGCGTCAGCGTCACCGCATCGCCGGTGTGTATTTCCGCACCCGGCTCCGTGCTTTGTCCGGCAACGGCTCCGGCCGCCAGGCCGTCATAGGATCCTTCCTGGGTATCCACCGCCAGGCCCATGCACGTCAGCGCCGCCAGCGCCTCCTCCTGGGTCATGCCCCGGACGTCCGGCATCTGATAGGTCTCCTGGCTGCAGCTGATGATAACGGAGATGTTGGTGTTCTCCCGCACCACCGTCCCAGCCATGGTGTCCTGCGACAGCACCAGGTCCGCCGTCATATTGGGAGAATATTCCGCGCCGGAGCCGGTCAGCAGCAGGTGGGATTCGTCCGCCCATCCCTGGGCCTCGTCAAGGGATGCGGTGATAAAGTCCGGCACCCGGGTCATGCCCTCCGGCAGCGCATAGGAGGACGACGGCGACGAAAATACCCACACCGCCGCCAGGACCAGCAGCGCCAGGGCCGCGGCCCCCGCCACCGGCACGCCGATCTTGGCCCACAGCGGCCAGCGAAGAAAGTCTATGCGCCGGATGCTGTCGCCCCGCCGTTTCACCGGCTCGAAGGAAACCAGCTCCTCCTGGAAGTCGGATATGGAGGCGGTGCGGTCCTCCACGCGCACATTCAGCGCATTGAGCAGGGCCGTTTCGAAATTTGAGGACAGGTCCGGATTCAGCCGCCCGGGCTCCTGCAGAAGGTCCGGATTCTTTGCCTCGATTCTGGAGCGGCGCTCCAGGGCGTCCGGCGGCTGCTGGCCGGTGACCATGCGATACATGCAGGCCGCAACGGCATACACATCGGTGAACGTTCCCTGCTGGCCGTTGCTGCGGTACTGCTCCTCCGGCGAATAGCCAGGCCGGATCAGCACCGTCAGACTCTTGCTGTGGGAGGTGGTGGCAAACCGGGATGCCCCGAAGTCGATGAGCTTGGCATGCAGGTGCCCCTCGTTGTCCGCCGTCAGGAAAATATTATCCGGCGAGATATCCCGGTGGATAATCCCCTTTTCGTGGACGCTCTGCAGGGCCTCCAGCACGGGCATCATCAGGTCCAGGGTCTCCTGCTCGGTAAGGCGGCCCTTTTCCGCCAGGTATTCCTCCAGCGTCCGGCCGTCCAGAAACTCCATGGTGATATAGGCCGTTCCGTTGGCCTGGAAGCAGTTATACATATGGACGATGCCGCTGATGTCGCCCACCTGGGCCAGGCGCTTGCCCTCCTGCAAAAAGCGGTCCAGGCCCTTCTGATACTGGGACAGCTGCTTTTCACCGTCCAGCAGCATGATCTCCTGCTCATCCGCCATGCGGGTGGCAAACTCGCTGGGCAGATATTCCTTGATGGCAATGCGGCGCTTGAGCATGGTGTCCCACGCGATATAGGTAACTCCAAAGCCGCCGTAGCCCACCACCCGGCCGATTACATAGCGCCCCACAAGCAGGGTGCCGGGCTTGATATGCCAGGGGGCCTTGACGGGGGTGTCCTTCTGATAGCCGCAGAAGGGACAAACGTCGAATTCCGCGTTATAAAACTGCATGCAGCCCATGCATTGGGTCTTGCCACTGCCGGGAACAAAGTTCTGTTGCTCCATAGGTGAAGATGCCTCCTCGTTATTTGCAGAAATGCGGGTTGGAAATGCTGCCGAACACCGGCTGGAATGCATGACGCACCGAGACGTAATTGTCCAGTGCCGTCTTTTCAAGGGGCAGGCCCGGGCACCCGGCCTGCAGATACAGCTGATCCTGGGCATAATTGCTGAGCAGATACGCCAGGATCTCCTGGGCCGCCTCCCGCGTGTCCCCGTCCGGAGTCGTGGTACTCCAGAAGTTGGAATAGCGCAGCACCGACGGCTCCGCCTTCACCGGCAGCATAACAAAGTGCCCGGGAAGGGCGGACCGCACCCGGAAATAATCCGAGGTGTCGGCAAAATAGGCCACTGCCCGGCCTTCCAGAAAGTCCTGCGCCGTATACGCCTCCAGCGCGGAGCGGTTGGCGGTATAGTCAGGCAGGGCCTCAGACAGCAAAGCGCGCACATCCGGATCCGCCGCCACCGGCAGATAGGCCATCGAGCCGCCGCTGAGCTTCATAAAGGCCTCCACGCTGTCCACCGTGGTCCCCTCCGGGATATCCGTCACCAGGGAGCTGTTGATATAGACCACCGGCGCGTCAAAGCCCACCGGGAACCGGCAGTCAGCGGTGTACCCGTCCAGATAAGGGCACTCGCTCTGCACCCGAGCCGCCACGTCCAACAGGGAGTTGGCCCCCTCCAGATAGGGCGCGTCCGCCAGGAGGCTTTCATACAGAACCGGCATCTCACCCCCGCGATAGGCCTGGGCAAGCGTCTCCGGATAGCTGTCCTCCGGAATCCCCTGGAGGGTTATGGTCACCTTGGAGAAGCGGTCGCTTTTTTCCAGCTCACCCACGATCGCCTCCATGGCGGCGTTTTTTCTGGCGGCCTGGTCGTCATCGGCTTCCAGCGCATACCAAACAGATACCTCCGCCGGGGCCAGAACTGCCTGATCCCGCCGGTTGCCGAACCACTGGAAGCCTATAAGCACCAGCAGCACTGCCGCCACCAGGCTGCCAGCAATTCCGAAGGTCCTTCTGCGGACCTTCCTCTTCCGGACCACCTCCACCGGAAGGACCTGCCGCTGCCCCAGCAGCGCATCCTTGAACTCCCCGGCGCTTTGAAAGCGTTCGTGGATGTTGATGGCCATGGCCGTCATGATGGTGTTGTTCAGAAAATCCGGGATCTGGGGATTGATCTCCTGAGGATAGCGGACCCGGTCACAGTGGTTGTCGAAGTCGGCTTTTCTGTCGCTGGCCTCTGCCGGCACCTGGCCTGTCAGGGCCATATACAGCGTGGCGCCCAGCGCATACACATCTGTCCAGGCCTGCTGTCTGTCATTGCGGGGGTCAATGCGCTCATATTGCTCCGGCGGAGCAAAGCCCGGCTTGAGGACAATAAGCCGGTCATCAAAATCCTCCCGGCTCAGCCTGGCCGAACCAAAGTCTATAATCTTGACGCTGCCGTCCTCATTCACGAAGATGTTATCCGGCGCCAGATCCCGGTGGATCACGCCGGCCTCGTGGATCTCCTGCAGGGCGTCGCAGATGTGCGCGCCGAACTGCACGGCCTGCTCTGGGCTCAGCGGGCGCTTCCGCGAGACGATATAGTCCTCCAGCGTCTGGCCATCCAGAAATTCCATCACCATATAGGAGGTGTTGTTTTCCTCGAAATAATCCTCCACCCGGACGATGCTTTCAGACTGGAATTTCGCCACAATCCGCGCCTCGGCCAGCAGGCGGGAGCGTCCGTATTCAAACTCCTCCCGCCGCTTGGGGGCGGAGATGAGTACCTCGGCAGTGCCGGGGATCCGGTTCACCACACCCTGCTGAAAGTATTCCTTCACGGCCTTGAACACGCCGCTGTATCGATCGATGACCTTGTATGTAATGCCGAAGCCGCCCGCTCCGATGACCTGAACCACCTCATATCGCCCATGAAGCACGGTTCCCGCCCGGAGCCAGCGGGGGTCGCTGGGCTTCTTGGCCGCCTGGACCGGCAGCGCTTCGGTGTTTTCGCATCCGCAATAGGGGCATATCCCGGCAGCTATTGTCTCATCATACTGCCGCAGACATTTTTTGCATGTTATCATGGCTGTTTACCTGAACTCTCCTCCGTTATTTCCGCTCCGGAGGATAATCCTCCCAGCGGAACTGATTCCCGCACAGCGGGACAAAGATAAATTGGTTCAAGCCTGCATCGCCGAACTCCATCAGGTCATAGCCCTGAAGCTCCATCCGCTGGTAAAGGGCATGGTTGTTGACATAGCAGAGGCTGCTGCTTTCCCCGGGCATGGCCGAGAAGACCTGCTCCTTCGGATCATAGATCACAACAGCCGCGCAGGTGCGCGAAACGCTGCCGTCATCCAGATTGACGTCCATCTCCGCAGACCGCCCAATACGGTTGCGTCCGCTTCTCAGGCAGAAGGACTGGCCATAGCACGCCCCCCTGGTCCCCACCAGCCAGCCCACCGGCGGCTGCACTTCCCTTCCGCCGCCGGGGGAAACATAGGTGCCCACCGTGCGGCCCGCATGCTGGATCTCCTGCCGCAGATCATCCGGCCGGTCCTCAGCAGGCCGGTCCTCAGCAGGCCGGTCCTCAGCAGGCCGGTCCATAGCAGGCCAGTCCACAGCGGGTATACCCACAACAGGCTTATCCGCAGTGAATTCGTCCGCAGCTGGCTCATCCGCAGCGCTCCGGTTCACACCGGGCCGCTCCTGGTCCGCATCGGTCCGGCTGCCATCCAGACCGCTGGAGTCTTGGTTCTCGTCCGACGGCTTGTTTTTCTTTCTTCCCATTATGTCCAGGATGCCGCCGAAGCCGGTCGTGGGCGGTATCTGGCGGCGGCTGCCGCTGATGCCGCTGTCGCTGCCGCCGGAGGCTGCGCCCGAACGGCAATACGGGCACTCGGCGTATGTGTCGGCGTTATAATAATTTGTGCATACCGGGCATTTGACTACTTTTGCCATGACTTCTCTGCTCCTTATCGTATCGGTCTGTTCATTTTCTGCCGTGTTCTTATTTCTTCTCAATCAGAATAAAGGTCACATTGTCCTGTTCCGGGTCCATGCGCTGCTGGATCAGGGTGCAGATCTGCTCCGCCGCGTCCTGAATATTCTGCGAATGGAACAGCAGGATCTGCAGCTCTTGATCCGTCACCGTGCGGTATAACCCGTCCGAGCACAGCAGCAGAACATCCCCCGGCAGCAACCGGAATGGCTTGTCGCTGATGTCCTCCATCAGAAGTCCCCCCATGCCGATAAAGCTGATGAGGGCATCCCCGCTCTTGCTCTCGCGGGCATAGGTGTCCTCGCTGATTTTTCCAGCGCTGCGCTGCAAATCCAGGTGCATCATATAGTTGTGGTCCGTGGTGGCCCGGACCAGTGTTTCCTGACGCAGTATATAAAGCCTGCTGTCGCCCACCGAGATCCAGCCGAAGCAGTCCCTGACCGCGCTGACCGCCACCAGCGTGGTTCCGGCGCCCAGGGGATTCCCCCCGGCGTCCCGAAGCCCGTGGACCATATTGTCTGCCGCCTCGGCAGCCTCCCGCATCCAGGCGCTGTCCTGCATCTCCCGGCCGCGGACCAGATAGTGCGCATAGTACGCGCGCAGGATGTCCACCGCGGAGGCGCTGGCCAGCTGGCCGCCGCGGGCGCCGCCCATGCCGTCACAGAGCACGGCGAAAGCCGCCTGCTCCCCCGCCATCAGATAGGCGCTGTCCTGCTGGGAGCTGCGCCGCCCGATGTCGGAATAAAAGGCCACGTCAAAGCCGTCCAGGCCGCCGCCTCTGCGCTTGTCGTCAAAAATCACGTTTTTCAATGTGTTTTTCTCCCAAATAGTCCTCGACCCGTTTCAAAGGCGGCGATGGCGGTGTAGTTGTCCATTTCCTGTCCCCGGCCGTTTTCCAGAATGATCCGGTTCATCTGAGAAAGCCACTGCTGCGGCGTGGCGGACTCCTTCAGGGTCCGCAGCATGTCGTCCTCCTCGATCAGCTCCCAGTATCCGTCTGTGCACAGCAGGAATTGATACGCCCCCGTGAGCCGTATGGGCTTGCCCACCTCAAACCGCGGCGCATCGTTCCGCACGCCCATCACCCGCATCAGGCGGTTCCGGTCGGGATGATGGCGGATGTCCGCCTCCCGGATCTCTCCGGCCTGGGCCAGCATCTGAGGGACGCTGTGGTCCAGCGTCCGCCGCAGCAGGCGCTTGCCCCGGAAGATATACAGGCGGCTGTCCCCTATGTGGGCCCAGTGGATCCATCCGTTGTCCACCACCAGCACCACCAGGGTGGTTTTCATGGTGGAAAATCGCTGCGTCAGAGCCTGCTGCTCCAGAATCGCGTTCTGTGCTCCGCTGAAGGCGTCGGCGAAGAAATGGTCGGAAAAGCCTCTTTCCATGAACAGTGTGCACACCGCGTCCACCGCGCATTTGGATGCCACGTCTCCGCCTCCGTGGCCCCCCAGGCCATCCGCCACAACCAGGCAGTGTGCATCGCCATATGAAGAAATGCCGCAGTCGTCCTCGTTGTGGTCTCTTGTGCCCTTGTCCGTATACGCCTTGTATTCCATAGCATCCTCCAGCTCCCTTTTTGCAGCCCGTTATTTCGTCAGTTTCTCGCTAAAAATCAATAATCGCTATACTACAATTTTCGGCAATTGCAACCTACTACGCATTATAACGTACGCTTCGCCAATATGCAAATTTTTTTTGCTTAAATCCGATGTGGGCAGATTATAATATGTAATTGGACAGGCCGAGAGGGCTGTTACAAAAAGGGTCGGACCAAGGCCCGGAAAAATATGGAGGAACATCCAATGGAAGAAAAGACGTTTGTAGGTTACGGTTACGGCAGATTTTAGAATGACGCGGGTGAAATGCAGAATTACTGCAACGTGTTCATGCTGGAGGATTTCAGCGGCCAGGAATCCAACGACTATCATTTTGACGGACAGAAGGCCGTGAAGTACGGTTGTGTCAGCCCGGAGGTGTACAAGGATATCAAGCCGGGCACCCGGGCACGCCGCTTCTTCGATTCCAGGAAGAAAGTCTCCTATATGGTTCCTGTTGACAAGGCATAATGCCTTGCTGCCCCGCAAAAACACCGGGAGGTCGCTCCTCCCGGTGTGTCCCCCCGCTAACAGCTGAGCGGGAGGGACGCATTGTATGCGTCCCTCCCACTGTTTTATATAACATATTAATCCTCGAAATCCGCGTTCCGCTGGCGGACCGCTTCCAGCCGGGTATGAACGGCAAATAGCCCTGCGCAGAAAGCCCCAATGCCCAGAAGAATTCTCATGGCGCCGCAGCATCTCCTGGCAGAACTCCTCGTCGATGAGGGTGCCGTTGGTGAAGGCGTGGAACGCTATGTCCCGGTGCTTTTCGCACAGGTGGATGATGTCTTTTTTTCCGCAGCGCGGCTCGCCGCCGGTGAAGAGGCAGGCGTGGGTGCCCAGGGCCTTGGCCTCGTTGAGCACCCGGTCCATCTCCTTAAGGGTCAGACTCTGCTTGTGGCCATATTCCGCTGCCCAGCAGCCGGTGCAGTGCATATTGCAGGCGGAGGTGGGATCCATCAAAATCAGCCACGGCACGTTGATGTCGTACTTCTCCGCCGTCTCCTGCGCCGTCTGATAGCCCCGGAAGCCGCCCTCGTAGGCCGCGTTGGTCAGGGAGGTCTTGAGAATATAGGGGTCATTCTCCCGGATCAGCCGCTGGGTATAGTGGGCCCACTTGCCGTCGGGGTTCTCGGCGATCATAGGGCATCGAAGGAGGCGTCCGACCAGGTGCCCTTGTGGATCTTCTGGATCATGTCGATGAGCTGCTGGGCCAGGTCGCCCACGTCCTGGGTCTGGCCCTTTTTCAGCATGGAGTCGAGGATGGTCTCAAAGGCCTTGCGCTCCGCCGCATGAGAAATTTTATCGGTGATTCCCATAGATCATTTTCCTTTCTGTTATTGAATCGTTTTTACGTTTTTGCCGGAATCTGTGAATGTGCCGCCGCGCGATAGGAGGATACGACCGGGATGGTCTCCCCGTCAATCTGGAGCGGGGCGGGGCGGTCAAATTCCACCGTGATGTCCTGCCCGGTCAGCACCTCCACCACATGGATATGCCGGACATGCTCACCCTTGAAAATGGACGGGAATACCGTCAGGGACTTCAGCGGTAATAACCGCCGATGTCGGTGAGAAAATCGTTGCCGCTGCCGGTGGCAAAGTAGTAGATATGGCAGCCGATTTGGAGCGGGGCGGTGTCGTTGATGAAGCGGTTCAGCGTTCCGTCTCCTCCGGCGATCACAACCCGGTCATCGTCCCGGAGGGAACGAAAGATGGCTCCGTAATCATCGATTTCCGTGATATCGCGGAACAGCCGCCTGTCGTCAGGCAGCAGTACGTTCAGCCGATACGCGGCCTCCTGGCCGCGTCCGCTCCCCGCGTGGGGATTGTATAGAATATGATAGGTCAGCATAGGCTTGCCTCTTTCTTCGGTTAAATGCTCCGGCGGGTGGTAAGCATCGGGCGCGGGGGATGAACATGCAGTGTTTATCAATCGGAGTTCTACAAGTTTAGCGGAATCTGAACGCGAATACCATGGCGAAAGCGGCCGCTTCCTCCGAATTTCAGAACAGTCGGCTCAATGCGCAAATTTGCGCAGTTTTCCTTTTTTGCGCAAAAAAGGGCTGCCCCCAAAAGGGCAGCCCTTGCGGGAAGCTCAGCTCATTCGGCGTCCTGAACGGCGCTGCGCA
>OGGW01002483.1_pt1 | contig 11546 bp, 10 predicted proteins | sample 1571291 | NCBI WGS metagenome assembly OGGW01 (sample SAMEA2582028, study PRJEB24529) | metagenome | biome: Human gut stool | place: China | collected 2011 | reverse complement strand
ATAGCATAAATATAATAAACGTCAATATATAAAACTGCTACCTTATCATTTTCATCTTACTTTCATCATTTTCTTAACATTCTATATATAATATCTCATTAAAACCCATTTTAACTTGTTAAATACTTCTTTACCCAATTTTTACCTTAAAATATCTATAGTTCTAAAGGAGTATATCTTTTTACCCATATATGATACAAAGCAAGTGCTATCACCATAACCAATGCAGTGAACATATATAAATATTGATAGCCCCACGCACTAGCTAATACTGCAAGTATAACCGATCCAGCACCGACACTTATATCTAAGGCTAGAAAATAAGTTGCTGTTGATACACCCGCACGCTCAATAGGAGCTGATTGTATAGCTAACGCTTGGAATGCAGGTTGTGCTGCACCATAGCCTAACCCCAACAATGGAGCGGTGAATAGAATAGCTAATGGTGTTATAGCTAATCCCAATCCAAATAAGCCTAATATAAATAATCCTAATCCTATATAGATAATAATTTTTGAACCATATCGAGCATATATTTTTCCTACTATAGGCCGACTAATAATAATCATCAACGCAAAAATAGCAAAGAAAGCACTTCCCCATATTCCTGCCCCCATGCTATTAAGTTCTATAGGTATAAAAACTAAAACACCAGAGTAAGTAAAACCAATAAATAAGCCCATTAAAGCCCAAGGTAAACTTTTATTTTCTATAAACTGGGAAATATGCCAACCTTTATATTTTGATTGTTTAGGTAATGTTAACTCCTTTGATAGGGGAATAATATTACTTAAGACCATAGCCAATCCAGTCATAACCGTTAAAAATATATACAATGCCATACTACCGTATGACGATAAAGCATATAGACCGATAGCAGGTCCTAAAACCATTGCTATATTTGAAAAGATAGCAAACATATTAACCCCCTCACCTTTTCGATTAGGAGGCAATACTAATACTGCTAAAGTAGCCATCACAGTTGTTCCAAGGGCAAACACAACACCATGTAACCCACGTAGTACAAAAACAGCCTCTAAGGAGGTAGTAAAATTAAATAATCCCATAATAATGAAAAACAAGGCTGTTGATATTAATAGAACAATACGCTTATTAAAACCATCTATTAATCGTCCTGCAAAAATCCTACATAAAATTGTGCCAATTTGAAAATATGTCATCGCTAAGCCCGCATCAAGATCGCTGCCACTCAGTTCAGACGTGATTACAATTGGCAATGCCGCTACGAGAACATATTGAGTCATATATAAAATACCACTACTAATACCATAATTAGTAAAAGCAGGGCTCCATAATCTATTTGAATCCATATTTGTATCTCCTTTTATATCGTGTCGCCTAGCCATTTTACGCCTCTATCTTATGGAATTCAAGAACAAACTTCTTTAAATTTTGTATAGTTAAAAATGAATATTATCTGTAATATACCTATACCGTTTTACATAATAAAAGATGGCAAAATAAAAGAACCTCTCTAAAAATAAATCAAGAGAGGTTCTTATACTTTAATCATTAACACAATAATAATTTATAACTTATTATTGATTACGTACGTCATTTTTATTGCGGCTCTTCCACATAACCCACAAGGATGTAGCTACACAGATAGAGGAGTACGCACCGCTAGCAAAGCCAATAATCATACAAAGAGCAAAGTTCTTTGTAGTATCTCCACCAAATAAATAAAGGGATACACAGGCAAACATAACTGTTGCCAATGTATAGAAACTACGATGAATACTTTGTGTAATAGATGCATTCGCAAGATCTGCAAATGTATCAGAACGCTTGTGAGTATGCGTATTTTCTCGAACACGGTCAAAGATTACTACGGATTCATTCATGGAATAACCTACAACCGTAAGAATGGCAGCTAAGAAGGATGCATCAATCTCTAATTGGAAATAAGAGAAAACACCAAGAACCATAATCAAGTCATGAAAAATGGCAACTAAAGCAGAAATGGCAACTTTATATTCAAAACGATAAGAAATATATAGAGCTAATGCTACGAATGCTATAACAAGATTTAATAACGCATGTTCTGTAACTTCAGAGCCAATTACAGCACCTACAGTTTCAATACGTTTAACTGTATTGTTACCAATAGATTTAGTCAAAGAATCAACAACAGCGGCACTTTCACTAGGCTCAAGATTACGTGTACGAATCATTACGTCTTCGCCCGCTGTATCACCAGTAGTATCACCGGAAAGCTGAATTTGTGCATTTTCAAGATTATATTCTTTTAGAACGTCACGAACTTGACTAACCTCTACAGGTTGATCAAATACAACTTCAACAATCGTACCACCAGTATAATCAATACCAAAGTTAAACCCTTTAGTAAATATGGAAATTAAGCTGATAATAACGAGTGTGGAGGAAATAGCAAACCACCAACGATGATGTTTAATTACGTCTAATGTCATTTGCGTTTACCTCCTTTCAAAGATTTAGGTGCAAATGCGTCAGCACTTGTGCTTGGAGAAATATTCGCACCAAACCAGAATGGATGGTTTGTAAAGTTACAATCGATTAATAAGCGCAATAAGAAATGACTCACAGTAATCGCTGTGAACATACTTACCACAACACCTACACCTAAGCTGATAGCAAAGCCTTTTACAGGACCAGATCCTAAAATAGTTAAGATACCAGCTGTAATGATAACGGATACGTTTGCATCAGTAATTGTGGATAACGCACGGCTAAAACCTGCTTCCATAGCAACCCGCATAGATTTACCGGAAAATACCTCTTCCTTAAAACGTTCAAAGATTAGAATATTCGCATCTACCGCAACACCCATGGATAAGATAATACCAGCAATACCTGGCAATGTCATAGTCGCATTAAAGCCCTTGCCCAACACGAGTAATAAGAGCATAACATATACAAGTAACGCTATATTAGCTACGATGCCAGAAAAACGATATAAAATAACCAAGAAAATCATGATCATTGCAATACCGGCACTGAAGGCTACAACAGATTTATCCTTGGAGTCTTGCCCCAAAGAAGGACCTACTGTACGCACTTCCAATACATTAATTTTAACAGGCAATGCACCGGAACGTAATAAAATAGCCAAGTCTTTAGCTTCTTCTAAACTTTGACTACCAGAGATAGTGGCTTTACCACCTGTAATTGCTTGTTGTACTACAGGATTAGTCAATTCTTTACCATCCAATGTAATGGCAATACGACGACCAATATTTTTAGATGTTAAATCAGCAAACTTCTTAGCCCCTTCATCGCTTAATTCAATAGCAACGAGTGGTTGTTTATTTTGACCTAACTCTTCTTTCGCATCTTTTAAATCATCACCAGTCATAACGGTTTGACCTTGGTCGTTTTTAAATTCCAAGACCGCTGTTTTACCGATACGTTTAATCGCTTCGTCAGGATCTTTTACACCTGGCAATTCAATGATAATACGACGAGCCCCTTCACGTTGTACCAATGGTTCAGACAAACCCATTTCATTAATACGACGCTCTAAGATTTGCTTTGCCCGTTCTACTGCATCATTGTCAGCTGTACCAGTCGCAGAATCTTCTGCTTCCAATACAATATGCGTACCACCTTGTAAATCAAGGCCTTGTTTCAAAGAACCTGCTAAAGGTTGAATACAATACGCAAAGGTACCAATGATGACAGCAATGACTACTAAAAACTTGATAATAGCTTTACCGTTCAAAATAGTTGCTCCCTTCTGCTATACACAATGTATAACGCCTTGCTCTGTCACGATTTTACTCATCCGTTGGTCTAGCTCATCCATCGGGATTAGTGTATCCCATAATTGTACCGCCCAACATACGCCCATAAATGTACTTGGTAAAAGTTCCTTGAGAAATCGATCATAATACCCATTCCCCATCCCCATACGACCACCATGACGGTCAAAGCCAGCACCAGGCACTAAAATCAAATCCAAGTCATGTGGATCAATAATATCATATGGCTCAGAGGGAATGCGTATATTTAACACACCCCGAGTAATAGATTCTAGAGACTTAAGACGAACTGCAATCATAGTCGTCTTATCGGTACATACTGGAACGTATACGGATTTACCATGTTCTAAAGCATGACGAATCACATCGTCTAAATCGGCCTCTTTGGGCATCGCCAAATAGGCCATAATATTTTTTGCCGATGTATACTCAGGACTATTGACGATTTGATTCGTCAACATCGGCGTCCACTGCCTACAATCAGCAACGGATAAAGCAGCGCGCTGAGACTTACACGCCTGGCGCACTGCTTCCTTTGTATTCATTATTTTTCTTCCTTGTTTTTCTTAGACAGTACGTTAGCAACTGCTGTACGAGCAAATGTTAATTCAACTTTTTCAGATACCTGTACTTTGACTTTTTCGTCATCAAGTTCAACAATTTCGCCGTAAATACCACCAATAGTAACAATTTTTTGGCCTTTTTTTAAGCTACCTAACAAGTTAGCGCGCTCTTTTTGTTGTTTCTTTTGTGGACGCCACAATAAAAAGTAAAAAATCACTACCATTAACAAAATAGGCCAGCTAGTTTGCAAGATTTGTTGAATATCTCCCATGTTATCCTCCTAGATTAATAAATATGTATTTCTTTTCTAGTATAGCCACCTAATATAAATTTGACTAGACTTAATTACTATTTTTTAAAGCTATCCCAGAATTGCATTCTAAATTGTGGGAACCGATCTTCTAGAATAGATTGTCTCATTTGACGCATAAACTCTAACAAGAAGTAGAGATTATGATACGTTACAAGGCGCAATGCCAAAATTTCTTCTGCCTTATATAAGTGACGAATATATGCACGGGAATAATTTTTACATGTATAACATTGGCACCCTTCTTCTAACGGTCCCCAATCATGAGCAAATTGAGCATTTCGAATATTAAGACGACCATTCCAGGTCATGGCCATCCCATTTCTAGCAACACGAGTTGGATATACACAATCAAACATATCAACTCCACGTGCAACACCTTCTACAAGACAGTCCGCAGTACCAACACCCATTAAATAGCGAGCTTTATTTGTCGGTAATAATGGGGTTGTATATTCGAGGATTTCATTCATTAAATCATGAGGTTCCCCTACGGATAAACCACCGACACTATACCCTTCAAAGTCCATAGCTACAAGCTCTTCCGCACTTTGTTTGCGTAAATCTTTGTACATACCACCTTGAACAATGCCAAACATACCTTGGCGGTCATGAGCGTTTCTAGACTCTTGGCAACGATGAGCCCAACGTGTGGTACGCGCTGTAGAGCGCTTCGCATAATCATGATCGGCAGGATAAGGAATACATTCGTCAAAGGCCATCGCAATATCAGAACCTAATTGCTCTTGTACCTTTGTGGCAACTTCTGGAGATAAAAACTGTTTAGAACCATCAATATGGGATCTAAAAGTTACACCTTCTTCAGTAATCTTACGCATGTCGCCTAAGCTAAATACTTGGAACCCACCGCTATCAGTTAAAATAGCTTGATCCCAATTCATAAACTTATGCAACCCACCTGCTTCTTCCACAAGTTCAGGACCAGGACGAAGAAATAAATGGTACGTATTACTCAAGATAACTTGAGAACCCATAGCCTTTAATTCTTCAGGTGTCATTGTTTTAACAGTTGCCTGTGTACCTACAGGCATAAACATAGGTGTTTGGAAGGTACCATGTGGTGTATGCAATAAACCTGCACGTGCCCCCGTATGAGGACATGTCTTTTGTAATTCATAAGTAATACTTGGCATAGTCCCTCCTAACGAATAAACATAGCGTCGCCAAAGCTAAAGAAGCGATAACGTTCTCGAACAGCTTCTTCGTAGGCCGCCAAACAGTGTTCACGACCAGCTAGTGCACTAATCAACATTAACAATGTAGATTGAGGCAAGTGAAAATTCGTTACCAACGCATCAATCATCTTAAATTTATAGCCAGGATAGATAAAAATTTGAGTCCAACCACTCATACCTTGTAATACACCATCATCATTCGTAGCAGACTCGAGTGTACGTACAGATGTAGTACCTACCGCAATAATACGGCGTCCGTTTCTCTTAGCTGCATTAATACGGTCAGCGGTTTCTTGAGATACAACGAAGAACTCACTATGCATCTCATGATCTTCAATAGTCTCTGCCGACACAGGTCTAAAGGTACCTAATCCAACGTGCAAGGTTACAAACTCAAGCTCTACACCTTTAGCTTTAATCTTTTCTAAGAGGTCAGGTGTAAAGTGAAGTCCTGCAGTTGGTGCCGCAGCAGAGCCTTTCTCCTTAGCATATACCGTTTGATAACGATCTTTATCTTCTAGTTTTTCATGAATATATGGAGGTAATGGCATTTCACCAATCTCTTGAATGATATCATCAAATACACCATTGCAAGTGAACTCAATGATACGACCTCCAAATTCAGTCTTATCAATCACAATCCCTCTCAAGCGGTCATCAAACTCAATAACTTGACCAACAGGGCACTTTTTACCAGGTTTAACAAGGCATTCCCAACGGTTTTTACCACATGGTGTGAGTAGTAGTACCTCTACTTTACCACCAGAGCCTTGCCGATGACCATATAATCTCGCAGGGATAACCTTCGTATTATTAAATACGAGTACATCACCTTCGTGAAGTTCTTCAAGCAAATCGTAAAAATGCTCTTTATGACTAACTTTACCACTTACCTTATCCAAGGTTAAAAGCCGTGCTGTATCACGAGGCTCTATGGGATGTTGAGCAATCAGTTCTTCTGGCAATTCATAATCAAAATCTGTAACTTTCATCGTTATCCTTATTAATACATTTTCTTCAATGTAATGCCACTATAGTAGTGACGCAAAATAGTTTGGTAATAATTTGTATCTCCAGGGTTAGCACGCTTTGCCATTTCTGCAGCGCCCCATTGAGACATACCAAGACCATGTCCCCAACCATGTCCTTTAATATAGACAGTATCATTCTTGCCAGTAAAGCTATGATAAGCCTTACCCGTGCCTTTAGCAGGATTGTGATTTACATAGAAATCAAACAATGTAGATTTTAAACCTAAAATGCTACGTAGTGCATCACCATCTACAGTAGTTTTTCCAGAGGTACCTATGAAAGTAGCACTCTTTATACGACCTGATACACCGCGGTCATATGTTTGTTGCCCAGGCTTACCAAGAGGGGTCAATTGAATGCTCTTCAATTTACCTACCCCTTTACTTGCCGCATTAAGTTTACTTTCAAGAGCTTGACGAGAGGTAGTAACAGTCCAATTCGATGTAGATGTACCAGTACTAAAGTCTTTTACCCCTTTCAAGTATGGCACATCACTTCCCCAAACATTTACACTATCCTCTGTATAGCCACCGCCATCAGAATGGAATAAGGCATTAATAGGACGTTGATCATAAAGCATAACTACGCCTTTAGTTTTATTTACCGCATTTGTGGTAGCTTGAGATTCACCACTCACACCACTATATACTTGATGATCCGTGGAATTACTCACATCGTAGAATTTACCTTTATTTTGTTCCATCGTATGAAGAGCATAAGTACGAGCTGCTACAGCTTGTGCCTCTAATGCAGCAGCCGGCCAAGACGGTACTACCTCTTGTGGGACAACACCATACAGGTAATCCTCAAGGGGCACAGAATTAATGACCATCATGGTTCCATTATTGGCACGTAATGTTAAACCGCCACGATAACCTTTACCTTCGAACAAGAATGGTGCATCGCTATTCGCAGGCTTCAATGTAACCACACTATCAATAGCCTTTCCATTTACAGCAATCTTGCCGGCGCGAACGCCAATAGATGTACCACGATTAGCACTGATTGTGCTAACTTGACCATTACCGCTGTTCAATACAACCATGTTGGCTGTAGATGTAACAGTAGCATCGGAGCTGCGACTACCTAGTAGAACACGTACATTTGGCATGTTTTCTTTGCGTTCTGTGGCAGGCGTCACTACGGAGCCCACTTTGTTGCGAGTAATAACTGCTGTATTGGCTTGAATGCTATTCGCATCCGTTGTTTTTACTACCTTTTTAGTAGCAGTTTTTTCAGTAGCTCTTTTTTGTGCTACAGGCTTATCACCAGTAACTGCAGGTTTAGTAGCTGGCTTTGCAGTAGCAGAAGCCGCAGGTTTTGTAGCCGTTGTAGCTTTACCTGTAGTAGCTGATTTCGTAGTTGTTGCATTAGTACTAGATTTCGCAGTACTAGTTGACTTTGTTGCACTAACTGGTTTAGCCGTCGTTACCGGCTTTGTAGCTGTAGCAGGCTTTGCTACACTAACCGGTTTTGCACTAGGTTTAGCCACCGTAGATATAGCAGTTGACTTAGAAACCGTTTTAGTTGTTGTGACCGGCTTTGCAACTGGTTTAGTAGCAAGTGGACGAAAACTAGATTTCTTCGTCGTATTTACTTTCGATACAGTTGTATTAGATACTGTTGATTTTGGCGTTGGCTTTTTCGTTACCACTGCACTTTTATTTTGCAGCGTCGCTCCATGTGCTACAGAAGCACCACCAATGTTTACACCTAAAAATAAAGTGGCCATTATCATCAATTGTAATCGTTTCGTTTTCATTGTTATTTCCCTGTCTGTGAAATACCTAAATGCTCATAGGCAAGTTTAGTAGCCACCCTCCCACGCGGTGTACGTCCTAAAAATCCTAATTGCATCAAATATGGTTCATACACATCTTCGATGGTATCTCTCTCTTCGCTGATGGCCGCCGCAATGGTATCAATCCCTACAGGGCCGCCATCATATTTTTCAATAATACATTCCAACACACGTCGATCGATTCGATCAAGTCCCATTTTGTCTACATATAAACGTTGTAATGCTTCATCTGCAATTTCTTGAGTGATAACCCCATCACCAATGACTTGTGCAAAATCACGTACCCGTTTAAGCAGACGGTTTGCGATACGCGGTGTTCCTCGTGAACGACGTGCAATTTCGCTTGCCCCAGTCGACACAATACCAATATTAAGAATTTCTGCGGCTCGAGTCACAATAAATTCTAGCTCTGGTTGTTTATAATATTCCAACCGATTAATAATACCAAATCGGTCCCGTAACGGTGCCGCCAAAGCACCCGCTCGAGTAGTGGCACCTACCAAAGTAAATTTTGGCAAGTCAATGCGTACAGTTCGAGCACTTGGTCCCTTACCGATGATAATATCAATAGCATAGTCCTCCATAGCAGAGTACAACACTTCCTCTACGCTACGAGACAAGCGATGAATCTCATCGATAAATAATACATCATGATCATCTAAATTTGTTAAAATTGCAGCCAAATCACCAGACTTTTCAATAGCAGGACCAGAAGTTATGCGAAAATTAACACCCAATTCATTCGCAATAATCCCTGCTAATGTAGTCTTACCAAGACCTGGAGGCCCATAGAGCAAAACGTGATCCAATGCTTCACCACGTTGCTTTGCAGCCTGAATATACACATTTAGATTGCCTTTAGCCTCTTCTTGCCCTACATACTCATTAAAGAACTTAGGTCGAAGGCTATATTGCCATATATCCTCTTCGTGCTCGCCATTGCCGACAAGGCGTACTTCTTCATTCATCCTTATCGTCCTTTCCCAAGCTCAATCAAACTGACTTTAATCAACTCAGATACATCGCGCTTACCATCATCTAAAGACTCAACAATATCAGCCACATCTCGCTCGGAGTATCCTAATGATACGAGAGCTTCAATAGCCTCCCCTGCGGCACCACTAGCAGTGACACCAATAGGCTGAATAGCCGCAGGTGATTCTGCAGAAATATGTGTCATCTTAGCAATCTTATCCTTCAGTTCTAAAACAAGTCGCTCCGCAGACTTCTTACCAATGCCAGGTAACTTAGTTAATTGTTGCACCTGTCCATTGATAACTGCTAATTTGAAAGCCTCTGGCGTCATACCAGACAAGATGCCAAGCCCCACCTTGGGACCGATGCCGGAAACAGAAATAAGAAGTATAAACAACTCATATTCCTCTTCCGTCCAAAAGCCGTAGAGTTGCATCGCATCTTCTCGTACATTAAGATACGTGAATAGCGTCACCTCACGACCTTCTATCAATTGTTGACGCGTAGTGGTCGGCACATATACGCGATACCCTACGCCATGTACATCTACATAACAAGACTCTTTAAAGAGATGTGTTACGATGCCCCGTACATACCCTATCATTATACCAACCTCTTCAATCTATCATTGTGAGAACTATGAGCCGTACAAATGGCGACAGCCAATGCATCTGCCGTATCATCAGGCTTAATTTTCTCACGAATCCCCAAAATATTCATCGTCATATAAATGACCTGATTCTTATCAGCCTTGCCATAACCAGTGACCGCTTGCTTGATTTGTAGCGGCGTATATTCATAGAGTGGAATACGCTGTTGCTCGGCGGCCAATAAGATGACACCTCGTGCTTGTCCAACCTTAATGGCTGTCGTTACATTGCGGTTAAAGAATAATTCCTCTACTCCAAACTTATCTGGCTTGTATTCCTCTAAAAGATCGCTAAGATCATTAAATAGAATTTCCAATCGCTGTGAATCAGTTAATTCCTTAGGAGTTGTAATAGCCCCATAGGCTACTGGTGTTAGTTTGCTGCCCTTCACGTCAATAATGCCGTATCCGCATATAGCCGTGCCTGGGTCAATTCCTATAATGCGCACCCCAACCCCCTTAGTTTAAAAATGAGATAAGCTATCGCCTACCTCCATTACATAATCTATTTCATTATAGCACAATATCACATCGAAATTCATGAATTCCCGTATATTTAATATAAGAAATCTATTACTTTTCTTAACTTTTACATATCTTTCTAATTTAATTCATCAATAGAAAAGGAGCACCCATAGAGTGCCCCTGTTTATTTATTCTTCATCGTCTGGCAAAATACCGTTGTGATATACGTTTTGTACATCATCAAGATCATCCAATACGTCGAGCATTTTCTGCATTTTTACAGCATCATCACCAGCTAACTCAATCGTTGTATCTGGAACCATTGTAATTTTAGCTACTACAGTTTCGATACCCGCATCAGCAAGCGCTGCTTCTACAGCATCAAAATCCTCTGGTGTTGTATAAATTTCAAACACATCATCTTCAGACTTAAGATCTTCTGCACCAGCTTCGAGAGCGAGCATTGTTACTTCGTCTTCATCATGACCCTCTTTATCGATAACGAATACACCTTTAGATTTAAACATCCAGCCTACACAACCGCTTTCACCAAGGTTGCCACCTTGTTTAGAGAAGGCATGACGCACATCAGCAGCCGCGCGATTACGATTATCCGTCATAACCTCTACAGTAACGGCAACACCGGCAGGACCATAACCTTCATATACGATTTCTTCATATGCGTTCATATCGGTAGCGCCAACGCCCTTGTCGATAGCACGTTGAATATTATCCTTAGGAATATTGTTTTCACGAGCTTTTTGTAAAGCCAATTTCAAACGCATATTAC
>OGGW01002473.1_pt1 | contig 11591 bp, 9 predicted proteins | sample 1571291 | NCBI WGS metagenome assembly OGGW01 (sample SAMEA2582028, study PRJEB24529) | metagenome | biome: Human gut stool | place: China | collected 2011 | reverse complement strand
AATGATTTACGCAATATTGCCATTATTGCCCACGTTGACCATGGCAAGACTACCCTCGTAGACGCAATGCTCAAACAAAGCGGTATTTTCCGTGCTAACGAGCATGTCGAAGAACGTGTAATGGATTCCAACGCTTTGGAACGTGAACGCGGTATTACTATTTTAGCTAAAAATACAGCTGTTATGCACAAAGATACTAAAATCAATATTCTTGATACCCCCGGCCATGCTGATTTCGGCGGTGAAGTTGAATGCGTGCTTACTATGGTCGATGGATTATTATTGCTGGTTGATGCTTATGAAGGGCCTATGCCGCAGACTAAGTATGTTTTGCGCAAAGCGCTTGAACAGCATCTGAAACCAATTGTAGTTATCAATAAAATTGACCGTCCTGACCAACGTGTTGAAGAGGTTATTGATGAAGTTTTAGACCTTTTCATTGAGCTTGGTGCTGATGATGATCAACTGGAATTCCCGGTAGTATTGACTTCTGCCCGTAATGGTATTGCTAAATTAACTATGGAAGAAGAAAGCGACAATTTAGAAGCTTTGTTCAAAGTGATTTTGGAAAATATTCCCGCTCCGGATGTTGAAGTAGACGCACCTTTGCAAATGCTGGTCAATACCTTGGATTATGATGATTATGTAGGACGTATCGTTGTCGGTCGTGTGATCCGCGGTACTATCCATAACGGTGAAACTATTACTTTGATGGATGAAGAGGGCGAGCGTAAAGCGAAGATCGGCCGTCTGTATACCTATGAAGGCTTGAAACGTGCTGAGACGCAGGAAGTTGGAGCAGGCGACATCGTTGCTTTGATCGGTTTGGCAGATGCCAATATCGGCGATACTATCGCTGATGCAGAAAGTCCTGAAAAATTAAAAGGCATCAGTATTGATGAGCCTACGCTGTCGATGGTATTCTCTGTTAATAACAGTCCTTTTGCAGGTCGTGAAGGTGAATATGTTACCAGTCGTCATCTTCGTGACCGTTTGTTTAAAGAAATCAAAACTAATGTTTCGATGCGTTTAGAAGAAACCGAAAGTCCAGATGCATTTATTGTTTCCGGACGTGGTGAGCTGCATTTGTCTGTATTGATCGAAACTATGCGCCGTGAAGGTTATGAGCTGCAGGTCGGCAAACCTAAAGTAATCAGTCATCATGATGAAACCGGTACTTTACAGGAGCCTATGGAAGCTTTAACAATTGACGTTCCGCAGGAATTTATGGGAGCTGTTATGGAAGGGCTGGGACTGCGTAAGGCTGAACTGACTAACATGACAGAGATGGCCGGCTACCTGCGTATGGAATTTGTGATCCCCGCCCGCGGACTTATTGGTTTCCGTAACCAGTTCCTGACAGATACTAAAGGTAACGGTGTTATGAATCATGTGTTCGCAGGTTATGCTGATTATAAAGGTGAGATCCCCGGACGTACAAGAGGCAGCCTGGTTGCTTTTGAAAACGGCGAAACTACATCCTACGGTATAGGCAACGCGCAGGAACGCGGGAATATGTTCATCATTCCTGGCGAACAGGTCTATGAAGGGCAGATCATTGGTGAAAACAGCCGTGATGATGATATGGATGTCAATCCCTGTAAAAAGAAACATGTCAGCAATATGCGTGCCAGCGGCAGCGATGATACTATTCGTCTGATTCCGCCTAAGACTTTCTCTTTAGAGCAGGCTTTGGAGCATATCAACGATGATGAACTGGTTGAAGTTACTCCGAAGAATATTCGGATGCGTAAAAAGATTCTTGATCGTGTTGAGCGTGGTCGTCAGCGTTCCCGTAACAAAGCATAATAATACAAAAATAAAAATTTTTCTAAAAAAAGAAGGATTTTGAGAATTTATGTAGAAGTAGGCAGTTAGCATATCTGACAACAAGGACGTTTGGAGGCGTAAAAGATGGATTTAAAAAATGCTGCACGTAAGCTTTGGCATAGCGATGTAGAAGAAGATCAAGTTTATAGCGGTCCGTACTTAGTTAAAGGCGGTCATATGGATATTTTGGTGCGCTCTCCGCGTCAATTCAGCGACGTACGCGAGTATGCTGATTCTTTAATGAGCGGTGCGACACTGATGGTATCTTTCGATGCTGTTGATTCTGCAATGAAAAACCGTATTTTTGACTATTTGAACGGTGTAAGTTACATTATTGGCGCAACTGTTTCTAAGGTCAGCGAAAATTTGCTGATGTACGCTCCAAATCATGTGGAAGTTGATAAGGAAGCTGTTAAAAAAAGTACTCGTTCTTGGTTAGGCAGATAGCACGCACTCATCTATAAAATATTAAAAGCTCATTCCTTTTTGGAATGAGCTTTTTTTACGTTAAGGCAGCTGCTGTTTATAATTTTCGCCAAGCTTTTTGATAAAACCGGCAAAGAGAATTGCTTCACCCTGCTCGTTATATTGCATCTGTCCGCGGCAGCGCACCCAAATCCATTTACCTTCTTTGTTTTGAGCACGATATTCAACATAGTGAATGTTGGCGCGTCCGTCTAAAATTTCCTGGTTGGATGCTAAAAAAGCGCTTTGATCATCTGGATGAACCTTGGCACCCCAGATGGCGGCAGCATTTTTGATGTATTCGCCAGGCAGAGCAAATTCTTCAACCATGGTTTTGGGATAATGGAAAACATCACTTTGGACGTCACAGACGTAGAGATAATCGTCGGTGCTGTTAACTAAAGCATCGTAGAGATATTCTGCCTGATAAGAAAAATTGTTTTTTTCAGACGGGTCAGACTGCTTTTGCAGGCCAGCGTCCTGCTGGCGTTTAAGTATATGGTAAGAACGTTTCTGCTCATACATTTTTTCATCGACACGGTTTAAAATATCAGTAAGAGAGTAATTGCTTGTAGACTGAACTTCTAAAAGCCCATAGGTGAAAGATGGTTCATAGGGCAGAGCATTTTTTTGTGCTGAATTTTTTAGTTCAATTAGGACTTTTTGCAGTATTTCCTTAACATTTTGCAGCGAATGTTCTGTAAAAACGACAATAAATTCATCGCCGCTGAGCCGGAAAAATATATCGCCGCTGCCCAGGTGTTTTTTTAAAGTCTGGCATATAGTGATAATAAGCTTATCGCCTTCACTGTGTCCATAATTGTCATTGACCTGTTTGAGTGAGTTTATATCAAACATACAGGTTATAAAACCATGGCAATTCTGATGAGCTGCTTTAATCAATTTTTCCAGAAGCTCTTTGCCTGCACGTCTGGTCAGTGTATTGGTCAGTTCATCAAAACAGGCATCATGGAAAGCTTTTTTGGAATCTGTTATATCTATAGATTGCTGCAGATGTACGATTGAGCCGTCAAACCAATTAATAAGGCTGTCATGGTTTTCGTAAATACGTCCGGTTTTAGAATTGACTTCTTCCCAGTGAATAGTCTTATTAGAAGACGGATCACGCAGTAATTTGGAAACAGGGCAGAAGTTACAGCGTTGGGACATATTCTGCTGCAATACCTGCCAGCATATTTTACCTTCAGGTGCTTTTAAGGCAAAACGGTCTTTCATCGTTTGGTTCATGAAGAGAATTTTATTAGTGTGGATATCAGTTACGTAGATGAGGTTATTCATGCCATTGATAATTGAAGTATAGACTTTCTGCTGTAATGCAGTTTGTTCAAAGGCATGCTTTTTTACAAAATATGCGCATAATATATTTACAACAGCAGTTAAACTGTCAGTGCTGAATTGCTGAAAATTGATTGCTTTTTCGTTTAATTCTAAAGCTGCAAAACCATAGAGATAATCGTCAAATCGCAGCGGATAAACTGTGGTTGGTCTTATATTATCGTTGTAACCGCATTCTGTTAATATGTGACTGAAATCTTTGCAGTTGATTTCACTCTTGAGCTTTAACTTTTTTGCGATAAGGTGAGCTTTATGGCTTAACAAAGACTGCTGTTGGGAAAGGGCTTCATTTGGATAGTGGAAAGCAGCCTGAAAATGTTTTTCGTTGCGCAGTTGAATCACAGAAATATGAGATAAATATTCTGTGAGGCCAAGTGTTTTTTCTAAACTGGCAAGAAGATCATAAAAAGTATTTTTAAAAGAATATAACTTATCATATGCCTGTAAGAATTGTTGAGATTGTTTTAAATTATCAGTGCTATAGTCAGCCATATGTATCATTCCTGTCTGTTAGGGTGTATTTATAATATTATAGCACTTTTAAGATATGAATGAAATATATAAACTAAAGCAAAAATAAAATAACAAAAGCTTTAATTAAGATGAGATAAAGCGTGTTTTGGAGAAAATAAAAAGCCTGCTCAAAAGAGCAGGCTTTAATCGCTGTAGAGATTAGTCCATAGCATTGACTTTTTTAGCAAGTCTTGATTTTTTGCGGTTTGCAGCATTCTTATGGATAATACCTTTACGAGAAGCTTTATCAATCAAACCGGTTGCAGTTGCAAAAGTTGCTTTTGCTTCTTCTGGAGAGCCGGTCTCGGTTACAGCAACTACTTTACGAGCTGCATTGCGGATAGCAGCCTTGATCGGAGCATTTTTTGCACGACGTTCTGCGTCGGTTTTTACACTACGAATGGAAGATTTAATGTTCGGCAACGAATTCACCTCCTACAATTAAATACGTTTACTAAAGTATTCTACCACGAAGGAGTTAATTCTGCAAGGGATTTCTGCAAATTATTCCACAAAAGACTTTATTTGATAATTTTGGTAGCGATACGCTCGGGTTTAATGTCGGCAAAAGAACGTTTTTCAAGCGGTTTGGCCGGATAACCCACGGCCAAAGCTGAAACAGGTTTGAAGCCTTCCGGCAGTTCAAGGCTGGCTACAAATTGAGGACTTTGCGGAATACGATTTAAAAGAGCCCAAAGATAAACTGAACCAAGGCCGATATCAGTAGCAGCCAATTGCATATTTTCAAGAATACAGCCAACATCAGCTATGTAAACCATCTGGCCGTCATCTTTAGGCTTAGCTGAAATGACGATTAAAGTAGGGGCGCCGTAAAACGGATTGTATTTGGGGTTTCCGAAAGCTTGACCGCAGTATTCTGCAAAGTTTTCGAGAATTTTGGGATTTTGCACAACAGAAATATATAGTTCGTCATATGCTCCATGACCAACAGGAGAAGCCCAGCCGGCGGCTAAAACTGTTTGCAGCTGGGAATCGCTTATTTGTTCTGGTTTGTAGACTCTGGTAGAGCGGCGGGTTGCAATAGCGGTTAAGGTATCCATAATATAACTTCCTTTCTTGTAATAATTCTTTTATTATTACTTATATTGTAACAGGTTGATGCTTTGATTTGCTGTAAATTATTTGTGAAGTGACTAAAAATACCATTATATATACTTTCATAATCTTTAACATAAATATTTTTTGTTACAGCAGCTTTTATTTATAAGTGCTTTACTAATAAGAGTTAGTATTTGCTTAATTACCGGCAAAAATGATATAATATTTTGCAGTGAATTTACGGCGGATGTTCCGCTTTAGCAAGATTATATATGAAGGAGAATATGATGGACCAGAATCAGATCCGTAATTTTTCTATAATTGCCCATATCGATCACGGTAAATCTACTTTGGCAGACAGATTGATAGAATATACCGGTACTTTAACTAAACGCGAGATGGAAGCACAGATCCTCGATTCAATGGACCTTGAACGTGAACGCGGTATTACAATCAAAGCGCAGGCCGTGCGCAGCAGCTATAAGGCTAAGAATGGCGAAGAGTACATGCTTAATTTCATTGATACTCCAGGGCATGTTGATTTTACATATGAGGTATCGAGAGCTTTAGCTGCATGCGAAGGTGCTTTGCTTGTTATTGATGCTACGCAGGGGATTGAAGCTCAGACTTTGGCTAATGTCTATTTGGCTTTAGATAATGATTTGGAAATTATCCCGGTTATTAATAAAGTAGATCCTCCCAGTGGTCATCCTGACCGAGTCAAGCATGAGATAGAAGAGGTTATCGGGATCGATGCATCAGAGGCCGTTTTGACGAGTGCGAAGACAGGTTTGGGTATTGAAGATGTACTTGAAGCTATTGTTGCTAAAGTACCGGCACCTTCCGGTATAAGTGACAGCCCTTTAAAAGCTTTGGTATTTGATTCTAAATTTGATGCGTATAAGGGTGTCGTTTTATATGTGCGTGTTATTGACGGACGTATAAAACCTGGTATGAAAATTAAAATGATGGCTACCAATGCTGAATTTGAAGTAACAGAGGTTGGTGTTTTTAAACCTAATCTTGTTAATGTTGATTCATTGGAGGTTGGGCAGGTTGGATTTTTTGCTGCAGCAATCAAAAATGTTAAAGACGCACGTGTCGGGGATACAGTTACTGATGCCAATAATCCGGCAGCCGAAGCACTGCCTGGTTATCGTAAAGCTACGCCGATGGTTTTCTGTGGTCTGTATCCGGTAGAAAACTCAGATTATGATAATTTACGGGATGCGCTTGAAAAACTACAGCTCAACGATGCCTCACTGGTTTTTGAACCGGAAACATCAGTAGCGCTTGGATTTGGTTTTCGCTGTGGTTTTTTAGGTCTGCTGCATATGGATGTTATCAAGGAACGTCTGGAGCGTGAATATAATCTAACGCTGATTACAACGGCTCCAAACGTTATTTACCAGGTATTTCGCACCAATGGTGATGTGGAATTGGTTGATAATCCGTCTAATTTCCCTGATCCAACAGTGATCGACCATGTAGAAGAACCTTACGTTAACGCTACAATTATTGTACCTAAAGACTATGTTGGTGCAGTAATGGAGCTTTCTCAGGAAAAACGCGGTGAGTATGAAAATATGACCTATTTAGATGAAACACGTGTTATGATTCACTATGCACTTCCGCTTAGTGAGATAATTTATGATTATTTTGATCGGTTGAAGTCAGTAACCAGAGGTTATGCTTCTTTGGACTATGAGCTGGCCGGTTATCGTGCTTCCAGCTTGGTAAAGGTAGATATTTTGCTGAATGGAGAACCGGTGGATGCCCTGTCAGCTATAGTACACCGTGAAAAAGCTGTTTCCAGGGGACGTCAGCTGGTAGAAAAACTGCGCAGTCTTATTCCGCGTCAGATGTTTGAGATACCTGTACAGGCTGCCATAGGTAATAAAGTTATTGCCCGCGAAAATGTAAGAGCGATGCGCAAAGACGTATTGGCTAAGTGTTATGGCGGTGATATCAGCCGCAAGCGCAAATTGTTGGAAAAACAAAAAGAAGGTAAGAAACGCATGAAGCAGGTCGGCAGTGTAGAGCTGCCGCAAGAAGCTTTTATGGCGATTTTGAAGATGGATTAAAATGCAAAAATGGGAACAAATCCAGGGGGTATATATACATACCCCTTTTTGCTTGCAAAAATGTTTATATTGTGACTTTGCTTCATATGCAGGTGCTGACACAGAAACTATGGAAAAGTATGTTGATGCTGTCTGCAGTGAAATAATGATGCGCAGCAATGAAGTGACTATTGCAGATCAGGCCACGATGTATTTTGGCGGCGGGACTCCCTCGTTGCTTTCGGAAAAGCTTTTGGCGAAACTGGTAGAAGCTTTGCAAAAAAATGGATGCTGGCTGCAAACCGCAGAGGCAACGATTGAAGTTAATCCCGGTACTGCCGATTTGGATAAGCTGCGTTTTTTTAAAGATTTGGGATTTGATCGTATAAGCTTTGGTGTTCAAAGTCTTAACGATGCCGAACTTCGGGCTGTTGGCAGGATACATACGGCCAACGAGGCTTTAGACGCTATTACAATGGCAGAGAAGGCTGGTTTTACACGAGTCAGTGCTGACCTTATTTATGGCTTGCCGGAGCAGTCCCTTCAAACGCTGAAGACCAGTCTGCAGAATTTAACAGCGGCAGGGTTGCAGCATTTGTCGGTATATGGTTTGACGATTGAAAAAAATACGCCTTTGGCAGGTATGCTGGACAAAGGAAAAGTTGAGTTGCCGGACGAAGATTGTCAGCTGGCAATGTATGAATTGGTACAGGAGTATCTGGAAGCACAGGGACTGCATAGATATGAGATTTCAAATTATGCAGTGTCAGGTCAGGAGTCAAGGCATAACCTTGTTTACTGGCATTATCTGCCGTATTTGTCTTTTGGCAGTTCCGCCTGCAGCTTTAATGGCAGTCAACGTTTTACAGCAACAGATTCTGTAACTGATTATATTGAAAGTATTCAAAGTGGCAAAAGTTGTGGAGGCTTTGAAGATCTGACAAAAGAAATGCAGCTGTCAGAATATTTATTTATGGGTTTACGGACGACGGTAGGGATAGATTTAATAGAAACTGAACAACGTTTTGGCTGTGATGTAATGTTAGAATTTGGGGTTGAATTAGAAAAATTTATTAGAGGAAATTTAGTATTCTATGATATTGAGCATAGGCGGATGAGGCTGACGGAGCAAGGGATGCGCTTTAGCAATGAAATTTTTGAAATCTTTGTGAAGTAAGAAAAATTGGTTGACAACTGTTAAGGTCAGTGCTATTCTAATACCAAGATGTTATCACTCTAATGAGATGAGTGCTAACAATCGAGTTGGAGGTGGGATCGTGTTAAACGAAAGAAAGAAAAAGATCCTGCAAATTATCATAGAAGACTACATTTCATCAGCTGAGCCGGTTGGTTCACGTACTATTGCCCGCAAGTATGACTTAGGGCTCAGCCCGGCAACGATCCGTAATGAGATGTCAGACCTTGAGCTTCTGGGTTATTTGGAACAGCCGCATACTTCAGCGGGACGTATTCCATCTGCTCAGGCTTATCGTTTTTATGTAGATGCCCTGATTGAACCGGGGACATTGACAGATAATGATATGGCATTAATAGATGGCTGGTATAATGAACGTCGTCGTAACATTGATGATATTTTCCAGTCGACAGCCAAGATCTTGTCACGTATGACACAGAATGTTTCCATGGTTTTGACTAACCAGCAGACGATTGCAAATTTCTGTTATTTAAAATTTTTGCCGCTTGACAGTCAGCATGCTATTTTATGTATCGTTGCCGATGATGGCAGTATAGATACGAATGTTGTTGATATTCCTTTAGGTATGACTTCTGAAGAGATGGATTATCTGGCTGGTAAAATGAGCAAATTGCTGGAAGATCGCAATCTTAGCGATATTTCTGTGGAGATTTTGCAGAATGTCCATACAGATGTGGTCGAGGATAAACTCATTTTTTCATCATTACTGCAGGCTGTACGTAAAATGACAGGGCGCAGGCAGGAACAGAAGGTATTTTTAGGCGGAACAAAGCAACTGCTTAATCAACCGGAATTCCGTGATGTGGAAAGAGTCAGAAACCTGCTTGGTATATTAGAAGAAGAAAAGGTCCTGAAGGATCTTTTGCAGGGTGGTGAAGATTCAGGCCTTAAGGTAACGATAGGTTCTGAAAATAAATTTACCGGTATTCAGGATTGCAGTATGGTTCAGGCTACTTATCGTCTGAATGGTCAGATCGTAGGTACGATGGCAGTATTAGGTCCAACCCGTATGGAATACGGTAAGGTCATTTCTGTAATGGATTACCTGCATAAATATCTGAAAACAATTTTAGATAAGTAAAAAGACTATAAGGAGGAAGTGTTTTGCAAACAGAAGATTTGAAGGAAAGCTCAAAGCAAACAACTGCCGAAGAAACACCTCAGCAGGAAGCTCAAACGAATACAGCCGATGCTGCTAATGGAGTCGATGAGACTGCCGGGAAAAAGAGTGAGGGAGCTGCTGAAGAAAAAACTCCTGAACAGGATGAAAAGGATGTTAAGATCGAAGAACTGCAGAACCGTATTTTAAGGCTGCAGGCAGATTTTGATAATTTCCGCCGACGCAATACGTCCGAACGTGAACAGCTGGCAACTTTTGTTACCGCTGATGTTGTCGGAAAATTTTTAAAGGTGTTGGATAATTTTGAACGTGCTGAAGACGCCGCCAGAAAATCTGATGATGCCGCCGGAATTTATTCAGGTATTGAAATGATTAGGCGTCAGTTCGAGCAGACTTTTAAAGATTTGGGCGTAGAAGAAATAAAAGCACAGGGCGACAAATTCGATCCTGAGATGCATGAGGCTGTGATGAGGGGGCAAAATCCCGATATGGATGATGACACTGTAGAGATGGTTCTGGAAAAGGGCTATAAATTACGTGATAAAGTTATCCGGCACAGCAAAGTTAAAGTTATCAGCAACGAATAGTTGCCATATAAATTAAAATTAACATATAAACCCGAGGAGGAATAAATCATGTCTAAAGTAATTGGTATTGACTTAGGTACTACTAACTCTGTAGTAGCAGTAATGGAAGGCGGCGAACCTACCGTTATCACTAATCAGGAAGGCAGCCGTTTAACTCCGTCCGTAGTTGGTTTTTCCAAAAACGGCGAACGTTTAGTTGGTCAGCTGGCAAAACGTCAGGCAGTATCCAACACTGACAGAACTATTAGTTCTATTAAACGTCATATGGGTACTGACTATAAAGTAGCAATCGACGATAAAAAATATTCTCCGGAAGAAATTTCCGCGATGATTCTGCAAAAGTTGAAAGAAGATGCTGAAAAATATTTAGGTGAAAAAGTAACTCAGGCAGTTATTACTGTTCCTGCTTACTTCTCTGACAGTCAACGTCAGGCAACTAAAGATGCCGGCCGTATCGCAGGCTTGGAAGTTCTCCGTATCATCAACGAGCCTACTGCTGCATCTTTGGCGTATGGTATTGATAAAAGCGACGACCATACCGTTATGGTTTATGACCTTGGCGGCGGTACTTTCGACGTATCTATCCTTGATGTAGGTGACGGTGTTTTTGAAGTAAAAGCTACTAACGGTGATACTCATTTAGGCGGCGATGATTTTGACCAGAAAATCGTTGACTGGATGGTTGCTGAATTTAAGAAAAATGAAGGCATTGATCTGAGTAATGACCGTATGGCTATGCAGCGTTTGCGTGAAGCCGCTGAAAAAGCAAAAATCGAATTATCCGGTGTTTTGACTACTAATATCAACCTGCCGTTTATTACTGCCGGTGCTGAAGGTCCGAAGCATTTGGATATGGATCTGACTCGTGCAAAATTTGACGAATTGACTGCTGATCTCGTTGAACGCACAATGGAGCCGACCCGCAAGGCTATGGCTGACGCCGGCCTGTCTGCTTCTGATATCAATAAAGTTATCTTGGTAGGCGGTTCTTCCCGTATTCCTGCTGTACAGGAAGCTTTGAAAAAATTTATCGGTAAAGAGCCTTACCGTGGTGTAAACCCTGACGAATGTGTTGCCGTTGGTGCTGCCATTCAGGCCGGCGTTTTGGCAGGTGAAGTAAAAGACGTGCTTTTACTTGACGTAACTCCGTTGTCTTTGGGTATAGAAACTTTGGGCGGTGTGTTCACAAAAATCATTGAACGTAATACTACCATCCCGACTTCCCGTAAGCAGGTCTTCTCTACTGCTGCTGATAATCAGCCTTCAGTTGATATCCATGTACTGCAGGGTGAACGTGAAATGGCTGCCGATAATAAAACTCTGGGACGTTTTGAGCTTTCCGGAATTTGAATTCACTTCCGGTTGCCCGCCTGAGGATGCGG
>OGGW01002471.1_pt1 | contig 11596 bp, 8 predicted proteins | sample 1571291 | NCBI WGS metagenome assembly OGGW01 (sample SAMEA2582028, study PRJEB24529) | metagenome | biome: Human gut stool | place: China | collected 2011 | reverse complement strand
CTGCCTTCCCCGCGGCACCAGTGCCGCAAATCCCTCGCACCTGTGCGAACAAGAAGGAGTCTTTCTTTGAAAAAGAAAATCTCCCTCTTGACAATATCGATATTCGATAATATACTCTCCTCAAGAATATCGAATATCGATAAAAGGAGGCTGACGATGGCGCGGGAGAAATTCAGCACGCTGACCGAGCAGATGTTTTACATCCTGCTGTGTCTGCGCGAGGAGTGCTGCGGCATGGACGTGATGGCGCGCGTGAACGAGTTGACGAGCGGGCGCGTGGCCGTCGGCCCGGGGACGCTCTACAACCTGCTTGAGCAGTTTTTGGCGGCGGGGTATATCGTCGAAACGCGCGCGGAGGGGCGGCGGCGCAGCTATCAGCTCACAGCGGAGGGAAAAACGCTGCTGCAAAACGAGGTGGAGCGCCTGCAAGCACAGGTGCGGGACTACGAGAAGCTATTTGAGAGATAACGCCCTATCGTGGGCGGAGAGAAATGAGAGAAAGCGAGGTTTTTCTGATGCGCAACACCAAACGGGAGCTGAATCCCTATTCTTTTTACGACACCGAGGGCCTTGCGCGCCACTTTGAGCGCATGGCGGCGGAGGGCTGGGCGCCCGACCGCGTGGGCCTGTTCATCCGCTACCGCCGCATTAAGCCGCAGAAGCTGCGCTTCGCCATCACCTACTATCCCGATGACGGTGGTGCAGACGGCGAAGATGTTTTCCTCGAGTACTGTGCACAGGCAGGCTGGCAGCAGTCAGCGGGCGTTGGTGATCTGACCTTCTGGGGAAACGGAGCCGAGGGCGAGGGCGGCGGCCTTGGCGGGAGGACCCGCCATGTGCTCTGCACAGCGGATGAAAACGCTGTGGATGTTGAGACTGACCCTGTTTTGCAGGTGGACGCGATGCACCGTGCCCTCAAATATTACCACAGTATGATGATTTTTTGGTTCGGCTATATGCTCCTCAGGATCTGGGATATCCTGACCGGCCTGAAAACAGACCCTCTGAATACGCTTATCTATGGAATGGGGGATTTTTTGTCATGTATTTCGCCTGTTGTCACGCTGATTTGCGGGACTGACCTTATCTGTTATAACAGCTGGTATCGGAAGGCGGCGCGCACGGCGAGAGAGGAACACCGCTTTTTGCCTGCAAAGTCGCGCCCGTGGCTCCAGATACTGGAGCGCGCGGCGCTGCTGCTGACACTTTTCGGCATTTTGGTGAGAGCTCTGCTGGGAACCGGCAGCAGCAGTGCGGGGAGGCTTTACCTTGCCGCGATCCTGTGCGGGATCACGCCGTTTGCTGCGATGTTTCTCACCTATTCGGCGGTGAAAACCGGTGCGGGCAGGGCGAAGCGCTGCATCGTCACGGCCTGCGTGACGGCGGCGGTCGCGCTGGCTTCGGTGGGGGTGCTGCTTACCATGGAGCAGAACGGACTTTTTAACAGCGATGAAGTTCCGCCTGAGCTGTATGATGAAGAATTTCGGGCGACGGTCTACCACGACGCGCTGCCACTTTACCTCTCTGATCTTGGCGTGGAGGATGAGGATGCGCTCTGGTCGTGCCTGAGTTGGGGGAGCTCCTCGCCCTTCGCTGCGCGGTATGGCGGAGAGCAGCGAGATGTGCTTGCCAGCTTGGATGATCCCGAGCATCCGGAGACGGCGCGCGGCAATCCTGCGCGGATCCACTACGACATCGGTGATGTGTATCTTGCATCGTGGTTTGACCGCTGCCTCGCCTCCGAGCTGGACTATGAGCAGACTGCCCTTATCGACGGCGAGCATCGCCGTCTCCCTTACGCCTACCGCGAGGTCGATGCCGCGCCGTGGGGCGCAGAGCAGGCGTGGCGGCTCTACGACGAGGAAGAGAAGCAGTGGCTTGACCACTGGCTCATCACAGGCGGCACGCGCATTGTCGAGTTTGTGTCGGGCAGTGTGCAAATGACCGATGTCCAAAAGGCCGTCGTCGGCGAAAAGCTGCTGAATGCAGACGCAAAGTAACGCAAAAAAGGAGCATCCTTTCGGATGCTCCTTTTTCAATACGGTAGAAGCAGCAATTACTGCTTGTCGTACAGGTCGATGAGCTTGGTGAGGTGCTCGTAACGCTCCTTGGCCGCGTCCTCGTTGCGGGTGAAGAGACCCTCTGCACGCTCGGGGAACTCGCGGGTCAGGCGGCTGTAACGCGCCTCGTTCATCAGGAATTCACGGTAACCGCCGGCAGGAGCCTTGGAGTCGAGCGTGAACTTCTTGTCAGCCGCGGGATTGAAGCGGAACAGGTTCCAGTAGCCGCACTCGACAGCCTTCTTCATTTCCTTCTGGCAGTTCATCATGCCGCCCTTGATGGAGTGCATCTCGCAGGGGCTATAGCCGATGATCAGGGACGGGCCGTTGTAAGCCTCAGCCTCGGTGATGGCCTTGATGGTCTGGGCCGGGTTGGCGCCCATGGCGATCTGAGCGACATAGATGTAGCCGTAGCTCATCGCGATCTCAGCAAGGCTCTTCTTCTTGGTCTCCTTACCGGCAGCCGCGAACTGAGCGACCTGACCGATGTTGGAAGCCTTGGAAGCCTGACCGCCGGTGTTGGAGTAGACCTCGGTATCGAAGACGAAGACGTTGACGTTCTTGTTCTGAGCAAGCACGTGGTCCACGCCGCCGAAGCCGATATCGTAAGCCCAACCGTCGCCGCCGAAGATCCAAACGGACTTCTTGGAGAGGTAATCCTTCTTGTCGAGGATCTCAGCAACGAGCTTGCAGGCGTCGCAGTCGCAGAACTTCTCGCCCTTGGCCTTGAGCTCGGCGGCGTGCTCAGCGAACTTGGGCACAGCGGCCAGCTCGTCGACGGTGGCGATGTTCGCCTGCAGAGCCGCGACGTATTCCTTCGTGGCCTCGGCATTGGCGTTGCCGTCGTCCTTGGTGTTGAGCCACTTCTGAGCGGCTTCCTTCAGTGCGGGCTGTGCCCACTCGATGGCAAGGAGCTGCTCGGTCTTGGCCATCAGATCCTCGCGGATCTTCTCCTGGCCGACATACATACCGAAGCCGTGCTCGGCGTTGTCCTCGAACAGGGAGTTGCACCAAGCCGGGCCGTGGCCGTTCTTATCCGTGCAGTACGGAGAGGTAGCGCCGGGGCCGCCCCAAATGGACGAGCAGCCGGTGGCGTTGGAGATGTACATACGGTCGCCGAAGAGCTGAGTGACGAGACGGGCATAGCTGGTCTCGGCGCAGCCTGCGCAGGAGCCGGAGAACTCGAGCATGGGCTGCTTGAACTGGCTGCCCTTGACGGTGAGATCCTGCATATCCTTCTTGTCGGAGACCTTGGAGACGCAGTAGTTGAACACATCCTGCTCGGGAAGCTCGCTCTCCTGGCCAACCATGGTCAGAGCACCGACCGGGCACTGACCGACGCAGACGCCGCAGCCCATACAGTCGAGCGGGGAGATGGCCATCGTGTACTTGTAAACACCCTTGCCCTTGCCGGCCTTGATGTCGACGATCTTGGCATTGGCAGGAGCATTCTTGGCCTCTTCCTCGGTGAGAGCGAAGGGACGGATGGTGGCGTGCGGGCAGACGTAAGCGCAGTTGTTGCACTGAATGCACTTCGTCTCGTCCCACGTGGGAACGGAAACGGCAACGCCGCGCTTTTCGTAAGCGGCAGCGCCGAGCTCCCACTGGCCGTCCACGTGAGGCATGAAGGCGGAAACGGGCAGGCTGTCGCCGTCCATCTTGTCCACGGGATCGAGGATGTTCTTGACCTGCTCGACGAGCTCGGCCTTGCCCTCGTAGGAGACGGCCTCGTCAGCGTCGACAGCGTTCGCCCAATCGGCGGGAACGTCGATCTTGGTGTAGGCGGTGGCGCCGAGGTCGATGGCCTTGTGGTTCATATCGACGACATCCTGACCCTTCTTCAGGTAGGAGTGCGTCGCGGCGTCCTTCATGTACTGGATGGCCTGCTCTTCGGGCATGACCTTCGCCAGGGAGAAGAACGCGGACTGGAGGATGGTGTTGTTGCGCTTGCCCATGCCGATCTTGATGGCAAGGTCGATGGCGTTGATGGTGTAGAGCTGGATGTTGTTCTTGGCAATGTAGCGCTTGGCGTCCGCCTTGAGGTGGTGGTTCAGCTCATCGAAGTCCCACTGGCAGTTGATCATGAACACGCCGCCGGGCTTGACGTCGTTGACCATCTTGAAGCCCTTGGTGATGTAGCTGGGGTTGTGGCAGGCGACGAAGTCGGCCTTGTTGATGTAGTAGGGGCTGCGGATGGGCTTGTCGCCGAAACGCAGGTGGGAGATCGTCACGCCGCCGGTCTTCTTGGAGTCGTACTGGAAGTAGGCCTGGACGTACTTGTCGGTGTGGTCACCGATGATCTTGATGGAGTTCTTGTTCGCACCGACGGTACCGTCGCCGCCGAGACCCCAGAACTTGCACTCGATGGTGCCCTCGGCTGCGGTGTTCGGGCAGTTCTTGTCCTCGGGCAGGGAGAGGTTCGTCACGTCATCGACGATGCCGATGGTGAACTGACGCTTGGGCTCCGCCTTGGCAAGCTCGGTGTAAACAGCGAACACGGAAGCGGGCGGGGTGTCCTTGGAGCCGAGACCGTAACGGCCGCCGATGACGGTCTTGTCGGTGATGCCGGCGTTGGCCAGCGCGGTGACGACGTCGAGATAGAGGGGCTCGCCCTGTGCGCCGGGCTCCTTGGTGCGGTCGAGGACCGCGATCTTCTTGGCGGTGGCGGGGATGGCCTCGATCAGGCGCTCAGCCTTGAACGGGCGGTACAGACGGACCTTGATGAGACCGACCTTCTCGCCGTGGGCGTTGAGGTAGTCGATGACTTCCTCGGCCACGTCGCAGATGGAGCCCATCGCGATGATGACGCGGTCAGCGTCGGGCGCGCCGTAGTAGTTGAAGAGCTTGTAGTCGGTGCCGAGCTTCTCGTTGATCTTGCCCATGTACTTTTCCACGACTTCGGGGAGAGCGTCGTAGTACTGGTTGCAGGCCTCGCGGTGCTGGAAGAACGTATCACCGTTCTCATGGGAGCCGCGCATGGCGGGATGCTCGGGGTTGAGGGCGTGCTCGCGGAACGCTTTGACAGCGTCCATGTCGCACATGTCGGCGAGATCCTTGTAATCCCACACGGCGATCTTCTGGATCTCGTGGGAGGTGCGGAAACCGTCGAAGAAGTTGATGAACGGGACCTTGCCGGAAAGCGCGGCCAGGTGTGCCACGGGGGAGAGATCCATCACTTCCTGCACGTTGCCCTCGCACAGCATGGCGAAACCGGTCTGGCGGCAGGCCATGACGTCGGAGTGATCGCCGAAGATGTTCAGCGCGTGGGTCGAAACAGTACGGGCGGAGACGTGGAACACGCAGGGGAGCTGCTCAGCTGCGATCTTGTACATGTTCGGGATCATCAGCAGCAGGCCCTGAGAGGCCGTGTAGGTGGTGGTCAGAGCACCGGCGCCGAGGGAGCCGTGCACTGCGCCGGCAGCACCGGCTTCGGACTGCATCTCGACGACCTTGACCTGGCTGCCGAAGATGTTTTTCAGGCCATTTGCAGACCACTGGTCGACCAGGTCGGCCATCGGGGAGGACGGCGTAATGGGATAAATTGCCGCAACTTCACTGAAAGCATAGCTTACGTGAGCCGCAGCATTATTGCCGTCCATGGATTTCATTTTTCTTGCCATAAATGAACCTCCTATTTATTTCACCGTCAAAAAACGGTTCTTCTGCGTGTGAACGCAAAATTCAACGATGACACTATAGCACACTTTTTTCGCTATGTAAACGCCTTGTTCCCGCAAAAACATTCACTATTTTGCAACAATAGGTTCAATTCCTTTTATTTTTCGAGAACTTTTGCGAGGATTTATTGATTTTGTGCAAAATGTGCAAAAATGCGCGGAGGGGGATTTGCCTGATGCAAAAAATGTGCTATACTAATTGCAAACTGTGCGATTCGATGCGAAAGAGGGAGGAAAACAGTATGGTCACAGCGGTGCGCTCGCTCGGCCTTCAGGGCATCTCGGGCTACGAGGTCACGGTGGAATGCTTTTTATCCGGGGGCCTGCCTGCGTTTGACATCGTCGGCCTTGGCGACACGGCTGTCAAGGAATCGCGCGAGCGCGTGCGCGCGGCAGTGAAAAACTGCGGTGTGAAGTTCCCTGTCTCGCGCATCACGGTGAACCTCGCCCCCGCGGGTCGGAAAAAGGAGGGCACGCTCTATGACCTGCCCATCCTGCTCGGCATCCTTGCCAGCGCAGAGGAGATCAAGCCCCCCGCGAAGGACGCGGCCTTTGTCGGCGAGCTCTCGCTGACCGGCACGCTTCGCGCGGTGAACGGCGTTTTGCCGATGGCGATGGCCGCGGTGCGCGCGGGCATCAGGACGCTCTACGTCCCCGCGGCGAACGCAGCGGAGGCGACGCTTGCTGACGGCGTGACCGTTTACGGCGTGCCGGACGTCGTGTCGCTCGTGCAGCATTTGAAGGGTGAAAAGAAGCTCTCGCCCCAGCCGAAGTGGCAGGCGGAGCAGACGAGCGAGACCGGCCCCGACTTTTCCGACGTCATGGGGCAGGAAAATGTCAAGCGCGCGCTGGAGATCGCCGCTGCGGGCGGACACAATATCCTGCTCATCGGCTCGCCCGGCGCGGGCAAATCCATGCTGGCGCGGCGGCTTCCGTCGATCCTGCCCGACATGACGCGAAAGGAAGCACTTGAAGCGACCGAGATCTGGTCAGTCGCGGGATTGACCGACAGCTCGCACCCGATGCTGCTGCACCGCCCGTTCCGCGCGCCGCACCACACGCTCTCCGCCTCCGCGATGACCGGCGGCGGGCAGACGCCCAAGCCCGGCGAAATTTCGCTCGCGCACCACGGCGTGCTTTTTTTAGATGAGCTCCCCGAATTCCACCGCGACGTGCTCGAGGTGCTGCGCGCGCCCATCGAGGACGGCGAGGTCACCATCACCCGCGCCGCGGGCAGTATCACGCTGCCGAGCCGCTTCATGCTCGTCGGCGCGATGAACCCCTGCCGCTGCGGCTGGTACGGCCACCCCTCGGGGCGCTGCCGCTGCACCAAGCAGCAGGTGGAAAAATACGTCGAAAAAATCTCCGGCCCGATGCTCGACCGCATGGACTTACACGTCAACGTGCCGAGCGTCGAGTTCGAAGCCATGCGCCGGCGCGAAAAGGCGGAGTCCTCCGCCGACGTCAAAGCGCGCGTGAACGCCGCGCGCGACATCCAGAAGCAGCGCTTTTCCGGCACGAACATCACCTGCAACGCGCAAATGACACCCGCGATGGTGGGCGAGTTCTGCACGCTGGACGCCGCGGGCGAAAAGCTGCTCAAAGGCGCGTTCGAGCGCCTCGGCCTCACGGCGCGAAGCCACGATAGATTACTGCGCGTTGCGCGCACGATCGCCGACCTCGACGGCAGCGAGAAGATCGAGGCGCATCATCTGGCCGAGGCCATCCAGTACCGCAACACGGATATTTTACAGGGGTGAATGAGATGAAAAGGTATGACTACATCCAGTTTGGCGCGCTTTCCGTTTTGAGCCATATCGCTCAGGGCGCGGCTTTTATCCTGCTGTTCGCGGCGTTTGGAGGCACGGGGACGACCTCGTCCTTTACGTTTGCCACGCCCGTCGGGCTCGCGCTCGGCGTCGTCTATGTGTCGGCGCTTTCGTTCCTGTTCGGCTGGGGCCTGCGGCCGGACCGGGGCATCGACAAAAATTGCTGCTGGAATGCGGCGATCGTGCTCTATGTGCTGAATCTTGCCTCGCTTCTTGTGATGCCTGTCCCGTTCGGCTCGGGGAGCATCCTTGCGGTGATCTGGGAGCTGCCGATGGCGCCCGCCATGGTCGGGATCAACGGGGTGAGCGGAGAGGGCACGATGTTCAGCTATGCGCTCTTTGCCCTGCTGGCCGCCGTTGAGCCGCTGTGCTTTACACTGGGGCTCACCCGCAAAGGGAAAAAGCCTGCCAAATCCGAAGACAACGAAAATTCAGCCGCATTTTCCGCCGATGCGGAAGCGGCCATAACAAATGAGGAGAACAATACCAATGCATGAAATGATCCTGTGCAAGCTCGGCGAGGTCGTGCTCAAGGGCCTGAACCGCCGCAGCTTCGAAGATAAGCTGATGTCGAACGTCAACCGCCGCGTGTCGAAATGCGGCAATTTCCGCGTCTACTCCAAGCAGAGCACCATCTACGTCGAGCCGAAGGACGACGAGTGCGACATCGAGGCCGCGTTTGAGAGCTGCAAGAAGATTTTCGGCATCATCGCCGTTTCAAAGGCGCTGCCGTGCGAAAAGGACATCCAGAAGATCATCTCCGCGGCGAAAAATTACCTTGCGTGCGAGATGCGCACGGCCAGGAGCTTCAAGGTCGAGAGCAAGCGCGCCGACAAGACCTTCCCCTTGACGTCGATCCAGATCTCCCAGCAGGTCGGCGGCGCGCTGCATCAGGCGTTCCCGACGTGCGAGGTCAACGTCCACGACCCCGAGCTCGTCGTGCATATCGAAATTCGCGACGATGCGGCCTATGTCCACGGCCCCGCTGAAGAGGGCGCGGGCGGCCTGCCCATCGGCATGGGCGGCGTGGCGGTCAGCCTGCTCTCCGGCGGTATCGACTCGCCCGTCTCGTCCTACATGATCGCCAAGCGCGGCGTCAAGCTCGAAATGGTGCACTTCTTCTCCCCACCGTACACGTCCGATGAGGCGAAGGAGAAGGTGCTTTCCCTTGCCAAGCTCTTAGTCCCCTGGTGCGGGCGGCTGACGGTGCAGATCGTGCCGTTTACCGAGATCCAGGAGGAGATCAGAAGAAACTGCCCCGAGGAATTCTTCACGCTCATCATGCGCCGCTTTATGATGCGCATCTCCCAGCGCGTGGCCGATCAGGTCAAGGCCAAGGCGCTCGTCACGGGCGAGAACCTCGGTCAGGTCGCGTCTCAGACGATGGAGGCCCTGCGCGTGACCGAGGATGTCGTCGATCTTCCCGTCCTGCGCCCGCTCATCGGCATGGATAAGGAAGAGATCGTGCGTTTGTCCCGTAAGATCGGCACGTTCGATACCTCGATCTTACCCTATGAGGACTGCTGTACGGTCTTCACCCCGCGTCATCCGCGCACGAAGCCGAACCTCGACGAGGTCCGTGAGGCCGAGGCTGTCCTCGATATCGAGGGGCTGATCGACCGCGCAATGACGAATCGTGAGTTCGTGCGCATCAAGCTCTGAAAGGAAGTCTTATCATGGCAGAAAAAACAGTCGAACAGCGCTGCTATGAAGCGCTCAAGGCGCGCGGCGTGACCTTCGCCGCGGCGGAGAGCTGCACCGGCGGCCTCATTGCCAAGCGCATCACGGATGTGCCGGGCGCGTCGGGCGTGTTCATGGGCGGCGTCGTGAGCTATACGAATATCGTTAAGCACCGCGTGCTCGGCGTTCCGGCGGACATGCTGGAAGAGTACGGCGCGGTGTCCGCGCCCGTCGCCCGCGCAATGGCGGAGGGCGCGCGCAAGGCGACGGCGGCGGACTGCGCCGTCAGCGTCACAGGCGTCGCTGGACCCGACCGCGACGAGCGGGGAAATCCCGTCGGCACGGTATTCATCGGATTTTCGTCGCCCAAGGAGACAATCGCCGAGCGCTTTGACTTCGGCGCGGCTTCCCGCGAGGAAATTCGCGGGGAAGCGGCGGATGAAGCCTTCAAGCTGCTGGAAGAAAAGCTGAAGGAAGCATAAAAAACAAAATCAAGGAGGAGACCGATATGAGACGGAAAAATACAGCGCTGCCGCTTGCGGCGCTCTTGGCGGCGCTGACGCTTTTGGCGTCAGGCTGCGGAGAAAAGCAGGAAACGCCGGACGGCGCACCAGATGAGCCCCTGATGCAGGAGGAAGATCTGACGGTCGAGCCGCAGCCGGACGCGAACTTTACGCTGGACCTGCCGGACGGATTTTTGAGCCTTGGAGCGGACTACGAGCCGAACGGGAAATCGGAGAATACGACCTATGACAGCGACGGGATGCTGCCCTACGACTTTGCGCGCCATTACGACGCGGACGCGCGGCTCGTCGTCGGGACGGACTACTACCCCGAAACGGGGCGCGAGGTCATCAGCTACCTGCGCACCGATGCGGTGGGCGTGGGAACGCCGCGCGGCGTCAAGGTCGGCGACAGCGAGAAAGCGCTGCTGACGGAATACCCGGAGGCACTTTACTGCATTGATGCAGACGAGTCCGAGCTCTATGACGGCTACAGCGACGAAAGCGGCTACAGCGAGCCTGCCTATGACTTCGACCGCGCCTATGTCTGGCAGCCGCAGACGCCGCAGGACGACGGGAACTACGACGTCCGCGACATTGCGTTTTACCTGAAGGACGGCACGGTGAGCGCGATCACGATGACAAAGCCGTATGCGTTCCGCTTTGCCTACGGTGTGGACCGAGACGCGGCGCTGCGCCTTGCGGAAGAAAACCGCGCGCAGCTGTGCGGAAAGTGAAAAAAGGAACAAAAAGCGAGGGACGCGTGAGCGTCCCTCGCTTTTTACTGTATTTAATAGGTGCCGGGATCAAAGCTCGAGCGCGATCTGCGCGTCGTCGACGGTGGAGACGTCCAGCCCGAATTCGCTCGTCCGTCATCGCGGGCAGACGTTTTCGCCCGTCGTGATGACGGACGCAGCAAGGCGCGTGCCGATCTCGCAGGATTCCATCATCGTTTTGCCGTAGGTCTGGCCGATGACCGCGCCGGCAAAAAACGCGTCGCCCGCGCCGGTCGTGTCCTTGACATCGACCTTCTTCGCGGGGCAGTAGCCGTCCTCGCCGTCGAGCGTGGCGAACACCGCACCCTGAGCGCCCATCGTGACGACCATGCGGTGGATCTGCGCGCCGCGAATTTTGTCGCGCAGGACGGGAAGCATTTCGTCGGGCGAGAGACCGTCGTAATTTTCCGAAAACAGGATGCCCGCTTCCTGCTGGTTGCAGATGAAGCAGTGCACCGAGCGCAAAAAGTCGCGCCGCTCGATGGCGATGCTCATGTTGGACACGACCGCGTAGACGGGCTTACGGTGCTTTTCCGCCAGCGCGAACGTGCGCTTGACGATGTCCTTTTCCATGTCGATCTCGAGCAGAATGCTGTCGGCCTGCGAAAAAATTTCATCGCCCTGCTCGTCAAGAATGTCGGCAATGGGGCTCAGGTCGGGGCGCTTGGAGATCGACGCGGTCACGTCGCCCGTGTTGTCGAAGATCGCAAGCCACATGCCCATGCCGTCGGGCGTTGTGCGGATGTAGCGCGTGTCGACCTTGTGACTCTGGAGCTTTTTGACGATGTCCGCGCCCGCGCTCGTGTTGTCGACAAGGCTCACGAACGTCGGGCGCAGCTCGACGTTCGCGATGTCCTCGACGATGTTGCGGCTCACGCCGCCGTGCACCTGCACGACGCGGCCCGCGTTGCGCCCGCCGGGGATGTAGGAAGAGAGGGGATAGCCCTTGATATCGACAAACACCGCGCCCATCACGACAATACTCATGGAAACGTCCTCCGAAGTTAAGTGTTATACTCAGTATACCATGCTTTTTAGGGATTGCAAAGCGGAGAATATAAGGGGGAACGG
>OGGW01002470.1_pt1 | contig 11601 bp, 9 predicted proteins | sample 1571291 | NCBI WGS metagenome assembly OGGW01 (sample SAMEA2582028, study PRJEB24529) | metagenome | biome: Human gut stool | place: China | collected 2011 | reverse complement strand
GCGGGACCGAGTCTGCATATCGTGCGGGCCCAGATAGCCATCGTCCAGCTGTTTCAGGTATCCGCCGACGGTTCGTTTTGCCTGCAACCGCGTGAAAAACATCCGAAAGGCCCCGCGACCCGCTGCTGCTGCAGCGGCAGCGAAGAGCAGGATGCGCAGCACAATAGAATAGTCCCGTTCCAGCAGCAGGAAAAGAATGGCAGCTATCAGGAACCCTACATTGAGCCCCCAGAACTTTAACTGCTGAGACGGTGTGCGGTTTTTCAACCGTATCTGCAATTCGATGAGGTCTTCGTAGATATCCGCCGTGACCGTATAACGGCAGTTGACCATAGCAGCCTCCTGTAAATCATCAGCCTTTGCGCGCCTTTTGCCTGCATCGAAGCATCTTGAACAGAGGCAGCAGCAAAAATGTCACTGCAACGATCATGAAAACGCAGGAGATCGGGCGTGTAAATACATCCAGGAACATTCCAGAGGATGCGATCATCGCAGAGCGGAAGTACTTCTCAATCATGGGGCCGAGAATAAAGCCGAGGATGATGGGCGTCATGTCCACGCCCAGTTGCTCCAACACATAGGCAACGACACCAAAGAGCATCATCATCCAGACATCAAACATCCGATTATTTAGGGCAAGTACGCCCATGACACAGAACATCAAGATCGCCGGGAACAGGAAGGAGAATTTCACATCGATGGCGCGGATAAACAGCTTCAGGAGCCCAAGCTCCATGATATACATGACAAAATTTGCCAATGCGTAGGCGACCATGATCGTACCTATGATGTCAGGATTCTGCGTAAACAGCAGCGGGCCGGCCTGAAGCCCATGTATCGTCAGGCCACCCAGCAGGGCGGAGGTCGTCAGATCGCCGGGAATGCCCATCGTTACCAGCGGGATTAATGCGCCGCCATTGACGGCGTTGTTGCTGGTTTCAGATGCGCAGATGCCCTCGGGAGAGCCGTGTCCAAAGCGCTCTGGGTGCTTGGACACCGATTTTGACTGATTGTAGGTGATCATCGTCGCAGCATTCTGGCCGATGCCGGGCAGGATGCCTATGCCGGTGCCGATGAGGCAGCCCAGTGCGATGGGCTTTGCACAACCCTTCATTTCCTTCAGGTGCGGCAGAAAGCTGGTCTTCTGCATACTGATGTGCATTCTCGGCTCTTTCAGATCCACAGATTGATGCAGGATCTCGCGGATCGCGAACAGACCCATCATCAGCGCTGTGGACTGGATGCCGCCCTGCAGCTGCCAGTTGCCAAAGTCGAGCCGGCTCACGCCGGAAACAGCGTCAATGCCGACACATCCCAACAGAAGTCCCAGCAGTGCGCCGATCAGGCCTTTGACCACGTCCTCACAAGACATGGTGATCACGACGGCCAAACCAAGAATGCAGACTGCGAAGTACTCCCAACTGCCGAACGCCAGCACGACCTTAGCCAACTGCGGTGCGATCAGGATCAGTGCCAGCGCAGAGGCGGTACCGCCAATGAGACTGGCAAACACGCCAATCGTCAGTGCCTCGCCAGGCTTTCCCGCTTTTGTCATGGGGTATCCGTCGTAGCAGGTGAAGATCGAGGACGGTGTGCCGGGTATGTTTATTAGTGTTGCTGTGATCAGGCCGCCGCTGATGCCGCCTACGTAGATGGCAATTAGAAGTGTCAGGCCTTGATGCGCGGTCATTGTGTAGGTGATGGGGATCATAAGCGCCACGCCTAGTGTTGCCGTAAGACCGGGGATACATCCGAAGATGATCCCCATCAACACGCCGAACAGCAGTACCACAAAGCACATGGGATCAGAGAGCATTGCACCGATCCCTGCTGTAATTACTTCCATATGCGTACTCCTCTTTGCATGATCATAGTCCAGTGCGGAGAGCCGTCATAACAACGGCTCTCCGCAGACGGGAATGTGTAGTGCCGATCAGTTCGCGTTCAGGATCTCCTGGAACACCGGAGCCAGCTCTTCGGCCCAGGCCTCGATCTTGGGCTGCATCTCACTGCCGCGGACAAAGTTGATCTCCCAACCGTAGCCCTCGACCAGTGTTGCAAATTCCTCGGTCTTGGTCACTTCCTCGATGGCGTCTGCCAGCAGATCCAACACCTCCTGGCTGGTGCCGGCGGGCGCATAGTAGCCGCGGGGCTTGGTGGTGGTGATGTCAATACCCAGTTCCTTGCTGCAGGGCGTATCGGGCAGCGCCTTGGCGCGATCCTCACCGAAGACGACCAGACCATAGAAATCGCCGGAAGCCACGTAGCTCTTCGTATCGGAAACGGACATGGTCAACAGCTGGATCTGGTTGCCCAGAAGTGCCGTATTGGCGGCGGAACCGCCATCAAAGGGGACGACGGTAATATCGTTCTCAATGCCAAGAGCCTTCATCAGGCGCAGCGTATCGGCATAGTTCACCGTGTTGACGCCAGTGGTACCCAGCTTTACCTCGCCCGGATGCTCTTTTGCATAGGCAGCCATCTCGTCCAGACTCGTCCAGCCGGTGGTCGTGTTGGTCATGACCACACCGTAGTCATTCACCACGCAGCAGATCAGCTCCATTTCCTTATAGAGTTCCTCGGTGGTGGAGCCGCTCAGCGTGAAGCCCACCACGTCCATGGGGTTGTGCGCAAGGATAGTGTAGCCGTCCGGATCCGATTTCGCGGCCTGCAGGCAACCAGTATAGCCGCTGGCACCTTCTACGTTGACAGCCACCATGTTGACATTATTGGGCAAGGAGATGTACTTCATGATGGTGCGCGTAAGGACATCGGAGCCGCCGCCTGCGGCGTAGGGAACAATACAAGTGATGGGGCCGCTGGGATAATCATCAGAGGTGTTATCGCTGGGGACGTTCTGGGCTCCGCAGGCAACCAGACTGAACGTCATCACTGCGGCAAGGAGCAGGCCAAAAAACTTTTTCATACTTTCCTCCTGTTTTCTTCTGATTTTTGTTTTACTATTTTGTTCGCAGACATCTGCGAGAGGGTACGATTACGGCAGGCGGACGCCTAGGAGCTTCGCAAAGACCAGCCACAGCACGGCCACCATGCATCCGGTGTAGACCACGTCAATGACGGCATACTTCGTCAACTCCTTTTTTGAGTAATCCTTCAGCTTCTTGTTATTTTCCTTGTACACATACAGGCCGTTAAGGAACAGAAGGATCACAGCGGTGCAGATGTAGAAACCTGCCACAGGCAGCAAAGCACAGTACAGTAGCAACGCGGCCACCGTCATGATGACGGTGCTGTTGATTGTAAAATGAAATCCTGATGTCTGCTGGGACTTCCTTCCCAGGTTCAGGGAGCGGATCAACAGCGCAAGTGAGGCTGCTGCCAGAAACAGCGCCAGCATCCGGATATACACATCCGGCCGCGTAAAGTATCCACCCATCGAGACAGATGGGATGTTGGATGTAATGTTCGGGTAGAGCAGCAGAAACAGGCTCAGTGCCAGCATCAGCACAGCCAGGACGAAGTCGTTTGCATTTTTAATCAATTTTTTCATACATATACTCCCGCAGCCGGCCGATTACATCGCATCCCGGTATTTGTCCATGAGCGCGTCTATCTGTGCCATTTCGCTCTGCGTGATGGGTTCCGTGGGAAGAATGGACCGATAGCTCATGGGGCATACCTTGCTCATGGCATATTTGGTGGACGACGTCTGACTTTTTGCCATCGGATAAAGCGTGCAGACATCCGATAGCAACTCATTCCACTTCATGGTTTCCGCGATGTTACCAGCCTTGCCGAACTGGTAGACCTTCAGGTGGACCTTCGGGAATACCGGCGCCAGCGACGGGACAAAGCCGTCTGCGCCCAGCAGCATGCTGGCTGCGGCAAGGTTTGTAGAGCCCTGGTGCAGGATGAAATCGGAGTCCTTGAAATGGCGGAGCAGCTTCTGGAATCCCGGGAAATTACCGGATGTATCCTTGCAGCCGATCACCCTACTGTCCAACTCCGCAATGCGGATGATGGTCTCCGGCGTGAGATTCAGTCCAGTGAACATGGGGATATTGTAGATCATCAGCTTGACCTTCGTATGGCGCAGGATCTCCTCGAAATGCCGGACTGTCTCGTCCTGTGTCGCGTGGCGTGCATAGAATACCGGCGTTACGACGGCCACGTCACCACCCATGTCCTCCAGCGCCTTGATATTGTCGATGACCCGCTGGGTACTGCTGTCCATCACACCGCTCATGACCGGGTAATCCGGTCCGGCCTCGTCCAGAACGATGCGGATCGCGCGGTTGCGCTCAGCCTGTGTCAAAGCCATGCACTCTCCGTTGGAGCCTGCAACGAACACACCATGAAGCCCCACATCTTTGCAGCGTCTTACGATTCCGCGCAGGGCAGCCTCATCTACCCGCTCAAATTCGTCAACGGGCGTTACGATGGGAGGTACAACTCCCACATAGCGATCTTTTGCCATATAGCCTCTCTTGCCCTCCTTATGATCTTACTCTTTTTTGATATATTCTACTGCGCGGCTCAATGCCTTGCAATCGCCAAACGCGCCGGACTTCGTTACGACCGGAAGCCCAGCCGCGTTGCCATCACCAAATATCCCGGCAGGCATTCCGGGCGTGACCTCGTCCCACAAACAGATACGATGCACGTTGAGCGCCTGACATATACTCAGTGCCGTGTCGCCGCCGACAAGGATCATAGCATCATAAAGGCGGTCATCCTGCGCCCTAACTACCGCTCCCAAGCTGCCTGCAAGATGAAGCGCCGCCTTTCGCTGCTCCGGTGTAGTCTCGCTTTCAGCAGCCTCTCCTTTAGATGCTGCGTGCAGCAGATAGTCGAAGGTGAGCACCACGCCCGGACCGTCACCGTGCAGCGCCGCAGCGGTCGCCCTGCAGGCATTGCTTATCTCCTCAGCCTTGTCTTCCGCGCGGTTCAGCGCAGCAACGCGGAGGGGAACGATCTGAAAGCCTTTCTGACAGAGCTGCCTGATTTGAGCAGCTGTCTCCATTTTCATGGATCCTGTTACAACGAAGATCTTTCCTACGCCGTTCCACGGCGCACTTTTGGGCGCGTCATCCTGCGGGACAGGCAGTTCCCGTGCAAGCCCAGCAGAGCCGCAGTACAGGATACCCGGGATATCCCGGCAAACATCCGCAATGCGCCGGAGCGTTTCCTGATCTTCTGCATCGAAGAGGGCCACCTCCGTCTGCGGCGAAAACAGCATATCTCTTACCGTCGCCGTGTCCTGAAGCATTTCCTTTGCGATCGGCCGAACCGGAAAGCGGGATTCCCTGTGCCACCGCTGTAGTAGATCCTGAGATGAGCCGTCCGGCAAATGCAGGACTCCCTCCCTGACAATGCGGCCTTCCTGAGGAAAGCTGGGTGTCACGATCGCTTTCCTGCAGCCAGATGCTTCCAGCGCTGCATCGATCTCCTGCACCGGATTCCCACGCATCATGGAATCGATTTTTTTATACAGGATATCCTGCGGAGACAGTGACAGCCTGTGGACCGCCCGCAGTGTTTTTTCATACGCTTCTGAGCCGGACAGCTCTCTTGAGCTGTTGTTGATGGAGACTGCCCCTGCACAAGAATCGCCGCGCAGCTCACAGTCATCCGCACTTACGATCACACTGGTTTGAATCCCATATTTGCGGAACTGGATCCCGGTGTCCATCGCACCGGTAAGATCATCAGCCAATACTATGTACATGCTGTGTCCTCTCATTGTTTTACCGTCGAACGATAGGCGGCAAAGCGGATCGCATAGTCAATGGCATTCACCAGACTCAATTCATTTGCGTAGCCCTGTCCGGCGTGGCCAAAGCCTGTTCCGTGATCCACCGAGGTACGGATGATCGGAAGGCCCAGTGTGACGTTCACACCGGCCACCGCATCCCATTTACCAGCCTCCCTGTTATACACAAAGCCTTTTACCTTCAGTGGGATGTGGCCCTGATCATGGTACATGCAGACAACGATATCGTACCACCCACCGATCGCCTTACTGAACACCGTGTCTGCTGGCGTGGGTTTTCCGTCTGGAATGCAGATGCCCTCGGCCAGCGCCGCATTGATCGCCGGTTGGATCTCATCTATTTCCTCCCGGCCGAACAGGCCATCCTCACCACAATGGGGATTCAGACCCGCAACAGCGACTTTGGGGGACTGGATTCCCAAGGATCTGCACCCATCGTTGGCGATGCGGATGCAATCCAGCACTCGGTCTTACTTCACCCTGTCGCAAGCCTCCCGCAACGAGACGTGCGTGGAAACGTGCACCACCCGCAGATTTTCGTGGGCCAGCATCATGGTGTACTTTTCAGTGCCTGTAAAATGGGCGTAAATCTCCGTATGCCCGCTGAAATGATGCCCCGCCATGTTGATAGCCTCTTTGCTCAGCGCATTGGTGACGGTGGCATCCACCTGACCTTCCATGGCCAGCTCAATGACCTTTTTTACATACTGAAAAGCCGCTTCGCCACCCAGCGGGCAGGCGATTCCGAACTTTCTGTCAGAAATGTCGGTCACAATGCCTAAGTCATATACATCGATGCTGCCGAAAGTAAAGAGTGCTTCGTCTACTGAATGAACAAGGTGCACCGCGAGCGTCCCCTTTTTCACAACACCAATCCGTTCTGCCGTTTCCAGCGCGTACTGCATGCAGGCGGCATCACCGATGACGATGGGGCGGCACTTCCGATATAGCTCTGGATCGGATAGGGCCTTTATCGTGATTTCAGGGCCATTTCCGCAGGGATCGCCCATGGTAACTCCAATAATGGGTCGTTTTGTCATTTTTCATCCTCCGGCAGAACAGAGAGGTATATGTTCCGGATCTCCTCTATCGTCAATTCTTTTCTGTTATTATCCAGGAGACGCCGCTGCTGGCCACCGGCCTCCACTAAAAAGTCCAGGTCACTGCCTTTGACGCCGTACTGTTTCAAATTTGTCGGGATGTCCGTGTCGCGGATGACCTGCTCAATAGCATGGAGCAGATACAGTGATCGCTGTTCTATGGTTCCCGTGCGCTGTTCAGGAAATACAGTGTCACAGAGCTGTGCCATTTCCTGTGCACAGGCACTGCGGTTCACCTTCATGACAGGGCTAAACAGAATGGCATTGGAAATGCCGTGGGCAATATGAAACTTTCCGCCCAGCGGATAGGACAACGCGTGAACGGCCGTTGTGCCGCTGGCGGTAATGGCGATCCCGCCATAATAGGCTGCCAGCAGCATGGCTTTCTTGGCATCCATGTCCTCCGGATCGCGGTAAGCTTTCACGATATTGTGGAAAATCAGGCGCGCGCCTTCCCTTGCATAGAGGTCACTGAGAGGAGTGGCCTTCAAAGATGTGTAGCACTCCACAGCATGGGCCAGCGCATCCACTCCTGTAGCAGCTACGATAGCAGGCGGCAGATGGCGGATCATTTCAGGGTCCAGAATAGCATAATCAGGGATCATTTCGTCATTGACGATTCCTTTTTTTACGCTTTCCTCTGGAATGGCAACGATCGCGTTGCAGGTGGCCTCCGAGGCGCTCCCGCAGGGGGTCGGCAGAAACACTGTTTTGATCTGCTTATGGGCCAACGCGGGATCACGCAGAAGGTCCTTTATGGAATACGGAGCATTTTTCAATACGGAGCAGAGCTTTGCTGTGTCCATTACGCTGCCACCGCCGACGGCGACGATCATGTCACATTGCAGGTCTTCAATGGTCTGGACTACGTCCTCAACATCCAGATAGCTGGGCTCCCGCTTAATATCCGTGTACAGGTGATACGCAGCACCGTTCAACTGCTCCAGTACGCGGGTGCATAAGCCTGTATCATAAACGCCGCGGTCTGTCAAAACAATGACTTTTTTGGCATTTTCTTTTTCTAAAATACCACTGATTTTTCCTGTGGCATTGCTTCCTAGATAAGTGCATCCATGGGTCTTTACGCTGCATATTGCTTTTGACATAACGATGCTCCTACTTTTAATTTGACATTCGTTGTTCCGAAGTTATAATTATGATTGCATGTATTGTTGCGTTTTACAAGGCGATTTTCCCTACCGCGCGTTTATATGTGAAACGAAATGTAAATAATCTGCAAAGCCAAACTTTTGATGTTTCAAAACAGAACAATTGGAGGCGCCTATGTGTCGAATACTTGCCATCGCTCCCTATGAAAGTATGCGGAACCTGATTGTCAATCTGTGTGCAGACCGCCCCGAGATTCAGCTGACAGCTTTGGTCGGTGACTTGGAGGAGGGCGCCAAGCTGGTGCAGACGATCCCTTCGGAGGATTACGATATTATCATCTCACGAGGTGGCACAGCCGAGATCATCCGCACTGTGACAAGTATTCCGGTCATTGATATTTCTCTGTCCAGCTATGATGTGCTCAGTACGATCCGCCTGGTGGAAAATTATCCGGGCAAGTCTGCCATTGTTGCGTATCCCAGCATCAGCAAGATGGCGCGGCTGATTTGCGGCGTGTTGCAATCTGACATTCCGGTGTATACGTTAGACTCCGCACAGCACCTGCACGGTTTGATACAGTCCTTGAATGCGCAGGGCTTTTCATTGATCATCGGCGATGCAGTTACCACCGCATACGCCCAACGCTGCTCGCTGGATGCTGTGCTGATCACCTCGGGCATCGAAAGCCTGGAGTCTACGCTGAATGAGGCACTTTACATCTATGAGCTGTTGTCTGTGCAGGGTGCCAAAGAGGGACTGCTCCGAAAAATCACGCAGGGCGGAAATACATACTATGCGATTCTCGACAGCAAAGGCAATTTTTGCTGGGAAAACGCTGCTTTAAAAGAAAAGCATAAGCTGCGGCAGTTTTTCAAAAACTTCATCACAACGGTATCTGCCTTGGAAAATCGAGACTTCTCCCGAAAAATAGGAGGCGAACAGTATGCGATCTCCTACGAATACAGCTATATCCACAATGAAAAATACTATCTGTTTACGGCGCAGCCGCTGCAAACAGATGGCGGCGAATCGCAGATCCTTACCGTCTATACCGCGAATGATATTTCCCCACACTACTTTACCAACTATGCAAACTCCTTTCTGCGCAGCGAAATTGAGCAATACGCTCTTGTCAACATCCCCATCCTCATTATCGGAGAGAGTGGTACGTCGAAAAACAAAGTCGCCAACGCTCTATACAGCAACAGTCCCTATAAGGAATGGCCGCTTTATGTGGTAAACTGCGCCAGGGCCACACCAAAATTCTGGCAGTCCTTCACCAACCAGCCAAATTCTGTCCTGTTTTCCCAGCGGATGACCATCTTCTTCCAGAACGCCGAGTGTTTGAGCGAAAGCCAATGCAGCGCACTCCTGCGGCATATACGCACGAATTCCGGAAATAAATATCTTTTTTCTGTCGTAACGGACGGAAAAACAGCGGATGATATTCCTATCTGCCGATATGCCACCCAGGAGGAGTTCGTCTATCTGCGCCTTCCTCCGCTGCGGGACCGCATTCACGAGATCCCGGCATTAGCGACCCTGTATACCAGCGAATTCAATACGCGGCTGTCTAAGCAGGTTATCGGTTTTTTGCCGGAAGCGTTGGATGTACTGATGGGTTACTCCTGGCCAGGGAATCTGAATCAGTTCAGGCGCATCGTAAAAGAACTTATCCTGCAGACTGCAGGACCGTATATAACGGCGGATATGGGGCGGAATCTGCTGCGGCAGGAGGGCGCAGGAACATTTTCTGCATCTCCAGCAGAGAGCATCAATATCGACCAGCCGCTGGATGATATTATTTACGACGTGGTCTGCCGACAGCTTGCGCAGAGCAAGCAGAATCAAACAAAAGTCGCTGAAAAACTGGGAATCAGCCGGACTACACTCTGGCGGATTTTGCAGAGGAAGCGGAAGGACTCATAGGTGACCTGAAGGACACACGAAGACTGGAATGACATGCGAAAGCCAACGCCTTGTCTTTTATCACATTAGCCTTGGAGCATAACTGGAACTGTGTGCAATACACCAAAGGCCACCCTGTGCTGAAGATCGGCAGCCGCACCGTGATACCGAGGGACAAGCTGTGCAAGTAGATCGATGCAACACGGTCCAATTTGTTGCCAACCCGCTTTTTCTCATTGAAACGATCATACCGTCAATGTCGGTTTGCGTCAGGTCGGAAAACGACTTCTCTATATCAATGTGCCTGCTGATGGAGTGGAAATGTGCATGGCAGTTTTTGATGGTCGGTTCGGTAAGACCTTTTGCGGTCTGAGCGACCACAAATTCGTCAAATGCCCTTTTCATGGACAGCGTTGTTTGCGGTATGCGTTTTATTTTGCGGTTCATCGTTAGACCTCCTGCGTCCCTGAGTTTAGGTGGGGAACGCAGGAGGTCTAAAATTTTGATGAAAACAAGAAAAAACCCTTGAAATCATTGCGATTCCAAGGGTTTTGGAGCTTGTGGCCGGATTCGAACCGGCGACCTGCTCATTACGAGTGAGCTGCTCTGCCAGCTGAGCCACACAAGCATCAACGCAGATGGTAGTATAGCACACTTTGCCGGCGCCGTCAACCGCTTTTCCGGTGAAGAGAGCCTTTTTCTGCTCCGCCTACTTCCGAAGTGGGTACGTACCGGGAATGGCAATACATAATGTAATCGATTGCTGACAACGGCCGCAGATCTTCCGGAAAAGTAAGGAAAACGCCGCCGGCGGTGCGCTGCGCGGCGGCGGGCACTTACGGGAAATCCCCCGCATATTTTCCCGTTCCGGTATACTTTTCACACAAAACAGCACGCCGGCAGCAACCCGGAGGCCTTTACGTTAATTTGACATAATTCTACATGACATAATTTTTACAATGAGTTATCCACAGTTTCCACCACTTTTTCCACACTGCGAAAATCCTTTTAAATACGCTGAATTTTCTTGTTATGGAAGAAAATGTAAGTACCGAAAAACACCTCTTTCACCCGCGAAACACATGCCGTTAGCTTAACATAATGTCATATCATGGAGAAGAACGAAGGATATAGGCGTGATGATTTCCATAACACCGCCGACGACGGTTGGTTGACAAAAAGCACCCCCGAAAACGGGGGTGCTTGGTCACAGTAGGGGTGCGCCCAGGTCCATGGTGGCGTAGGCGTTGAGGTCGAGCCCGGCGGTGCGGCCCGCCTGATACTCATAGTAGCCCTGGGCACCGATCATGGCCCCGTTGTCGCCGCACCACTTCAGCGGGGGGAGAAACAGCCTGACGCCCGCCTTGCCGCAGGCGGCATGCAGGTCGGCGCGGATAACGGAGTTGGCGGCCACGCCGCCGGCGGCCACCAGGGTCCTGCGGCCGGTAAGCTCCAGGGCGCGCATGGCGCGGGGCACCAGTTCCCCGGACACAGCGCGGGCAAAGTCCCGGGCAAGTGCCGGGGCGTCCAGCGGATCGCCCTTCTGCTGGGCGTTGTGCGCCAGGTTCACCACAGCGGTCTTCAGGCCGGAAAAACTCATGTCCAGCTCCGATCCGGCCACATGGGCGCTGGGCAGATCGTACACGCCGCCCGGGGACTGCTGTGCCAGATAATCCATGGGCCTGCCGCCGGGATAGGGCAGACCCAACACCCGGGCCGCCTTGTCGAAGCACTCCCCCGCCGCGTCGT
>OGGW01002462.1_pt1 | contig 11638 bp, 8 predicted proteins | sample 1571291 | NCBI WGS metagenome assembly OGGW01 (sample SAMEA2582028, study PRJEB24529) | metagenome | biome: Human gut stool | place: China | collected 2011 | reverse complement strand
GGATAACTTCGTGTATAACTTTATTTTTTGGCATTTTTCGACCTTTTTCACGTGGAAAACTTTCTCATAACTTTACCTCTTTTGGGGATTATTTCCAGACCACTTTATTTTTTTGTGCACTTTTCATAAATGATATTTTTCAATTTTCTGTCTGTAAAAAAGTACCGCATTACTTTCTGACTTTTTACCCGCAAAAAAAGATCTGCCATCATTTGCGATGACAGTTAAGATAATATCTTTTTTTAGAAAATTCTTCTTACAGTAAGTACATTACGATATGTAGCTGTTGAGTACTTGATACCACTTGACGGTGTGCTTGCATGAACAATTGTATTATTGCCTACATAAATTCCGACATGTCCACTGTAACATACAATATCTCCCGGCTGTGCCTCAGATAAGTTTACTTCATATCCGGCACTTCTCTGTCCACTGGAAGAATGTGGAAGACTGATACCAAATGCAGCATATACAGACATTACAAATCCGGAACAGTCTGTACCGTTTGTCAGACTGGAACCACCATAGACATATGGGTTACCAATAAACTGGCTTGCATAGCTTGCAACTGCCTGACCATTGGATCCACTCGGTGCCGCATAAGAAGCTGATGAACCGCCGGAACTGCTTGTACCGTCCGAAGATGACGAACTCTTGGAAGATTTCTGTTTTGCCTTCGCTGCTGCAGCGGCTGCCGCCTGACGCTCTGCCTCTTCCTTGGCAAGTCTTGCTTCCTCTTCCGCTTTGGACTCTGCGGTTACATAATCTGTCCAGAGATTTACATAATCTGTGGATACATAGCCATCGCCTTCCTCTGTTGTAACAATGACCCATCCGCTATCCTTCATAGAATCATCAACAACAACGAAATCGTCTCCCTCGCCAAGCATTGTTAAAATACCTGCCTCTGTAGAAGGCTCCATTCTTACGTATAAAGTTGTAGTTGTTACAGTTGCATATCTGGTACTTACCTTCTTTGCAAGTTCCTCATCCCCTGTTACAACATACTCGCATTTGACATATCCGGTAACACTTCCGGATGTGATCTTATACCAGCCATCTTCTGTTGTCTCTAAAACAGTGGCTGCAGAATTGTTATATAACTTACCTAACACTTCACTGTCTGTGTTCGGTTCTGATCTGACATTCACATAATTATCTACCTGTGCGATTGCAATGTCTGCGTACTCAGATGCAACCACTGGAACATCATTCTCACTGACCTGCTCCTCTGCCTGGGCCGCTGCCTCTGCAACTGCCTTGTCACTCTCGATCAGACACTGGGAAAGCATTTTGGAAAATCCTGCTGCCGGAGAACCATTTGAAGAAAGTCCGGTTGCGATCACTGCAGACACACCACCGGTCTGTGCACCATAAGTTCCGACTCCTGTTCCACTAATTACAATAGCACCTGCCAGCAAACAGCTTGCTATTCTCTTCATTCTATAATTCATCTTGTATATTGCCTCCAAGAACTATTTGTTACGAATTTGTTACATTTATTACATGGTTATTATAACAAAGTGTCCTAGCACTGTCAACAGCAAGACTTTGTCAGATTTTACCAAATATAGCATGAATATTTTATGTATTTTTATTTCCATAAAAAAACAGTTCCAAAGTATCGCTCACATGGAGTTCTCTGGAACTGCTTTTCCTATTTGATTGCGATTGCTTCGATTTCAAGCATAACATCCTTCGGAAGACGTGCAACTTCCACACAGCTTCTGGATGGGAAATCTGTTGTAAAAAAAGTCTTATACACATCGTTGATGGCGCTGAAATCATTCATCTCTTTGATGAATACCGTTGTCTTAACTACATTGTCCATATTGGTTCCGGCTGCTTCCAGCAAATTAGAAAGATTGGTAAGTGCCTGTTTCGCCTGAGCCACAGACCCCTCCGGAATCTCTCCTGTCTCCGGTACAACCGGGATAATGCCTGATGTATAAACCATACCATTTACTTCGATTGCCTGTGAATATGGTCCGATTGCTGCTGGTGCTTTTTCTGTACTGATTACTTTTTTCATGTTGTTAGTCCACCTTTCTGATACTTCTTTCAGTTATTTCCACACGATGTTCCTTATATAAACGTCCCACCGCACGTTTGAAAGCATTTTTACTGAGTCCGGTCTCTCTCTTAATGACTTCCGGGGATGCTTTATCTCCAAATGGAAGCACTCCGGCAAATTCCTCAATAACCTGCATCACCTTCTCAGCATCCTCATCCATCTGCAGGTATGCCTTGTCACGCAATGACACATCCAGTTTTCCATCCGGCTTTACTTTTGTCACTTTTGCCTCGATCACATCTCCGATACGAAGTTTGCTTGTATCTTCATGTCGTGGGATCATAGCGGAATATTTATCATCCACTGCAACAAAGGTTCCGAAATTATCACTGAACTCATAAACTCTTCCCTCTACATGGTCTCCCTCTTTGTATGGAGAATCCGTGGAAAGCAGATCATAAAGCTTTTTCATACTCGCACAAAGTCTGCTGCTCTTATCAATATAAAGTGTTACCAAAACCTCATCTTCCGGCTGGACTTTCATTGTCATCTCTTTATAAGGAAGAAACAGATCTTTTTCGAGTCCCCAGTCAAGGAATGCACCGATTTTTCCAACCTGTGCCACACGCAAAACAGCAAGCCCTCCAAGAGTGATCTTTGGCTGATTTGTCGTTGCGATCATCCGGTCTTTGGAATCCTTGTACAAAAACACTTCAAGTTCATCCCCGGTCTTTGCATTCTCCGGAACCTGTTTTGCCGGAAGAAGCACACGTTTCTCCATATCCTGCTCTTCCGCGAGATAAACTCCAAACTCCACTTTCTTTACAATTGTAAGTTTCTGATACTGTCCTAATTTTAACATTTTATTTTCCTCTAAACTGCATAATGGCATATGGCACTTTCTGCTCATCTGCCAACACAATGGTTACTCCGTTCTGCTGCTCATAAACCTCCGGGTATAACATGTCCCCGATGACTGCAGCCTTTTTGTATTCCACCCGGATACTCTCTGTCTTAAAATTCTCCGGCAGATATTCCTCTGCCACAAGAATATATTTTCCATTATTCATATGATGATTGGTGTCAATATGAAAACGCTGTACTAAAACCGGCTCTTTCTCCACCGGAGTGCCCTCTATCCTGATCTTACGATCTGCCCATTCATATTGTATCGCCTCATCCATCACCGGGATATAAGCATCCTGCACTTCTTTTGCGATCCGCACCGGACGCATCGTGGCAGTATCCATGTAAACCCAGACGGAATTGGCAAATGCACAGATCTCTCCCGCTTCATCCTTTATTGTAAAGTTACGATAACCGTAAAATCCCTTGAAGCTATATGGCCAGGTGCTCACCGTAATATGCTCCGCAAGCTTTGGATAGCGGTTCATTACGATCTCCCAGGATGACAACACCCACGCAGCATGATGCTGTTCTAAATACTCCACACCGATATTCATATCTTCTGACTGAAATGTGCAGCAATTCTGCAGATAATCGATCAATGCCGGCAGCGTAAGCTGTCTCTCACTGTTCACTTCACTATATCTCACCCTGCTTTTAAAATCATACATATCCTGTTCTCCTGATCAAAATAAGAAATTATCTTCTCCAACGAACTATGCTGCCACCCGGAAGTTTTTGCATGATTGGAAAATGTCAATTTTCCATGATGGAACGAAGTTTCCTATTACACAAAAATAGCACCACTTACGTGGTGCTTTCTAGCAGGGCTACAAGGATTCGAACCTTGAAATGACGGAGTCAGAGTCCGTTGCCTTACCGTTTGGCGATAGCCCTATGTACTGTTGTTTTCGACTTTTGCGCCGTCAACAATAGCTATTATATACACCCTTAATAAAAATGTCAAGCATTTTTTTCAAAGATTTTTAGATTTTTTTCAACCATTGCATATAATACTTCGTCACCCCAGGAAATATCAGCATTTCCGCTGGTTGCCTCGGTCACTTCTTTTTCAAAAGACTGCTCTTTTTCCTTTGGAACCATGAGGATCAGTTCCACTTTCTCTGTATAAACGGTATCAATCATTGTCAGTTCCTCTTTTGCGATCAGATACTGTAATTTTCCAAGTCCATTGTAATCCGTTCCGATTGTCAGTTTTCTTCCAATCTGTTTATCAATGATCACACTATTTTCCAATCCGGTCTGCGTCGCTTTCTGGTAGGCACGGACAAGACCGCCTGTTCCCAGAAGTGTCCCGCCAAAATAACGGGTCACTACAACGCACACATTATGTATCTCTTCCTTTAATAATACGTCCAGCATTGGTCTTCCTGCTGTCTGTGCCGGTTCTCCGTCATCCGAGCAACGGCTGATTTCCTGTCTGTCCCCGATCACAAATGCAGAACAATTATGTCTGGCATCCCAGTATTTCTTTTTCATTTCATTAATAAAAGCAACCGCTTCCTCTTCGCTGCTTACCGGACGCACCGTTGCAATAAACCGGGATTTCTTCTCAACAATTTCGCCCTCGCCACCGGCATATACTGTTTTCATCTCTTATGGCTCCTGATCTGTTTCTTCGTAGTGATTCAGTACTTTATCATTACGATTCTTCTATAATAATGTATACTTTGCTATTTTCTGTATCAAAATACTATCATGAAATAAATATAAAATGCAATACGCAACGGAATCAATATTTTCACTTTTTTCTTTATTATGACACATTTATTTGATATAATACATAGACGGTGGTTTTTAACATTTGATCAAAAAGGAGACTTATTATATGAATTATGGAAAGAAAGGTTCGAAGAAACGCCAGGCCGAACTGACTTCCAAAGGCATTATGTACGGCAAAAAAATGCGTGTTATTTTTTGCAAGGTATTGCTCGTATGCTGTTTTGCAGTTGCAATTATAGGTGGAAGCCTTGGATTTGGCGTCTATAAGGGCATTCTGGATTCTGCGCCATCCATCGATGACATCGACGCAACACCTACCGGATATCTTACAACCGTGTTAGATAATCAGGGCAATGAGATTGCCACTCTGGTAGCTTCCGGTTCAAACCGTAAAAATGTAACAATCGATGAGATACCGATCAATCTGCAGCATGCCTTTGTTGCACTCGAAGATTCCCGTTTTTACGAGCACAATGGTATCGACCTTACCGGTATCATCCGTGCCGGCGTTACCGGCATCGCTTCCGGCGGTAATTTTTCCCAGGGTGCCAGTACGATCACACAGCAGCTTTTGAAGAACACTGTGTTTACCGAGTGGACGAGTGAGACATCCTTCATCGACAAACTGGAGCGCAAGATCCAGGAACAGTATCTTGCCGTACAGCTTGAGAAAAAAGTCAGCAAAAACTGGATCATGGAAAATTATCTGAACGCCATCAACCTTGGTCAGAATACACTTGGTGTGGCAGTGGCTTCGGAGCGATATTTTGGAAAAGATGTCTCAGAACTGACGCTCTCTGAATGTGCCGTTTTAGCAGCCATCACACAGAATCCGTCCAAGTTTAATCCGATCTCCAACCCGGAGAAAAATGCGGAGCGCCGCATGAAAGTATTAAACAATATGCTGGATCAGGAATTTATCAGCCAGAGTGAGTATGACGAAGCTGTGGCAGATAACGTTTACGACAGGATCCAGTTAGTCAACGTAGAATTGCAGGACAATGGCATCAATTCCTATTTTATTGATGAGCTGACCGATCAGGTCATCCGCGATCTTGTGGAGCAGAAGGGTTATACTGAGACACAGGCATACAAGACACTCTACCAGAGCGGTCTTACAATTTACTCTACACAGGATATGGATATTCAGAATATTGCCGATGAGGAAGTAAACAATCAGGACAATTATACATCAAGTCCCAAAGTTTCTTTCTCCTAACGCGTTTCCATCCGTTCGACCGATGGATCTGTAAAGAACTACAGTGAGCAGACTATGCTTTCTTATTATAAGAATAAGGATAATCCGAACTTTAAGAGTACGAATTATTCTATCAATTTTGCCTCTGAGGAAGATGCAGACGCCGCTATCGAGCAGTACAAAGCAGATATTATGCAGGAGGGGGATGAGATCGTAGACGGAAGTGAAACTGTGATCTATACTTTACAGCCACAGGCTTCCCTGACGGTCATTGACCAGTCAACCGGCGAAGTAAAAGCAATCGTTGGCGGCCGTGGCGATAAAACAGCAAGTAAAACCCTCAACCGCGCCACCGATACAACCAGACAGCCTGGTTCTACCTTTAAAATCCTTGCTGCCTACTCCGCTGCGCTTGATGCAGGTGGACTTACCCTTGCCTCCGTGCAGGATGATGCCCCTTACACTTATGCCGGAGCAAATGGAAAATCTGTTAATAACTACGACAGACGTTACCGTGGTTTTACCACTTTAAGAGAGGCGATCACAGACTCCATCAATATTGTAACCGTAAAAACACTTGCACAGGCTGGTGTTTCCCTTGGCTGGCAGTATGTACAGGAATATGGTTTCACAACCGTTGATTCCCGCGATATGAATGAAGCCCTTGCACTTGGCGGTATCACGCAGGGTGTATCAAACCTTGAACTTACCGCAGCCTATGCTGCGATCGCAAATCAGGGAACTTATATCAGACCAAAGTTCTATACAAAGATTTTAGACCACGATGGCAATGTTTTAATCGATAATACAACACCGGAATCCCACACGGTTATCAAAGATACTACCGCATGGCTCCTGACAAGTGCCATGGAAGATGTTATGACTTCCGGAACCGGTACTTCCGCTTACTTTGGCAGTTCTATGGCCCAGGCTGGAAAATCCGGTACAACGACCAGCAGCCGTGATGCGTTATTTGCAGGTTACACACCTTATTATACCTGTGCTGTCTGGGGTGGCTATGATGATAACGCCATGCAGAAAGGTTCCGACACAAACTATCCAAAACGTATCTGGAAAGCTGTTATGAAACGGATACACGAAGATCTTGCTTACAAAGATTTCACAAAACCAAGTGGAATTGTTGCAGTCGCCGTATGTAAAGAATCCGGAAAGCTTCCAATCGAAGGTGTCTGCGATCACGATCCCCGTGGAAACTGTGTGATCACAGAATATTTTGCACAGGGCACAGAGCCAACCGAATACTGTGATCATCACACTGTAGCCAATATCTGTACCGCTTCTAATATGTTAGCCGGCAGTTATTGCCCTGCTGAGACCATTACCACCGGAGTATATGTCACCGGCGGTTCTGAGACAACCGAAGATGCACCTTACCTGTTAACAGATGCATTCTTAAGTCAGACATGTACCGTACACAATGAGTTTAACTCCACATACACTGGAACAAACTCCTTCCCTGGATCAACCGGTGTCAACCCGATTGGTGCTGATCCGGCAGGTGATGCTTCTACGCCTGATGCCAGCACCACCACAACGGATCCAGCTGCCACAACGGATCAGAGTGTTGATGGTCAGTAAAATATTTAAACATAAAAAATGCTAACCCACGGGTTAGCATTTTTTATCATGTATTTGTCACTAAACTTTCACTTCATGAGCACTTCTGCCTCATTCTGTGCCCTGGCTATATTATGAGTATCCGGATTCTCACACATAGCCCTTAACAGCTTTTTTTCTTTGGCAAAATACTGTCTGCGCTGTTCTGTATTCAAGTTCCTTCCATATCGTTCCATTGTAAATCCAAGCAGACGTTCTGCAAAAACTTCAAAATCTTTCCAGCTTTCATTCTGGTTCTCTATGATTTTCTCTATCTCTGCAATTGCTTTCCGATTGCCCTCTAACTGTTTCAGACGTTCCTGTCTGCTGTCCCTGTCACGCTTTTTCAAATCATAAAATTCATAAGCTTCCTCCAGTGCCTGCATAAATTCCTGTCTGAAATTTACCGGTCTCAGAAATACACGGAACACATCCCGCTTGTTCAAATAGAATCCCAACTGTACGGCGCTGATCGAATTTGTATATAACATGCAGATCGTATCCGGGAATTTTTGGTTTACATAAGATAAAATTTTATCACCGTTATATCCATCCAGATTTAAATCTGTGACAAGTATCTGATATTCTTTCTGTTTTAACAACTCCATTGCATCTGTCCCATTTTGTGCAATCTCTGTCTCAATCTGTTTTTCTTCTAAGATGCCCTGAAATTCATCTATAATCTCCGGATATCTGCTAATAAATAAAAGATTTCGCTTCATTTTTTTTCCTTCTTATTTTCTATCACATTCAGCCATATCATTTGTAATCTGATATAGCACTTTTATTATAACTTTTTGTTTTCAAAAAATCCACCATAAAACTTTTGTCTCTTACATGATCTTATTCGCACATATGGATTCAAAAGATCTGTATTTTATCATTTTTCTTTACAAAAAGAACGGCTGCCGCCGTTCTTTTTGTGTTGATGTATATACTACTAAGGGGATTAGATTCCACGAACCTAATCGAATTAGATTCGTGCGAATTAATGAAGTTCTCTTGGAACAAAATCAGGATATCCGGATTCAAGACCATGTTCTGTAGAGTCAAGTCCTTCTACTTCTTCCTGAGCAGATACTCTGAGTCCAATTGTTTTCTTAAGTACTGTAAATACAATTGTCATTGTAACGATTGTCCAGCCTGCGATACATACGATACCAAGTAACTGGATTAACAAATGATGTACACCACCGCCATAGAATAAACCATCTTTGTAATCAAAAAGTCCTACAGCGATCGTTCCCCAGATACCATTGCAGCCATGTACTGCTACGGCACCAACCGGATCATCTACTTTTAATTTATCTTCAATAAAGTATACTGCTACGCAGACCAGAACACCTGCAACTGCACCGATGATGAACGAAGCAATTGCATCTACATTCGCACATCCTGCTGTGACTGCCACAAGACCTGCAAGAGATCCGTTTAAGGACATGGAAACATCCGGTTTTCCATTTCTGATCCATGTATAAAGCATTGCACTTACTGTTGCGACTGCCGGAGCAATTGTTGTTGTTGCAAAAATCTGTGATAACTGCATCGTGTCTGTTGCTGCTGCGCCGTTAAATCCGTACCAGCCAAACCAGAGAATGAATACACCAAGAGCACCGATTAAAATATTGTGTCCAAGAATTGGTCTTGCTTTTCCGTTTTTATCATATTTACCGATACGAGGTCCAAGCATTGCTGCTCCAATGAAGGCTGTAATTCCACCTACCATATGGATGCATGCTGATCCTGCAAAATCTGTAAATCCCATATCTGTAAGCCATGGTGTTGCACCCCAAACCCAGTGGGCCTCGATCGGATAAACGACTAAACTGATAATAAAACTATAAATACAATAGGTAATGAATTTTGTACGCTCTGCCATTGCACCTGAAACAATTGTTGCTGCTGTTGCACAGAATACTAAGTTAAATACAAAAGCTGACCAGTCTGTCTCACCAAATCCGGTAAACGGATTCAGTCCCCATCCCACGAAACCACCTTCGCCGCAGAGCAGGTTATAACCTAATAAATAGAATGCAACTGTACCAATACAGAAATCCATTAAGTTTTTCATCGTAATGTTGCCCACATTTTTTGCTCTTGTAAAGCCTGCTTCAACCATTGCAAATCCACATTGCATAAAAAATACTAACGCTGCACCCATCAGGTACCATACACTCATATCCATAATAATCCTCCTTGTTTTGCGAAGCAAAATGCGACTGCCCTTGCATGGAGCAATGCCCAGCAAGCTGTGCAGGATTTAGCCTCCTTGTTTTGCGATATAAAAAAGGAGATAATTCAGGTGAGACTACACCCTTTATTATCCCCTTTGATAATCGTTTTTTCCTGATTCAATTTTTTGATAACAAAAAACTAATTCTATTTCAGGACTCCTCTTTCCGTCCATAGAATCTTACAATGCATCTGTACCATGTTCGCCGGTACGGATACGAACTGCATCTTCTACATCATATACGAAAATCTTACCATCACCAAAATGCCCGGTATTAATTTCCTTTACGATCTTATCGATCAGAGTTGGTGCAACCTCATCTGTCACGACCGTCTCCACTTTAACCTTAGGAAGAAGATTTACAGCATACTCAGAACCACGGTAATTTTTAATGATACCTTTCTGATTACCATAACCCATGCTGTTTACGATATTCATACCGTTTACTTCACAGGAATCTAAAACTTCTTTTAAGTCTTCAAGTTTCTCCGGTTTAATAATAATTTCCAGTTTCTTCATAGCAATCCTCCTTGTTTTCTATTCTTTATTTGTTCACAATTTGTTTAAAAACCTTTCATGATGTGAACATGGATTTTTCACTTCTTCTGCATATAATAAAAGCATAAAAACAAAAGACAGTTTCAAAGTTTTGATTACTTTTTATATAAACTTTTTCATAATCTGCCAGGTGGAGAACCACCTGGCATCCTCCCTTTTATGGGAGTTTTTTATGTATACCGCTCTGTTATTATACTTCAAAGATCAGATCTCCGTAAGAAGGCATTGGCCACATGGACTTATCTACCAACATTTCCAATTTATCAACCGGTGCACGGAGCTCATCCATAGCTGCTTTTACTTCATCATGATAATAAACTGCCTGTGCTCTTCCCTCTTCCATTGCACCACCTTTTGCAGTGACTTCTTCCAGTTTGGAAAGTGCTGATTTTGCATCTGCAAGCAGATCAGATACCTCTGTCAGGATCTCTGTCTGAACACTCACATCAGCGCCGCATGCTGCCTTCACTGCTGTGATGGACTCTGCAAGAACCGTTGTGTATTTGATCACTGCCGGAATGATCTGTTTGGTTGCGATATCGATCATTGCCTTTGCCTCAATATTGATCTCTTTTGCGTAAGTCTCATATTCGATCTCAACACGGGAATCAAGTTCTGCTTTTGTAAATACACCAAATTTTTCAAATAATGTAACTGCCTTGTCAGTATTCAATGCAGGGATTGCATCTACCATGGATTTGATGTTTGGAAGTCCACGTCTCTCTGCCTCTTTTACCCATGCCTCAGAATAACCATTTCCATTGAATACAATTCTCTGGTGCTCGGTTGCATATTTTTTGATCAGATCATGTACTGCCATATCGAAATCATCTGCTTTTTCCAGTTCATCACAGGCTTCTGCAAATGCTTCTGCAACGATTGTATTTAATACAACGTTTGGCTGTGCGATGGAATCCTGAGAACCTACCATACGGAACTCGAACTTGTTTCCGGTAAATGCAAATGGTGACGTTCTGTTCCGGTCTGTTGCATCTTTCATGAAATCAGGTAATGTTTTAACACCTGTCTCTAACATTTTTCCTGAAATACTATGTGTGGCTTCACCAGTGCTGATCAGCTGTGACAACACATCCTCTAACTGCTCGCCCAGGAACACGGAAAGGATTGCCGGTGGTGCCTCGTTTGCTCCTAATCTGTGATCGTTTCCGACATCTGCTGCGGATTCTCTTAACAGATCTGCATGTGTATCCACTGCCTTTAAGATACAGGTTAAAACTAATAAGAACTGAATGTTCTCATGTGGTGTTTTGCCCGGATCTAACAGGTTGATTCCATCATCCGTTGTGATCGACCAGTTGTTGTGCTTACCGGAACCGTTCACTCCTGCGAATGGCTTCTCATGAAGTAA
>OGGW01002456.1_pt1 | contig 11660 bp, 13 predicted proteins | sample 1571291 | NCBI WGS metagenome assembly OGGW01 (sample SAMEA2582028, study PRJEB24529) | metagenome | biome: Human gut stool | place: China | collected 2011 | reverse complement strand
ATAACACTTGCAGCAGGTTTGTCAATACTTTTGCACAAAAGTTTTGTGGACTGCTTGGTCTGAAAAAAGTATGTTTTTGCCGCAAAAATCACAAGACCAATAGTCAAAATGATGAAAGCAATATAATAAATGAGCTCCCACTGTTCTGTACAAAGCCACAAAAAGTAATAATTGCTCATTCTACTGCCACCTTTCCGGTTACCACTTCAGAGATAACACTCTGACGGTATTCCTTTAGTTTTTCAATCTGCTGCTGAGTCAGAGAGATCAGTTCGTCGATATCCTTTACACGCTTGTCCAAATATGCAACGATCTCATTCTGTTCCTCCAGAGGAGGCACAACAGCAGGAATCTTGAAAAAGTTTACAGGGTATAGCCGCATCCGGTGTTCCGCAATGCCCGTAGAGTAATTTTTGAAAATCTCCATGTACATTGGTGTCTTGAACAGATAGTACAGATACTGTGGGTTGGCCTGCTGACGGGTGTAATAGATGCAGTAAGCTGGAGAAATTACGCCATCATAATCGGAGATACCATAGCTGCCGTCTTTTGCACGCATGATATTCATCACCAGATCACCCTTGCAAACCACTTTATAACCCTCTGTAGTTTCTGCTGGAGCAACCGTTGCAAGGTTCATTTCTTCCGCCTGAGATTGCAGAATAACTCCAAGATACTTAGTGACGCTCAGCAGCACAGCATCTGGTTCTTCACATTTGATGTTCCGTTCTGCAAACAGTTGATGGTTAGTAAGGATCTGCCAGTGGGCAGGCACTTCGCCCAACCAATTAATACCGCTGTTTTTCATTAAAATATCTGTATGCAGGCCCTTTGTGACTGTCTGAGAGATGAGAACAACTCGTTGCTCCTGCAAGAGATCGATCAATTTATTCTTTTGCTCCAAAATCAAATCAATTCCGGAGATTTTCTCATCTAAATAGTATGCTATTCTATCCTGCTCCTCATGTGAAGGTATTACAAAATGCAATGATTTAAGATAGTTACCATCTACATGTGGTACACCCATTCCAACTGTATTGCCTCTAATGTAACGTTCCAAATGTTTCATCACATAGAAGCAAAAGCGCTGATTATTAGTAGAGATATTGTGTAATATTGCGGTCGTTGATGGAGCAAATCCCCGTGGATGTCTATCAATGATCTCGCCAGCGTTACTACCATCCCACAGCAATAACATATCATCTTCCAAAGCCAAGTCGCCCGTATATGAATACTGTGCATCATCACCTCTTCCACGAATAACATCCATTGAGAGATATATTTCTGTACCATCTTCAGCATTGTCTAACAGTTCGGCGGGCATCTTGGCTTTAGTTATTGAGTAAATATATCTTACTTTGGAAGTCCTCCAACAAGATGGAGACTCCATAAATTCCGTATGTGTTCTCATTTTGCAAACACCTCCGCCAAGCTCGCCTGGATACGAGTTTCCAAAGCTTTGATGTCCTCCATAATCACAGAGCTGTCACGCAGCGGAGTGAACTTATAGAAATAGCGGGTAAAGGGAATTTCATAGCCGATCTTAGTCTTGCTCTCATCAATCCAGGCATCCGGAACAAAGGGCAGCACCTCACGGCGAAAATACTCGTGTATGTCTTCCTTTAACGGCACCATTTCGTAGTCACGGAGGGAGGCATCCGCTTTTTTGCTGCCCTTCCGGTCAGTTACTGGTGTTCCATCCTCATTCAGCAAAGGTCGCTCCACAACAATTTTCCGATAGCCAAAATCATCATTGTCCAAATCCATATAATTCTCATCCAGTTCATATGTGCTGTACAGACGAACAATTTCTGCTCGGTTTTCCGGGGTAATCATATTTCGCTTATTACCCAGTCCTTTGCGCATCTTCTCATAGAAACCGGCACCGTTGATCAGACGCACCTTGCCTTTTCTGCGATTCTCTTTCCGGTTTGTGAGAATCCAAATGTACGTGGTAATACCGGTATTGTAGAACAGCTGGTCAGGCAGGCCAATAATGGCCTCCAACAGATCATTTTCGATGATCCAGCGGCGGATCTCACTTTCACCGCTGCCAGCATCGCCGGAAAACATGGGAGACCCATTAAAGACAATCCCGATGCGACTGCCGCCATTCTCCGGCGCATTCATTTTGGAGATCAGATGCTGTAGGAATAAGAAAGAACCATCAGAAATACGGGGTAAGCCAGCGCCAAAACGGCCACTATACCCTTTGTTTTTAGCTTCGTCTTTGATAAATTTTTCAACTTTCTTCCATTCCACACCAAAGGGCGGATTGCTCAGCATATAGTCGAAGGTCTGTCCCTGAAAACCATCTTCATTAAAGCTGTTGCCCAGAACAACTCGGCTGTTGGTGTTTCCCTTAAGGATCATGTCAGAGCAACAGGTGGCATATGTTTCGGGATTCAATTCTTGACCAAAGGGGATCACTCTGGTAGTAGCGTTCAATGCCTGCATCTTATTCTGAGCCACAGAGAGCATACCGCCCGTGCCACAGGCAGGATCAAGAATGGTGATAACCTTGCCATCGGTAGTGGCAATCTCGTCCATATCAGGATCAAGCAGTACTTCCACCATCAGCTCAATAACCTCACGGGGCGTAAAGTGCTCACCGGCGGTCTCGTTCGATTGTTCAGAGAACCGGCGGATCAGTTCTTCAAACATATAACCCATTTCCAGGTTATCAATCTGGGTATCGCTCATATCGATCTCGGCAAACCGCTGTACAACCAAGTACAGCAGGTTTGCACGAGAGAGCTTGTCAATTACACCGAAGATTTCAAAGTTATCCATGATCTCACGGACATCCTCGGAGAAACCATTTATGTAATCACGCAGGTTCGCTTCAATGGCATTGCTGTCATCCATCAGCTTTTCAAAATCGAACTGGCTGATGTTGTAGTAGTCGTGGCCAGTCATACGCTTGAAAATGGGTCGTTTGTTGCTGACAGTCAGCGTTTTGTTTGCTTCCAGGATCTTTGCTTTGGAAGGGACCAGCACACAGTCAAAACGGCGCAGGACAGTAAATGGCAGGATTACCTTGCCGTATTCGCTTTGCTTAAAATCACCACGGAGCAGGTCTGCGATACTCCATATGAAATTTGCTTGTTCGTTAATGTTCATCAGATATCTGCTCCTTCTTCTCTGAGCCGTAAATATCGCTCGTATGAGATAACAACGTTTTGCGGCTTGTTTTGCTTGTTGACGATCAGAACCTTATCCCGTTCTTTCACTTCCTTGAAAATACGTGATGCCTGACCTTTCTGAAAACTTGTAATCGCTTCATAATCAGGATTCACATTGGAAGATGCCCTCCTTTTTGCCACAAAACCACCTCTTTTCGACGAAATCTGTCATCATCATTATAGCATAAAATCATTACTTTTAGCAAGAAAAAAATCTATATAAAAGTAATGACTTTTTGTAATTGATAGAGAGCGCTTAAAATTACTTCCGACTATGTTTCTCCATTTCAATCGGTCGTGTGACTGTACAATATCGGAACCGGATCAGAGCAAAGCAAAAAGCCATCAGCGCTGACACCTTGCAGTGCCAATGCTGATGGCTTTATGCTAATCTATGAACTTAGGTGGTTTACCTAGCTTCCAAGACACTTTTCAGATTCGGATTTTAATTGAAATTATGCTATCGTCAGTAAATTTCAGTTTAGAGCAGACAGTATAAACTAGCAGAAAATCAATTGTTCTATGTGTGTTACCTTAAATCATCCCGAAGTGCTTTAATGCCTCCGTAATGGCTTTTTCCTTCTCCGGTGGGCATTGCGGCTGTCTGGCATCGTCAGACTTGGGCTTGTTGTAATTCTCCCGCTCGATGATGCCGTGTTTCTGCTTTACCTGTGCGATATAGAGATGGCTGACCTTCAATCCGGTATGTTCCAGAACATACGCCTTGATTTCCTCATAGGTTGCCTTTTTCTCCGCGGCAGTCAAATCCAGCTCGTCCATCTTCACTTCAATCTCGATATGCTCCTTACTTTGAAGTTTGGACAATAAACATACCGTCTCGACAGATGCCCCGCATTCGTCAAATTGCGTGAGCACCTTTTGCTCAATGGGAAACTTGTACGCAATCGCCTTTACAAAGCGTTTCTGCGTCTTTTGCTCCTCACGTGGGAACAACTCAACCTCGGAAATCAGGTATTTCACAAGGTCGCGCCGCTCTGCCGCATTCATTCTATCATAGATTGCGTCAAAAGACGAGAGGATTCCGATCATAGATTGCACAGACATCTGCTCGCTTTCCAGAGTTGCCTTTTTCATCAGGCTCTCTTGCAGCAGATCCTCCGCCTTATAAATCTGGTCATAGAGGTCATTCAGGCGGCGCGTCATATCCGCGCGGCGGCGTTCTGCATACTTGTCATCCGGGGCAATGCGGTCAATATCCTGTTCCAAGCTGTCACGGCTACGCTGTAAAGCGGATAGCTGCTTTTTATAGGCACTAATATCATTTTCAACCTCGGTCATGTCCACAGCGGTCATCACCTTTTCCTGCAAATCCTTGATAAACTGCGGATTGCGAACAATCTTCCGGGTGTACTCCATCACCTCGTCCTCAACCTGACTGGCTACCACGCCATTCCTGCGGCATACCGAAGTCCCTCTATGTTTAGTCGCATAAGAACAGACATAAGATTCTGTGCGGCGCTCCGTGCCGTCCTGATTTGTCCACTTGGTCATACCGATATACATAGGTGCGCCGCATTGCGGACATTTTACGATACCGGACAACAGATGCGCGTTATACTGACCAATGTTGTGATTACCCTTTTTCCCACGAATGGCTTTGATCTCCTGCACCTTGTCAAAATCCTCTTTGGAAACAAACGCCTCATGGGAAATAACCTCACTCAAAATATACTCATCCTGCTTCACAAGTCGATACTCGTTATCTTTGCCGGGAACTTTCTCTGTCCGTCGCTTTCCCCATGCCACGCGCCCCATATAAACCGGATTGCTAAGCATTCTCTTGATGTGGTCAGAACTCCACTCTCCATAGCTGGGGCGGATGGCATTCTTTGCCGGTGGGCGAGTATAACCGTTTCGATTGAGATAGCCTGAAATTGCCGTGTAGCCCATATTTCGGTTCAGGAACATATCAAAAACCAGTTGCACGACAGTCTTTTCTTCCGGGACGGTCTCCAATTTCCCTTTACTCTTGTCATCGCCCTTTACCAGACGATACCCATAGGGTGCAAAGCCGCCGTTCCAGCCGCCGGATTTTGCTTTTTCCTCGCGTCCCAAAAGGCTCTGTGCAATGATGTTCTCGCGCTCCAACTCAGCTACCGCACCGAGAATGGTAATCATCATCTTTCCCATAGAGGTTGAAGAATCAAGCCCATCTTCTACGCACATCAGGTGAACGCCGTATTTCATAATGAACTCAAGGGAGTTCAGCACATCCCGCGCGTTTCTGCCAAATCTCGATAATTTGAAAACCAGCACATAGTCCGTATGCACTTTTCCGCTCTGAATGTCATCCAGCATCCGCTGGAACTCAGTCCGTCCCTCGATGCTCTTGCCGCTTTTGCCTTCTTCAACGTAGGTATCAAGAACGGTCATACCCCGACGCTCGGCGCATTCAGCCAGATAGTGTTTCTGCCCGTCCAGACTATACCCCTTTACCTGACGCTCACTGCTGACGCGGATATAGATAACACACGATTTGCCCTCTTTCGTATTATACATATTTCCTCCTATTGCAGATCCGGGCAGTCATCGACCGCCCGGAATACTCTGCTCAGATTTTCTGATTTTCCTTTTCTGCGGCAGCATATTTAATCAGGATTTGTGCCAGAACATTGATAAAGTTCTGGTAGCAGTCTCTCTGCTCTGCTGTCATCTGGACAACGCTCTCTTTGGGAAAGCGAAGCTCAGTTCCATTGTTTGCAGTGTAGCTCTTGTAGTTTTCGTTTTCTACCATGTAATCACTCCATTTGACGTTATGTTCGTCAGCCGAATGAAGTGCCGCTCTTCCAATGGTAACTCAGCAGTTACTATTATACGCTATTTCCAGTCTTGGGTCAATAGCTCCGGAGCGATTCTCCGGTAACTCCTGAATTGACATTTCTGCTTGCTCTCATGTATAATTACTTTGAAAATCCCCGGAGGTGAAGTCAATGAGTATGGCTCAGGTTATCCGGACTGCTATGAAGAAGCAAGGCGTAACTGTCAGTCAGCTTTCAAGGCAGCTTGGCTGCACAACCCAAAATATCAGCGGCAAAATGCGCCGTGACAATTTCAGGGAAAGCGAATTGCAGGAAATAGCGGCGGCTATCGGCTGTCGATTTGAGGGTCGTTTTATTTCGGAAGAAACAGGAAAGCCGGTTGAATAACATCCCTGCCTCATGAATGGGTAAGCTGCTGCAACAGCTTACCCATTCAGCATTTCTGCGGCTTTTTTGATATTCGCCCTGGCATTGCCTTTGCGAAAGTTCTCTCCGTCGAAGCGGATCGGGACGCAGACCTCCAAGATGCGGTCAAAAATGCGGCGGTCATCCAGATCGGCGGCTTGCTTCATAACGGAAAGAGGGATATTCGTGGTGACGATCATGGGCTTGCCTGACAGCAGCCGCTTGTCAACCACATCGAATACCCGCTCCTTACCGAAGCTGGTGTTACGCTCTGCACCCAAATCATCCAGAATGAGGAGGTCAGGGCGCATAAGCGATTTCATGTAGTGGTCGCAGTCCGTGCCGAAATTGCCCTGCATACGGTTGACCACGTCAGACATTCCCACAAAGAGAACGGACTCCAGACGGTCAATCAGAGCGTTGGCAATGCAGCCAGCGGCATAGGATTTTCCTGTGCCAACGTTCCCGAACAGGAGCAGCCCGATCCCCGCTTTTTTGAAATCGTCCCAGTTCTGCGCGTAGCCCCTCGCCTTTTCAAGCTGGGGCGTTGTAACTGCGGCTACCTCAAACCGCCAGAGCGCAGCGGGAATATCTCGGAACGCTTCGCTACGGAGCATCGTCATATAGGACATTCGCTCGTATTCCCGGCGTTCGGATTCTTCCCGTTCTCGGCGTTCAGCAGCGCACTTGCACATCACCGGGTGCTTGGTAAAGCCCTGTGCCTGAAGGTCTGTGGGGTATAATGCTTCTTTCGGCGTGCGGCACTTGCCGCAGTATTTCAGCCCATCGGCAGGATTGATGTAATCGTCAGGTGCGGCATTAGCCGCTTCAACGGCATCAACCATTTTCGTAAAAATCGGATTCATAGACACTCTCCCTCGTTATCGTCGTAGGTGTAGTTTTTCGCGCTCCTGCCCTTGCTGTCCTCGTCCAACCACTTCTTGATGGTGGCGTAATGATTGGCATAGTGCCTGTCATTGGAAGCCATGTACCGGGACAGCCGCTCAATGTATTCAGCAGCTTTGCCGGGATAAGCCGTCTCCAGCCGGGAATATTCCTCTCCTGACAGAAAAACATTTTGAAACTCTCCATATCGGCGGCGCGTACTCTCTACTCTTTCGGTCTTACTATGTTCTTTATACTCTGTATCAGTATTACTTGCGGGCAATTTCTGCCCCATGCAAGGGGAAGAATCCTGCACGTCCATTGGGCAGATATTGCCCTCTGGACGGGAAGAAACCTGCACCCTGTCTGGAATTTGCAGAAAGATGCGGTTTGCCTGGTTCCAGCCCTGACGGACGCGGGTGATCAGCCCGGCATTTTCCAGCTCCCGCAGGGCGGTCTTGACCGTCCGATCACTCCGGTCAAGATCGTTTGCCATCTGCTTGATCGTATAAATCACATACACATTCCCATCCTCGGACACCCAGCCGCTTTTCTGGGAAAGCATGGTGCGGTTGAGCAGAAGCCCATATAGCAGCTTGGCTTTGATGGAATATTCGCCCGCCAGCATGAAGCGCGGCAAGGGAATAAACGGCGGCAATGCGGTATTCAGTTTGAAATAGATTTTTCATCACATCCTCTCTGGTCTGGGGTGATACGGCTACTATGGCGGCTTGTCCGTTGATCCCCTCGGAAGCGAGGCGGTGCGCCCCGCCTTAGAGCGTTTCGACTGATAATGCGGGCAAATAACGACAACCGCCCGAAAGCTCTGCTTGCAATCGTGGACGCAGTGGCGGCAGAGCGTGTTGTACGCCTTGCGTCCCCGGTCATTCAGGAAGAACGACCATTCCAGCTTTTTTGATTTGCTCATGCGCGGCATATCTGTACTCCTTTCCCGAATTACAATTCGTTTCTCTGCTGCACTTTCAACAGTTCCCATACGTCAGCCATCCGTTCTTTCAGTTCGGCAACATCGGCATCGTAGAAATGCCCGGTACTGTTGATGCGGTGGCAGACGTGGTTGATGTTTGTGGCAATCCTGCTGACGGCGGCAGCTAACTTTTTCTGCTCGGTGTAATCGACCTTGATGATGTACCCGTCAATCAGCATTTTCCGGGCGTATGCGCCGAAATTGCGGGTACCAAGTTGATTCATCTTGTGGCGAACCATGCTCAATTCCTGCTCATTCAGGCAGATTTCTTTGCGGATGGGTCGTGTACGGTCTGGCATGATAAAACACTCCTTTCACAATACAACGGACATTTTTTCTCAAAAACTTGGTAGTGACGAAAAGAAAATTTTGAAGACGAGGGCATTGGCGATTCGTTGCCCCTCACTTTACAACGGACATTTCTTCGTCGAAACGCAGGTATCGAAACGAAAGATTTTCAAAAAATATGCGCCCCTGCTTTTGCAAAAGTGGGAGCGCGTTGTATTTGCGGATATGAGATTTGAGAGAGTAGCAAGCACATCCGGTGTCCGTACACACCGGAAAAATGAGCGTTTCAGCCTTGCTGCCGATACGCCCATTTTGATTTTTGGGGAAGCCCCAAACCCTTGATTTTTAAGTTGTAGATACTTTCTGGGCTTTTCCGGAAAGCTCTTGCTTTTATTCGCTTTGACGATTATAATTATACTGTGATTTTATAAGCAGACGCAGAATGGAACTGCAACAGGAGTACTGCCCATGAAGTATTTATCTATCACGCAAACCGCCGAACGCTGGGGTATCTCCACCCGCCGTATTCAGATTTTGTGCGGCGAGGGGCGTGTCCCCGGTGCTATCCGCATTGGCACGGTCTGGGGGATTCCAGAGGACGCAGAGAAACCGGCGGATGCGAGAATCAAGAACGGCAAGTATATCAAGAAGCCCGTCGAAAATGAAAAATGAGCCGCATCATATCAGCGACTCTAACTCGAAATAATGGGGTCTATTCCACCTCGCAGGTGCGAATGGGCGCACTGACCCCTTGTCACGAATCTACCTAAATCGTCGATTCGACAGACTATGACACCGGTCAAAGTTTTAGTCCTTCCGACACACAACAGGTCTTTGTCCAATATAAAAATCTACATATACGGAGGATTGCGCAATGTCAAAATTTGAAATTATTCTGACGATTATCAACGTCCTTGCAATCATCGCAATTCCTATTGCCGCTGTGTTTTTGGGGCAAAAGTTACAGGATCCAAGCCAAAAGCGAAGGGATAAACTTGAAATCTTTCGGGCGTTAATGATGAACCGCGGCATTGGCTGGTCAGTTGAAAGTGTTCACGCCTTAAATCTCATTGATGTTGTTTTTTCGGATGACAACACAGTCCGAATGAGATGGAAAGAATACTATACCCAGCTCTGCATTCAGTCTCCGAATGAAATGCAGCGTAAACAAGTCCAAGAGGCACAAGATAAACTGTTGGAGGCTATGGCTTGTTCACTCGGATATAAGGAACAGGTAACATGGGAAACAATCCAGAATCCGTATACCCCAAAAGGAATGTGGGATGCCATGCAGCAACAGCAGAACATTCAAAATGGACAAGAAAAATGGGCTGGAGCAGTAGACCTACTCACGAAAGTTTTTTGTTCCGGAAATGCGCAGCCAATGAGCGCACCTGTTGAGCAAAAGGAGGATACCCATGCCGACACTTGAATGGATTGGAAAGAGCAAGGTGATCAATCACCATCAGGACGTGCCGTTTCGGGTGTTGGAGCGCAAGTACAGCTTTGATGAAAACGGACAGCACAACGAGGATAACGGTAGCGAAAACATGATTATCCGGGGCGACAATCTGGAAGCCCTGAAAGCGCTGCTGCCCCGGTATGAGGGGCGCGTCAAGTGCATTTACATTGATCCGCCCTACAACACCGGCGAGGAAGGTTGGGTCTATAACGATAATGTCAACGACCCGAAAATCAAAAAGTGGCTGGGTGCGGTTGTCGGCAAAGAGGGAGAAGACTTGACCCGCCATGACAAGTGGCTGTGCATGATGTACCCGCGCTTGAAGCTGCTGCAAAAGCTGCTGGCGGATGACGGAGTAATTTTCATCAATATTGGCGAGGATGAACATGCAAATCTAAAGTTAGTTTGTGACGAGATTTTTGGTGTTAGAAATTATGTTACAGATTTCGGTCGACAGATGAAATCTGGTGGTGCAAAAGGACATTACTATACTCCAAGTTTGGACTATGTTTTGACCTATGCTAAAAATATAGATTTGCTCCCATATTTCCGGGCTATTATGACCCAACAACAGATTGATGTCTTTTACAAATTCACTCAGGAAGAAGGCCCAAGAAAAGGCGAAAAATATGGGGAGGAACGACTCTTCAAATCCAGTTTGGAAGCTCGCGCAAACCAAAGGTACTATATCCAGTGTCCTGACGGTACTTTCGCAATTCCTCCCGGAGAAACTACGCCTAATGAATTGAAAGAGGGACTAATCGTTACACCACTAAAAACCGATAAGGTTTGGAAATGGATATACCCACGGTACAAACAAGAACTCGATGCGGGAAATATCATTTTCAAGCGTACTAATACATCTGGCTTAGTAGATGAACATGGCAATCAATGCAAGTGGAATATCTACAATAAGCTTTGGTTGAGTGAGCAGCAAGAAAAAGGAGTTGTTCCGTCAAATCTGATTACTGGTTACGAAAACCGTCAGAGTGCCGCTGAATTGAAGAAGTTAAACCTCGATTTTAATTACGCGAAGCCAATTCGCCTTATAGAATATTTGTTGACAATTTCTCAAATGGAGAAAGATGCAATAGTTCTTGATTCTTTCGCCGGTTCCGGCACCACCGCCCATGCCGTCCTCAACATGAACAAGGCGGACGGCGGACACCGCAAGTTCATCCTCGTTGAGATGATGGACTACGCCGACAGCATCACCGCCGAGCGCGTGAAGCGCGTGATCCGAGGCTACGGCGAGGGCAAGAATGCCGTGGAAGGTACGGGCGGCAATTTCAGCTTCTATGATCTTGGCGAACCGCTGCTTGTGGGCGATTGCCTGAATGAAGCCGTTGCCCCGGAGAAAATCCGAGAATACATCTGGTTCATGGAAACCAAGCAGCCCTACGCCCCGCCCAGCGGCGGCAATCCCTATTATCTCGGCAAGCACAACAACACGGGCTATTACTTCTACTACGAGCCGCAGCGCGTGACGGTGCTGGATTATGCGTTCCTCTCCACCATTACGGAAAAAGCGGACGGCACGGTGATTTATGCTGACCGATGCTCTATCAGCGAGGACAAGCTGGCAAAAATGGGCGTCACATTCAAGAAAATTCCGCGCGATATTAGCAGATTGTAAGGGGGTGTTCGCTGTATGGAACTGAAATCAT
>OGGW01002452.1_pt1 | contig 11674 bp, 9 predicted proteins | sample 1571291 | NCBI WGS metagenome assembly OGGW01 (sample SAMEA2582028, study PRJEB24529) | metagenome | biome: Human gut stool | place: China | collected 2011 | reverse complement strand
AGGCTCTTCTGATAGAGCTTGGTGAAGACCTCGCCGGCGGACACGTCGCAGCCGAACAGGCCCAAAGTCTCCCGCAGCAGGCCGATCCAGGCGTTGATGTCGGAGGTGCAGTTGTTGCAGTGGACCATGGCCACGTCCTTGCCCGAGGGGGTGGTGACCACGTCGATCTCAGTATAGACCTTGCTCAAAGGTTTTTCCAGTACCACCATGGCAAAAATAGAGGTACCGGCGGATACATTGCCGGTGCGGGGGGCTACGGCGTTGGTGGCCACCATGCCGGTGCCCGCGTCGCCCTCCGGGGGGGCGAAGGGCAGGCCCACGGGCAGCAGACCATCCACCCAGGCCGAGCCCTCTGCCGTCAGCCGTCCCGCGTCCTGCCCGGCCAGCGGCGGTGTGGCGGGCGTTTACCCGTCTTCTCGACGGCCCCCGCGACGGCTATGGCCGGCTGGTAGGCTGGATGAACCGCCGTCCCTGGCTGGCGCTGGCGGCGACGGTGGCGGCAGGCGCGCTGGTGGCGTTCAGCTTCACCTCGATGCCGAAAGGCTTCCTGCCGCAGGAAGATCAGGGTTACCTGTTTGCCAGCGTGCAGCTGCCGGAGGCGGCGTCGCTGGAGCGTACCGAAGCGGTGATGGCCCAGGCGCGTAAACTGCTGATGGCTAACCCGGCGGTGGAGGATGTGATTCAGGTGTCCGGGTTCAACATTCTCAACGGCACCAGCGCCTCTAACGGCGGGTTTATCTCGGTAATGCTCAAGGACTGGCATCAGCGGCCGCCGCTGGATGCGGTGATGGCGGATATTCAGCGCCAGCTGCTGTCGCTACCCGAGGCGACGATCATGACCTTCGCGCCGCCGACCCTGCCGGGCCTGGGCAATGCCTCGGGGTTTGATCTGCGCATCATGGCGCAGGCTGGTCAGTCGTCGGCGGAGCTGGAGCAGGTGACGCGGGAGATCCTCCAGCTGGCGAACCAGCATCCGCAGCTGAGCCGGGTGTTTACCACCTGGAGCAGCAACGTGCCGCAGCTGACCCTGACGGTCGACCGCGACCGGGCGGCGCTGCTGGATGTGCCGGTGGCGCAGATCTTCAGCAGCCTGCAGACGGCGTTCGGCGGCACGCGCGCCGGCGATTTCAGCCGTAACAATCGTGTCTATCATGTGGTGATGCAAAATGAGATGCAGTGGCGTGAGCGGGCCGAGCAGATTAGCGAGCTGTACGTCCGCAGCCGCGACGGCGAGCGGGTGCGGCTGAGCAATCTGGTCACCATTACGCCGACGGTGGGGGCGCCGTTTATTCAGCAGTACAATCAATTCCCGTCCGTGTCGGTGAGCGGTTCAGCGGCCGAGGGGGTCAGCAGCCGCACGGCGATGGCGGCCATGGAGCAGATTTTGCAGGCCCATCTGCCGCCGGGATATGACTATGCCTGGAGCGGGATCTCCTGGCAGGAGCAGCAGACCGGTAATCAGGCGGTGTGGATCGTGCTGGCGGCGGTGGCGATGGCGTGGCTGTTCCTGGTGGCGCAGTATGAGAGCTGGACGCTGCCGGCGAGCGTCATGCTCTCGGTGCTGTTCGCCATCGGCGGAGCGCTGCTCTGGCTGTGGACCGCGGGCTATGCCAACGATGTGTATGTTCAGATAGGGCTGGTGCTGCTGATCGCCCTGGCGGCGAAGAATGCGATTCTGATCGTTGAGTTCGCCCGTAGCCGGCGCGAGGAGGGGCTGTCGATAGTCGACGCTGCGCGAGAGGGGGCTACCCGCCGCTTCCGCGCGGTAATGATGACCGCGGTGTCGTTTATTATCGGTATCATGCCGATGATGCTCGCCACCGGCGCCGGGGCGCAGAGCCGGCGGATCATCGGCACCACGGTATTCAGCGGGATGCTGGTGGCGACGATGGTTGGCATCCTGTTTATCCCGTCGCTGTATGTACTGTTTCAACGTATGCGCGAGTGGGCGCATCGGCGGGGGTAAGCGCGGCGCTACCGGTCGGTAACGGGGATACTCCAGGCTGCAACGACTACCGGGCGGTCCCCTCTCCCTTTGGGAGAGGGGGAGGGTGAGGGTGGGTTTTGCGTTCACGTTGCGTTTGGGCGTGAACCCCGCCTTATCTGCCGACCTCCGGTTCGCTGATTTCAGCGGGAATCAGCCCTGCTGCACGCCCGTAGATTTCAGGAGCCACACCATAGCGAACATACTCTGTAGGCCCGGTAAGCGCAGCGCCACCGGGCAAGGACATCGGGCACGGCGGCAATACCTTGCCCGGCCTGTCGTTAATTTATTCACTCTCCTGGCTGGAATGGCCGCCCCCAAACGCGCCCGCTATTTTCGCTCCACCGTTATCATGGTCACGAACGGATGATACTGCCACGGCACGCTGCCGCCTTTGCGGTACATCTTCGACAGGGTGCCGTCGAGATAAAGCATCTGCCGCACGCCAAGCTTTGACTGCGCATAGCAGGCAAAATCGTAAAAGTTGGTCTCGCGATCGCTGAGCATAAATACCACCCGGCCCTGCTTATCGATACCAACCCCGTTGCGCAGCTTGCGCGAACTGGCGGAGGGCTTCAGTCGCCAGTTGATGACGCCATTTTCAATCAGCATCGGGCCGGACTGCACCGCATAGCGGATGGCGGGAGAGGGTTTGTACGCCGGCAGCGGCACGATTTTCGCCCGGCCGTTTTCCACCAGGAATACGCCGCCGGGGCGGATAAAGAAGTTCCCGCCGCCGGCGGAGCGGTTTACCGGCGTCAGCCGTTTGCCGTCTTCGATATACAGCCCCAGCGGCGCGTAGGCCTTATCGTAAATGCCGCCGTTCATCGCCATCTGCACCCGGCCGTCGCCATCGATACCCGCCAGCAGCGAACGCAGGGAACCCCAGGCTTTGCCGTGCCGATCCTGCCAGTACATCGCAATGCGCTCTTTCTGCGCATCCACCCGATAGCTCTGCAGGGTCAGCGTCGGGTCGGTGAGGGTACAGGCGGCGCTGGCGACGGCGGCCAGGGGCAGCAGCGCCAGAGGGAGCAGGCAACGTAATAACATGGGCAGTCCTTTCTATAGTCTGCGCCGAGTATACCCGCCTCGCTGCCTTATGCCGCCCAAATCTCACAGTGTTTTTGCACCAGCCCGGAAAGCGAACCGCCGTTGGCGATAAAGTCGCGCATCTGCTGCGCCTCGCTGTGCGGCGATTTCGCCTGGCGAACCACCGCCTCCAGCGCTGCCGTCGCCTTCAGCTGATGGGCGAAAGGGGCCAGCCGGTCGGCGAACTGCAGGATCTCCTGGCGGATGCTGCGCTGCTCCCCGCTGCGCACGTCGGTGAGGGTCCCGTCCAGCCCGTAGCGGCAGGCCTGATAGCGGTTAAAGGGGTACAGCAGATAATCATCAGGCTGGTGCTTAAAAGGACGCTCCGTCAACAGCCAGCAGGCCAGGGTCTGAATAAAGCCGGCGATGTGGATCGCCTGGGCAAGGGTCAGGGGGGTGTCCGTCACCCGCACCTCGACGGTACCAAACTGCGGGCTGGGGCGAATATCCCAGTGCAGATCCTTCATGCTATCGATCATGCTGGTGTAGCTCAGCTGGCGGAACAGGCGACGAAACCCCTGCCAGTCGGCCACCCACGGCATCGGACCGTTGTCGGGATAGGAGGAGAAGCGGTTCAGGCGTGAACAGGCGAAACGGCTGTCGGTACTGTCAAACCACGGCGAGGCGGCGTTAAGGGCGATGAAGTGCGGTACAAAGCGCGACAGGCCATGCAGCAGATAGATGGCGTCATCGCCGCTCTGGCAGCCGACGTGCACATGCTGGCCAAAGACCGTCGCCTGCTGTGCCAGATAGCCAAAATGCTCGACGGTTTTGACATAGCGCGGGTTATCGCTGATTTGCTGGCGCTGCCAGGCATGAAAGGGGTGGGAACCGCCGCCGCAGATCTGCAGATGATGGCGCAGCGCCGCGCGCTGGACCGCCTGCTGGATGGCGCTGAGCTGGATTTGCGCATGGCTGATGTCGCGGCACACCCCGGTGGCGATCTCCAGCATGCTCTCGGTGATGTCGTGTTTGGCTTCTCCCACGGTCAGCTCATGCTGGACGTCGGCAATCAGCGTCGAGGCATCCTGGCTGAGATCGTAACCCGGCGGGTTCACCACCTGCAGCTCCAGTTCGATACCGAGGGTAAAAGGATCGGAGCGGTGAAAATCGGCTAAAGGCATAGTCTCTCCCGGTCGATGTGTTCCCTGAAGTATATACCCGTCACACATTTACGTTGGCTTTGCTACGCAGCTTATCCATTCGCCTCGCGCCGCATCCCGCGATATTAGGCGACGCGTCAGGTCAATTGTTGCCCCCGTTCTCTTCGCCAACCCGTTGGCGGCCAAATTTGCGCGAGCCCACCACGCACAGCACCACGCCCAGCGTGACCGCCAGCATCAAGGGGCTGACGGTTTCGTGCAACAGCGCCGCCGACAGGCCTAGTCCGAAGAACGGCTGCAATAGCTGGAGCTGGCCGACGGCGGCGATCCCGCCCGCGGCAAGCCCTTTGTACCAGAAGATGAAACCGATCAGCATGCTGAACAGCGACACATAGCCGAGCGCCGCCCAGGAGGAGGCCGAGATGGCATGCCAGGAGGCGGGCTGAACCAGCAGCGAGGCGGGGAGCATCAACGGCAGGGCAATCACCAGCGCCCAGCAGATCACCTGCCAGCCGCCGAGCTCCCGCGTCAGCTTCGCCCCTTCCGCATAGCCGAGGCCGCAGACGATAACCGCCGCCAGCATCAGCAGATCGCCGCTGAGTGAGGCCGCCGCATTTTGCGTCAGGGCGAATCCCACCACCAGCAGGCTGCCCAGCAGCGAAAAGATCCAGAAAGCCCGCCGCGGGCGTTCGCCGCCACGCAGTACGCCAAAGAGGGCGGTCATCAGCGGCAGCAGACCAATAAACACAATCGAATGCGCCGAGGTAATGCGCTGCAGGGCCAGCGCCGTGAGTAGCGGAAAGCCGAGCACCACCCCGGATGAGACGATGATCAGGGACACAAGCTGCGCCAGGCGCGGGCGTTTCTGGCGAAAGCCCACCAGCAGCGCGATGGCAAGCAGCCCGGCGATAGAGGCGCGCAGAAAGGTCAATAACAACGGATCCATATCCTGCACCGCCAGCCGCGTCGCGGGCAGCGAACCGCTGAAAATGATCACCCCCAGTAAACCATGAAGCCATCCGGACCAGGGACCGGGCGCCGATTTATCCATTGCTGAATCTACCACGTTAACCTCGCGTTATCAGATTGGGCTGCGCCCGCTTGAGCATCGTCTGCGGCGATGGTAATGTGCCCAATCTAATACAATCAAATTATTGTCATAGATACATTTCGCGATGAAAGCCCGATATAAAGCCGTTGTCGATCGATATGCGCAGGCGATCCGCAGCGGGCAGCTGCCCGCGGGCAGCCGTCTGCCGACGCACCGTACCCTTGCCGCCGGGGAGCGCATCTCGCTGGCCACCGCCACGCGCGTCTACCGTGAACTGGAAGAGATGGGGTTGGTCAGCGGCGAAACCGGCCGCGGCACCTTCGTGCGCGACCTCTCACTGCCGCCGGGGCATGGGGTCGATCAGCAGGTGGTGGCCGCCGATGTCGTGGATCTCAATTTCAACTACCCTTCGCTGCCGGAGCAGGGCGATGCGCTGCGCGAGGCGCTCAGGCAGCTGGCGATGGCGGGCGATATTGACTCGCATCTGCGCTATCAGCCTCATGCCGGGCGGCTCGCCGAACGGGAAATTATCGCCCGCCATTTGACCTGCCAGCACTTTGCCCCGGACGCGGAAAATGTCCTGATCGTCAACGGCGCACAGCACGGGCTGGCGGTGACCGTCATGGGGCTGTTACGTCCGGGGGATGTGGTGGCGGTGGATGCGCTGACCTATTCGGGCTTCAAGGCTCTGGCGGCGCTGTATCATCTGGAGCTGGCGGCGATCCCCTGTCGACCGGAGGGGCCGGACCTGCAGGCGCTTCATACGCTGTGCCAGCAGCGGCGGGTGCGGGCGGTGTATACCATGCCGACGCTGCACAATCCGCTGGGCTGGGTGCTCAACACCGGGCAGCGGCAGGCGCTGGCCGATCTTGCGCGCCAGCACGATCTGCTGATTATTGAAGATGCCGCCTACGCCCGGCTGGTGAGCCGTCCGCCGCCGCCGGTGATCAGCTATGCGCCGGAAAGAACGGTGTATGTCACCGGATTTTCAAAAAATATCGCCACCGGACTGCGCGTGGGGGTGGTGATTTCTCCGCCGCGCTATCGCCCGGAGATTGAGCGCGCCATCCGGGCCACGACGTGGAATACGCCGACGCTGATAAGTTCGCTGATCTGCGCCTGGATTGAAGATGGCACGGTGGCGCGCTTTGAAACGCAGAAACGCCAGGATGCGCGACAGCGACAGCAGGTGGCCCGCGAGGTGCTTTGTGGGCTTCCCGTCGTCAGTCATCCCGATTCGTACTTCGTCTGGCTGCCTCTGGGTGAAGAGAGCCGGGCCGATCGGCTGGCGAATGCGCCGATGGAACGCCGCATTTCGGTATCGACCGCCGAGCCGTTCTGCGTCTCCGCCACGATCCCGCAGGCGTTGCGCATTGCGCTCGGATCGGTGCCTTTCGACAGCCTGCGCCCGGCGCTGCTCAGCGTGCGCGACGCCGTTGAGTATGAACAATACCGCTAACCCATCTGCTCCAGCTGGCCGCGCAGGACCTCCACCCCCTGGGCGATGGCGTCGGGGTTAATGGCGTGGAATCCCATGCGAAAATAGTTATCCGGCGGCGCGGCGTTAAGAAAATGGCGCGCCCCGGGCTCAATCAGCACGCCGGCGTGGGCGGCGCGCCAGGTGAGCTGCTGGGTGTTGATCTGCGCCGGGGTCTGCAGCCAGAAGGCGTTAGCATGTTCGCTCCCCGCCAGCGCGCGACACGACGGCAGATAGCGCTGCAGGGCGGCGTGCAGACGCTCCCAGCGCTGGGCGGAGTCATAGTGGTAGCGCCGCAGATGGGTTTCATAATGGCCCTGGGCAAGGAAGTGGGCCATCTGGTACTGAATGTTGGTCGGCGGATGGCGATAGACCAGCCGGTGCAGGGCGCGCGCCTCGTCGATCAGGTCCGGGTCGGCGACCATAAACCCCAACCGCAGCCCCGGTGACAGCGCTTTTGACAGGCTGCTGACATACACCACCCGGCCGCTGCGATCGCTGGCCTTCAGCGCCGGCAGCGGGTTGAGGGTAAAGTTACTCTCCGAGTCATAATCATCTTCAATAATGACCGCGTCATGGCGGACGGCATGCTCCAGCAACTGGCGACGCCGCGCACTGCTCATGGTCACCCCGGTGGGCACCTGATGACCTGGAGTGACATAGTAGTAATCGCAGGGACGCTCATTAAGCACGATCCCCTCTTCATCCACCGGGTGCGGCACCACCTCGGCGTCGGCGAGCAGAAAGGTGTTGATGGCTTCGCGGAAGCAGGGGTTTTCGACGCCAATGCGGGTGGTGGAAGAGAGCAGCAGTCGGGTCAGCAGGTAGAGGGCATTTTGCGAGCCAAGGGTGATGAGAATTTCATCCGTCGCGGCGACAATGCCGCGCTTGGGCAGCACCCGGGTGCGGATCTGCTCGATCAGCATCGGCACATCCTGGTCAATATGGTCGATGACCCACGCCGGGTCGCGCACCCCGCCGTGCAGCCAGTTCGCCGCCGAGCGCCAGGTGGCCAGCGGGAATTGCCGGGTATCGGGCTGGCCGTAGATAAACGGGTAGCGGTAGTGCATCCAGCCCGCCGGTTTGAGGATCGACTCCTGCTGGCTGGGGGTCATCTGCAGCCGGTCGCCCCAGCGTGGTGCAGCCGCTTCGCGCTGCGGTGCACTCTCGACGGCGGCAGGCGAAGCTTCATGATAGTCGGGATGCAGGTAGTAACCGCTGCGTGGGCGGCTAATCAGGTAGCCCTCGTTGACCAGACTTTCAAACACCAGCGCGGTGGTGTTGCGCGAGACGCGAAGCTGGCTGGCCAGCTGGCGACAGGAGGGCAGCGGGGTCTCGGCGGCGAAGATCCCGCTGAGAATGGCATTCACCAGCGTCTCTCGCACCTGTTCCTGCAAACCGCGGCCAGGCTGAAAATCAACGTGTAACAGGTGACGGATCATACGGGGCTCCTCTGGCAATAACGCATTGCGACCACCCGTTACACTCAGCAAATTCCATACCACCCTGCCGCCATCTGACACAGCGATGCGGCCCATCTGGCTCTATACGGAATTGAAAAACGCTCCCACATTAAAAACGTATTCAGCCGCCGTGGACTGGAACGTCCCCGGCCACTATTTTGCAGAAACCTTTTCGCGTTCTGGAATGAACCCGTCTGGCCAATCCATCAGGGGTGAAATAATGAAAAAATCATTGGCATCAATGTGTCTGAGCGCTGTATTAACGGTCGCTTTTTCTTATCACGCCGTCGCGGCCGATCTTCCGGAAATAGAAAAGTCCGGCACCTTGAAAGTGGCGACGGAAGATGATTATGCGCCGTTTAACTTTATGAATAATGGCCAGGCTGATGGCTTTAACAAAGATATGCTTGAGGAATTACGTAAGTACGCCAAATTCCATGTCGACCAGAGCATATTACCGTGGACCGGATTATTAGCGGCTGTCTCCACCGGGCAATACGATATGGCCTTAACCGGGGCGGTTATTACCGATGAGCGGCTGAAGGTCTTTGATTTCACCCCACCGTGGGCCTCCGCGCAGCACTATTTCGTCAAACGCGCTGGCGATACCTCGCTAAATACCATTGCCGATCTCAGCGGCAAAAAAGTGGGGGTACAGGCCGGGAGCGCGCTGCTGGCGCGTTTGCCGGAGCTGAAGGCGATGCTGGAGAAGACCGGCGGCAAGCTGGGACCGGTGGTGGAGTATCCCTCCTATCCGGAAGCCTACGCCGACCTGGCGAATAAGCGACTGGATTACGTGATTAACGTCGTCATCTCGGTAAACGACCTGGCGAAAGCCAAACCGAAGGTCTTCGCCAAAGGGCTGGCCGTCTCCGGACCGGGGTATATGGCGTGGCCGATCCCGAAAAACTCGCCGCAGCTGCTGGCCTATATGACCAGGTTTATGAACCACATGAAGGAGACCGGCAAGCTCGCCGAGCTGCAGAAAAAATGGTTCGGCGAAACCTATGACAACCTGCCGACCGAGGCGATCACCAGCCCGGAACAGTTTCACAAACTCGCCGGACTGTAATATTCCGCGGCGGGCGACCGCCGCCTGTTGTTGAGAAGGAGGGCCTCATGGATGCAATTTCCTGGCAGTTATTAATCGAAGGCGCATGGACGACCCTCTGGATTTCGTCCATAGCTATCGCCTTCGGGGTGGTGGCTGGCCTGCTGATCGCCCTGGTACGGATGCTGCGCCTGCCGGTGATCGACCAGCTGCTGGTGGTCTATATCAGTCTGGTCCGCGCGACGCCGCTGGTGACGCTGGTGCTATTTCTGTTCCTTTCCCTGCCCACGATGGGCATTAACCTCGACAAGAACGTGGCCGCCATCGTGGCGCTGACGCTTAACACGTCGGCGTTTAACGCTGAGATCTGGCGCAATGCCTTCCGCACCTTTCCGCGCGAACAGCGGGAGGCGGCGGAGTCGGTAGGGATGCGCCGCTGGACCTACTTCCGCTACATCATGCTGCCGCAGATGTGGATCGAGAGCCTGCCGGCGCTGGTCAATGAGATGTCTTTTTTGATCAAAGGTAGCCCGGCGATCGCCGTGATTGGCGTGGTGGATCTCACCCGGGTCACCAACCGTATATCCTCGGTCACCTACGAGCCGCTGTCGCCGATCCTCGCCGCCGGCCTGCTGTATGTGGCGATCATCGGCTGTTTGTTGAAGCTGCAGGGTATCGCGGAACGTAAAGCCAGGCGTCTGGCGCGCTAGGAACGGGAGGCATTATGAATCAGTGGGGCGTTATCTGGTCGGTTCGCGATAGCTTTATTGCCGGGTTATTCGCGACCCTCGAACTGTTTATTACCGCCGCCCTGGCGGCGCTGATTATCGGTATTGCGCTGTGTTATTTTAGCGAATATCAAAAGAAAGTGATTAACCGGATTATTATTGGTTTCGTCAGCCTGATGCGCGCGATCCCTTTTTTGATCCTCGCTTATCTTCTGTATTACGGACTGCCGCAGCTCGGTATTAGCATGGAGCCGTGGACCGCCGGTTTACTGGCCCTGATTATTTATCATGGCGCCTATTTCTTTGAAATATTGCGCAGCCAGCGGCGGGGATTTTCCGGCGGATATATTGAAGCGGCAATTGCTCAGGGCTTTTCTCGCTATGCCATTTTTCGGCGGATTATTTTACCCAATATCGTCTCTTCCGCCTTACCGCTGATCGGCAATCAGCTGATTATTTGCCTGAAGGACACCGCTTTCCTGAGCATTATTACCGTTCAGGAGATCACCGCCGCCGCCAACAGCGTCCAGGCGACCTATTTTATTCCGTTTAACGCCTTTATCGTCGCCATTGGGCTTTACTGGGCGATCAGCATTCTGCTGGAGCTGCTGATTAAGCGCCTGACCGCCTGGGGAGCCAAAAGAGGAATGAGCCATGCCTGAGTCTATTGCCGTAAGCGTCAAAAACGTCTCCAAACAGTTCGATAATGTGGAAGTCCTGCGGGATATTAACCTGACGGTGGAGAAGGGGACCGTGGTGAGTATTCTCGGCTCGTCCGGATCGGGAAAATCCACACTGCTGAATATCTTGGGAATACTGGATACATACGATACGGGCACTTACACCCTGAACGGGCAGTTGATCCGCAATCTGAGCGAAACCCGCGCGGCGGAACTGCGTAACCGGATGATCGGTTTCATCTTCCAGTCCTTTAATCTGATTTCATTCAAAAATGCGATGGAAAATGTTGCCTTGCCCCTGTATTACCAGGGTATAAGCCGGAAGAAACGGAATGCTATGGCGTTGGAATATTTAGATATGGTCGGGCTGAAAGACTGGGCGGAACATATGCCGAACGAAATGTCCGGCGGGCAGAAACAGCGTGTTGCCATTGCCCGCGCCCTGATTGCCAAGCCGCAGGTGATCCTGGCGGATGAGCCGACCGGAGCGTTGGACAGCAAGACGACGGTCGAGGTGATGGAGCTGCTCCGGAAAGTAAACCTCGAAGGGCTGACGATGGTGATCGTGACGCACGAACCTTCCGTGGCCGAGGCAACCGACCGCATTATCCGCGTGAAAGACGGTCTGATAGAAACAATAGAAAAAGGATTGGGACATGTTTGACTTTGATAATTTCCGAGAAATATGGAGTACGATCCAAAAGAATAAACTCCGTACCTTCCTGACCGGCTTTTCCGTAGCATGGGGGATTTTCATGTTGATTGTCCTCTTGGGGGCAGGAAACGGGATGAAGAACGGGGTCATGTCGAACTTTCGCAACTTTAGCCTGAATCGGGTGGAGACATGGCCGCGCTACACGAGCAAGCCGTACAAGGGAATGCAGATGAACCGGAGGATCGAATACAAAGATGAAGATCTGATTGCCATCCCTCGCGAAAATCCCGAAGTGGATTTGATCACGGCGAGTATCAGCCGGAGCGATACGCTTTCCTACGGAGACGAATATAACGCCTATTCCCTGAACGGTGTGCATCCGTCGAAGGCGGT
>OGGW01002447.1_pt1 | contig 11693 bp, 3 predicted proteins | sample 1571291 | NCBI WGS metagenome assembly OGGW01 (sample SAMEA2582028, study PRJEB24529) | metagenome | biome: Human gut stool | place: China | collected 2011 | reverse complement strand
ACAGTACGGCAGCTACAATGAAAACACTCCGGAGGGGGAAATCGCCGCCGCATCCGTTATCCTCGAAGAAAACACAGCCACAGCTTTAGGGCTTTGTACGAAGGGGGCTGAGTTGACAGCAAGCATGGCCAAAGCAACCGGACTGTTGACGCAAATGGAAGATGGGACATATAATGTGACAGATGCCGTAAAGCAAGAACTGCAAGACGCTATCGGAACTGCGGAAGAGGTTCTGAAACTGTCCACAATGAAAGAAGTCACTGAAGCGATTGGCGACGGCATCACGGCCATGAACACGGCAACATCCAATGCCATGGCTTACATCAGCCTAAGCTATTCATTACAGAAAGCCAAAGCATTGGCCGACCGTATCAGCGGTTTGGCAGAAACCGAAGCTTACAAGAAAGTAGCTGAATTGTTGGCCTCCACGGAATTGGTTTACGACGATGTGGCTTTGGCCGCACAGGCTCTCAATGCAGAATGCCGTACAGCCATGACTCCGGAGTTCCTTTCTACGGCATCCGATGACAATCCGATAGAACTTACCAGTTTCATTGTCAATCCGAACGTATTCCAAACCGTATCGGAAATGGCTCCTCCTTCCGGTTGGGATTGCGACAAAGGGGCTGCGGACGGTACGTGGTACACGTCTACGGAAGGTACAGGTAATTCAGATCTCTTCTGTAACAGTTGGACCGGTTCCCGTCTGAACCCCTCACGCTATGGCCAAACTATAGGAAACGACGAAGAAGGAGCGGTGAAGTTACCGGACGGACTGTACATATTGAAAGCAGCCACTTATACAAACGCCGGAGCGACCAACGTACTCTTGTACGCCTCGACAGACAGCGTGGATTTCGCCTTTGCGGAAAGCAACGAAGATTGGGACACCTATGTAGAAGCACGAGACGCTCTGGCTACAACGACGGAAACAGAGAACTTCGAAGTGCGCGACGGTAAACTTCATATCGGTATGGTTTGCGTAGGCACGACAGGTGGAAACGGTAAAAGTTGGTATGCCGACAACTTCCGCATTTATTACATCAAGAGCGATGTAATCTCTGCTTACCGCGACCGTCTGCAAGCCCGACTGGATGAAGCGGCTCTGCTGCATGAAAAGATGGTGGAAGCCGGTATCGACGACAGCGACGACCTCGGTTTTGCCTTGGATCCGGAAGACGGTTATCCCGACTTCATCGAATCCGGAACACAAGAAGAGTTACAATTAGCCATCGAGGATATGGACCGCATGTTGGAAGAAGGCAACACGATTATTACAAATTATGAAACCCTCACGCCTCTCTTAAGCAACGGTACCGTTTTGGACAGTCAATTAAATGAAGGGCTGGTGGTAGCCCAACCTAAGGTTACGGCCGATTTCTCCATGGCATTGGAGGACGCTGCGGCTTACGCGGAAAAGATGACATGGGGAAATTACTTGGACAAAAGGATCGTTGAGAAGACAACTGTATTGAACGATGCGACCGAAGCCTTGAAAGCTTCCATCGCGCTCTGCTTCCCGTTGGGTAAAGCCAAAACCTTGGCCGACCAAATCGGCGGATTGACCGAAAGCGAAGCGTATAAAAACGTGGTGGCACTTTTGAAAAGCGATGAGATTGACCAAATCGATGCCGACGAATTCACGGAACTGTTGAAGATGGAATGTGTGGAAGCCATGACACAGGACGTGAAAGAAAGCGCCAAAGAAAACCCGTTGGACATGACGAGTTTCATTGTCAATCCGAATATCTATCAAAATGCAGTGGACGACAATAATACGCCAATCAACACCGTAGCCAACGGTTGGGAGTGCCAAACGACGGCTGACAGTCAGGAACGTACCAAAGCGACGAGCGGCGACACTTGGTTGTATTGTTGGAGCTGGTCCGGAAAAGAAAGCAATAACATCGCTTCTTCTACCGATTACCATCAAGTTTTGGGCAACTATGGGGCACAAGAAAGCAAGGTCGCTTTGCCCGATGGAGCTTACCGTTTGGAGGCTGCCACTTGGTGTACGAAGACTCCGGAACTGTTGCAGTTGTATGCTTTGACGCGCAACGTGTCTACCGAAATTGTACCCGACATCAACCAAAACGACAGCACGGTTTACGTATTCAGCGACAGCGTATACGCGGAAGCTGCTTTCAATGCCGATACCGACACATGGGACATCGCTCAAAACACGTTGTCTACCACCACGGTCATACCGGAAATTTATGTGGAAAACGGAAGCCTGGTCATCGGTATCAAGGGAAGCGGCGTCATTACCGGGAACGGACAATATTGGTTTGCCGATAATTTCCGCCTTTATTACGTAGGTCCGAACAAAGGCGACAATATCTCGGCTCCCGCCATGGATAACAATGACCTGATGAAAGAAGTGGATGTATATGACTTGTCCGGCCGGATGGTTCGCAAACAAGTAAGGAAGTCCGAGGCTCTGCGCGGTCTGCATAAGGGCATCTACATCATGGACGGAAAGAAATATGTAGTGAAATAGAATAATCAACGATGAATTTATGAAAAAGTATGTTTCTCTTGTCTTGTTCTCCTTACTGAGTTGGGCCGTCTGTGCAAAAGACTTTCCGAAAGTCATCCTTGCCGGAGACTATCCCGATCCCACCATCCTGCGCGACGGGAAGGATTACTACATGACGCATTCTCCTTTTTATTATGCGCCGGGCTTCCTCATCTGGCATTCCCAGGACTTGGAACATTGGGAACCGGTATGCCGTGCCATGGCGCAATGGGAAGGCTCGGCCATGGCACCGGATTTGGTGAAGTATAATAATAGGTATTACATCTATTATCCGGCTGCCGGGACGAACTGGGTAATATGGGCGGACAACATCCGCGGGCCGTGGAGCGCACCGAAAGATTTGAAGGTGAACGGCATCGACCCCGGGCATGTGGCCGATGCGGATGGAAAACGTTACCTCTATCTCTCCGAAGGCAAAGTCGTGCAGCTCTCCGACGACGGATTGTCTACGGTGGGCGAGGTGAAAAAGGTCTACGACGGTTGGCCCTATCCCCGGAACTGGCGGACGGACGGCATGTATCTGGAATCTCCGAAACTGAACTACCACAACGGCTACTATTACCTCACGTCGGCCGAAGGCGGAACTGCCGGACCGGGCACCAGTCACATGGTCGTGACGGCACGCTCGAAAAGCGTACTCGGTCCGTGGGAGAACTCTCCGTTCAACCCGTTGGTGCACACTTACAGTGAAAGAGAAAGCTGGTGGTCCAGGGGACACGGCACACTGATAGACGACGTAAACGGAAACTGGTGGGTGGTGTACCACGCATACGCCAAAGGTTACCATACTTTGGGACGTCAAACCCTTATCGAACCGATCGAGTGGACACCGGACGGATGGTGTCGTGCCAAGTCCACAGGCACGTTTCCCAAGGCAGAGGTTCCCATCCGTCACGGCCTGGAGCTTTCCGACGACTTCCAGGGGACGGAACTGGGGCTGCAATGGACGTTCTGGAAAGAATATGCCCCGAAAGCCGTGACCCTCGAAAACCGGACATTGCGGCTGAAGGCTAAAGGCAAGACTCCGGCAGACGCCCGTTTGTTGCTGGCTACCGCAGAAGACAAGAACTACGAAACCCAAGTTGAAGTCACGGTCGGGAAAAACAATACAGCCGGACTCCTGCTTTATTATAGCGAAAAAGCATACGCCGGACTGGTGTCGGACGGCAAGACATTCACCGTCTACCGGCACGTCGGACAAAAGACAGAATTGCCCAACACGTTAGGCCGACAGTTCACGGTACGGATAAAGAACCAAGGCAACCACGTCTCCATATCGGTTGGAAAGGACGGAAAGGAATGGACCACACTGGCCGAAGGCATAGATGTGTCCGGCATGCACCACAACGCCTACAAAGGGTTCTATGCCTTACGTATAGGGTTGGTCTCCATCGGGAAGGGTGAAGCCGCTTTCCACCAGTTTCGTTATAAAAACGCCGTGCCACAGGAAAAAGACCTGAGTGCCTACCTGATGGTGTTCCACAAGGACGAAACGCACGGCCTTTACATGGCATTGAGCCGAGACGGATACACGTTCACGGCTCTGAACGACGGGGAACCCGTCTTGGCCGGCGATACGATTGCTTACCAAAGAGGGATACGCGACCCCTATATCTACCGTGGACCGGACGGCGCATTCTATTTGGCCATGACCGACTTACATGTCTTTGCCCGTCGCGACGGCTACCGCGAAACGGAGTGGGAGCGCGACCGTAACATGTACGGTTGGGGAAACAATAAGGGGCTTGTGCTGATGAAGTCGTGGGACTTGGTAAACTGGAAACGCGCCAACATCCGTTTCGACCAACTGACAGCCGGATTGAGTGAAATAGGCTGCGCATGGGCACCCGAAATTGCCTACGACGAACGGGTGGGCAAACTGATGATTTACTACACCATGCGCTTCCGCAACGAACGCAACAAACTGTATTACGTGTACGTAAACGATGATTTCGACCGTATCGAGAGCCTGCCCCAACTGCTCTACGAATACCCGGACGAAACGGTTTCGGCCATCGACGGCGACATCACCAAAGTAGGGGATAAGTACCATCTTTTCTACGTGGCCCACGACGGACAGCCGGGTATCAAGCAGGCTGTTTCCGACCGTATCAGCGGAGACTACGAATACGATCCGCGTTGGTACGACTTTGAACCGAAATCTTGCGAGGCTCCCACGGTATGGAAACGCCTCGGAGAGGACAAATGGGTGCTGATGTACGATGTATATAGCATCACGCCGCATAATTTCGCCTTTACCGAAACGTCGGACTTCATCACGTTTAAAAACTTGGGACGTTTCAACGAAGGAGTGATGAAATCCACGAATTTCAACGCTCCCAAGCATGGGGCCGTGGTGCATCTGACCACCGAGGAGGCCGACAAGCTTGAAGCTTACTGGCTCAAGAACAAACGGAAATACGTTTCCACGGCATCCATACAGAGGAATCCCCTGTTCCCCGGTTATTATGCCGACCCGGAAATACTGTATTCCGAGCAAACGCAAAAATACTACGTTTATCCCACGACGGACGGTATACCGGGATGGGGCGGCACGAGCTTCAAGGCTTTCTCGTCCACCGACTTGAAAACGTGGAAAGAAGAGCGTGTCGTGTTGGATTTGAGACAGGTTTCATGGGCGAAAAAGAACGCATGGGCACCTTGTATCATCGAGAAAAAACAAACAGACGGCAGTTACAAGTATTATTTTTACTACACGGCGGAGAAGCAAGTGGGCGTGGCGGTAGCCGACCATCCGCTCGGCCCGTTCAAGGACAGCGGCCAACCGCTGATAGGGAAGGGACTTCCGGGCGGAATGAAACGCGGGCAGAATATCGACCCGGACGTTTTCACCGACCCCGTGAGCGGCAAGACTTATTTGTACTGGGGCAACTATTACATGGCCGTGTGTGAACTGAACGACGACATGGTATCCGTCAAACCGAACACCACGAAGATACTCATCGACAACGACCGGCATTACAGTGAAGCGCCTTACGTCTTTTACCGCGACGGATACTATTATTTCACATGGTCTAAAAACGACACGCGGAGCGCGGACTACGAAGTTCGTTACGTGCGCTCCAAGTCCCCCGTCGGCCCGATCGACCCGTCGGAAAGCCGGGTGGTAGTCTGCAAAAAGCCCGACCAGGGCATTTATGCCACAGGCCACCAATCCTTCCTGCAAGTGCCCGGCACGGACGAATGGTACATCGTCTACCACCGCTTCAAGTTCCCCGACGGCATCACGATGGGGCGTGAAGCGGGTTATCACCGCGAAGTCTGCATGGACCGCGTGTTTTTCAATGAAGACGGCACAATAAAACAAGTCGTTCCAAGTCTATAATAAAGAACATATCATATACATTTATAAACAAAATCAACATACGATGAAACGAATATTATTGGGTATATTAGGCGTATGCGCATGCCATGCCTACGCACAAACATTCAAGGAGTGGCAAGACCCTGAGATCAATGCCGTCAACCGTGCCCCCATGCACACCGACTTTTTTGCCTATGAAAGTACGGAACTGGCGGCAAAAGGAATGAAAGAACTGTCCGGAAACTTCATGAGCCTGAACGGGAACTGGAAATTCAACTGGGTGGAACATGCGGATGCACGTCCGGAAGGCTTCTGGAAGACGGATTTCAACGACAAAGGTTGGGTGGATTTCCCGGTTCCGGGCGTGTGGGAACTGAACGGTTATGATGTCCCGGTATACGCAGGAGTGGATTTCGGATGGAAAGGCTACGAAGGACGCACGTTCAAGAAGCCGCCCCATGTCCCGACGGAAAACAACCACGTAGGTTCCTACCGCCGTGAAGTGGTGATTCCTTCAGACTGGAAAGGGAAAGACATCATCGCCCATTTCGGTGCCGTGTCTTCCAACATGTACCTATGGGTCAACGGAAAGTTTGTGGGCTACAGCGAGGACAGCAAAATGGAGGCGGAGTTCGACCTGACCCCTTACCTGAAACCGGGGCAAAAGAACCTGATAGCCTTCCAAGTGTTCCGTTGGTGCGACGGCAGCTACTTGGAGGACCAGGATTTCTTCCGTTACAGCGGCGTATCACGCGACTGCTACCTCTACGTGCGCCACGCCAAGCGGATAGAAGACCTTCGGGTCACTCCCGACTTGGACGACCGGTATCAGGACGGGACACTGGAAGTCCGTATGGATGTAAAGGGCAAGGCCCGCATTACACTCGAATTACTCGATGCCCGTGGGGAAACCGTCTGCATGAAAGAAGTCCGCGAAACGGGAACCCCATCCGTCGTCATGCCGGTGAAGAACCCGCATAAATGGACGGCAGAGACACCCTACCTCTACACCCTCAGGGCTACACTGAAAGACGGAAACGCCATCCGCGAAGTCATACCCGTAAAAGTGGGATTCCGGAAAATCGAAATCAAGGACAGCCAGCTTTTGGTAAATGGGCAGCCCGTGCTCATCAAAGGAGTAAACCGTCATGAGATGGATCCCGACGGAGGCTCGTATGTCACCCGCGAGAGGATGCTCCAAGACATACAACTCATGAAGAAATTCAATGTCAATGCCGTGCGCACCTGCCATTATCCGGACGACCCGTATTGGTATGAACTGTGCGACCGTTACGGCCTTTACATCGTGGCCGAAGCCAATCTCGAAAGCCACGGCATGGGCTTCAAGGAAAAGTCGTTGGCCAAGGACCCGGCTTACAAGAAAGCGCATCTGGAACGCAACCAACGCAACGTGCAGTGCAACTTCAACCATCCGAGCATCATCCTGTGGTCGATGGGCAACGAGTGTGGCGACGGTTCGAACTTCGAGGCCTGTTACGACTGGATCAAACAGGAAGACCCCAGCCGCTTCGTCCACTTTGAACAAGCTTACGACACCGGTTCCAATACCGAGGTCTACTGTCCGATGTATCCCACTTACTCCCGTTGCATCAAGTATTGCGAGGACGACAACAAACAGAAACCCTTCATCATGTGCGAATATGCCCATGCCATGGGGAACACTTTGGGCGACTTCAACATTTATTGGGACTTAATCCGGAAGTATCCCAAGTTCCAAGGCGGTTTCATCTGGGACTGGGTGGACCAGTCGCCGAGATGGACCGGCCGCAACGGGGAAATGATATACGGTTACGACGGGGACTTCGACGATTATAAGACCAAGGACGACAATTACATGGTCAACGGCTTGTTCGGTCCCGACCGTGTACCGAACCCACACAGCTACGAAGTGAGATACTTCTACCAGAACATCTGGACCACGCCCGGAGATTTGTCGAAAGGCGAAATCAAGATATACAATGAAAATTTCTTCCGCGACCTTTCAGCGTACGTCATGGAGTGGGAAACACTGAAAGACGGAAAAGTCATGTGCAGCGGAACGGTGGAACGGATAGATTGCCAACCGCAACAAACCACCACGATGACTTTGGACTGGGGCGGAACTGACGGGGAAGGCGAATGGTTGCTCAACGTGAGATACCTGCAACGGGAAAGAGAAGGCGTCATTCCGGCGCGTCACGTGGTGGCCAAGGCACAAATCGAACTCCGGCCCTATCAGGCACCGGACATGGTTTTGAAGAACGAAAGCGTGCGTTACATTCCGGATGTCGTCCCGCAAGTCAACGACCGTAATCTGGCCCATCTGATTATCACGGGAGAGAACTTCCGGGTACGTTTCAACAAGATGACCGGATACATGGAACGCTATGCCGTGGATCGGACGGAGTTCATCCGGAAAGGCGGTGCGCTGACACCGAACTTCTGGCGCGCCCCGACCGACAATGATTACGGTGCCAAACTGCAACACAAATATGCGGCTTGGAAAAATCCCGACCTGCGTCTCACGTCGTTAAAACACGAAACGAAAGAAGGACAGGTCGTCGTGTCGGCGGAATACGACATGAGGAGCGTGTCGGCCAAGCTTTACCTGACCTATACCATCAACAACCGGGGAGCCGTAAAGGTCAACCAAAAGATGGTGGCCGACAAGGGGAAAAAGGCATCCGACATGTTCCGCTTCGGCATGCAACTGGTCATGCCCAAGGATTTTGAATACGTTTCTTACTACGGACGCGGGCCGGTGGAGAATTACAGCAACCGCAACCACAGCACAGACCTCGGCATTTATCACCAGACCGTAGACGAACAGTTCTATCCCTACATCCGTCCGCAAGAGACGGGCACGAAAACAGACATCCGTTGGTGGAAAGTCCTCGACGTGAAAGGCACGGGGTTGCAGTTCGTGGCCGATGCCCCGTTCTCGGCTTCCTCCCTGCACTACACCATCGAATCGTTGGACGAAGGACCGGTGAAAAAACAGGGACATTCGCAGGAAGTGGAAAAGGCTGACCTGACCAACGTTCTGATAGACAAGGCACAGATGGGGCTGGCTTGTATCGACAGTTGGGGTGCCATGCCCGAACCGGAATTCCGCCTGCCGTATGAAGATTATGAGTTCACCTTCATCATGACCCCTGTTTCTCACAATTACCCATTATATTGACAGAAGAGATGAATATCCTGAAACCTTTTATGGCACTTTGCCTCATGCAGGCTTTGCCATGTATCGTACGGGCGGCACAACCCGATTCCGTTTATGTCTTCCCTTATCCCACGACCAACGACCACGGGCGGCGCGGCATGCAGTTCGTCTGGAGCGCGGACGGGGAGCACTGGCAGGACGTGGCAGAAGGAATGGTCTTTATGCGGTGTGACTTCGGTGCTTGGAAATACATGTACAAGCCGCGCCTGATACAAGACCGGCAGGACGGAAGGTTGCACTGTTTCTGGGACTTGAACCCGGAAGGCAGCGCGATAGGCTATGCTTCGTCCACCGACCTGATAAAATGGACGCCCCAAGAATATTTCATGGCCACGGAGCAAGGAAAGTTCGCCGTGAAAGACGGGCGTATGCCGGTGACTGACACGGTACAAATCGGCGACAAGACGATCGTGGGATATGCCCTGAAAGTATCCTACGGCATATTGGAAGGCATGGAACGCCATGGCATATACCGTTCCGCCCTCAATGCGCTGAGGGGAGAGCGTGCCGAGCACGACGCGGCCCGGTTTGCCGGACTGCAAACGGTCAATGCACGGATTACCGTGGACGAAGGCCGGGCGAAACCCATCAGTGAGAACCTGATTGGCGTGTTCTTTGAAGACTTGAATTACGCAGCCGACGGCGGACTGTATGCCGAACTGGTGCAGAACCGGGATTTCGAGTACTCCGAAGCCGACGGCAACAAGGACCGGAACTGGAACAGCCGCTACGCGTGGAGCGTGGAGGGCGAGGGCATGGCATTCGACGTGTCTACGGAACAGCCCGTCCATCCCAACAATCCCCATTACGCCGTGCTCGACGTGGAGCAGCCCGGCAGCGGCTTCACGAATACGGGATTCGACGGCATCGCGGTGAAAGAAGGCGAGAAGTACGACTTTTCGCTTTTCACCCGTACGCCGGACGGCAAGGGAGGCGGAAAGGCCGTGGTACGTCTGGTCGACCCACAGGGAAAGACCGTGGCCGAGACCACCGTCAAGTTGTCCTCGAAAACCTGGAAGAAACGGGAAGCCGTGCTGAAAGCCACGGCCACCGTCGCGCAGGCCCGGCTCGTCATCATCCCGCAGTCTGCCGGACGGTATGCCCTTGACATGATTTCACTGTTCCCACAAAAGACGTTCAAGGGACGGAAGAACGGGCTTCGCGCCGACTTGGCTCAGGCCATTGCCGACATCCGTCCGCGTTTCGTCCGCTTCCCCGGCGGATGTCTGGCCCATGGGGACGGGGTGGACAACATCTATCATTGGAAAGAGACCATCGGCCCGTTGGAAGCCCGAAAACCGGCGGCCAACATCTGGCGTTACCACCAGACGCGCGGTTTGGGCTACTTCGAGTATTTCCAGTTTTGCGAGGACATCGGTGCCGAACCGCTACCGGTCGTGGCCGCAGGCGTGCCCTGCCAAAATTCCGGTATCGGAGGCCCGAGCCATCATTCCAAAGACTTCGTGACGGCCAACGGCCAACAGGGCGGCATCCCGATGGAGGAGATGGGGCAGTACATACAGGACGTGCTCGACCTGATTGAATATGCCAACGGGGATGCCAAAACCACACGATGGGGACGCGAACGGGTCAAGGCCGGACATCCCGAACCGTTCAACCTGAAATACATCGGACTGGGCAACGAAGACCTCATCAGCCGCGTGTTCACGGAACGGTTTACGATGATTTATGAAGCCGTCCGGGCCAAATATCCCGACATCGTGGTCATCGGCACGACGGGACCGTCCTGCGAAGGAACGGACTACGAAGAAGGTTGGGCCTTGGCCGACCGCTTGAAACTGCCCATGGTGGACGAACATAATTACAACACGCCGGGATGGTATATCAACCATCAGGATTATTACGACCACTACGACCGCAGCAAATCCAAAGTCTATCTGGGGGAATATGCCGCCCATGCCCCGGGACGGGTCAATAACATGGAAACCGCCCTGTCCACGGCCTTGTACCTTACGTCTATCGAGCGTAACGGCGACGTGGTGAGCATGGCCTCCTACGCTCCGCTTCTGGCTAAAGAAGGGCGCACGCAATGGACACCGGACTTGATATACTTCAACAATACGGACGTAAGACTCACTACGGACTATTACGTACAACAGTTGTTCGGCCGGAACTCCGGAAGCGAATACCTTCCTTCCACAGTCTTGCTGGACCGCAAGGAGAAAAACGTGAGAAACCGCGTGGGCGTTTCCGTGGTGAAAGACGGCGAAAGCGGCGACCTTGTCGTGAAATTGGTGAACCTGCTCCCGGTGGCGGTCAAAACGGATGTGGAAATCCCGTCGCTGGCCGGACATCAAGCCGTAGGGCAGAAGACCGTCCTTTCGGGTCGCCCGTCCGACACGAATGCCGTACCGGTAGAAAGCGCAATGGAAATAGGGGAGAAGTTCCCCTATGAAATGCCGGCCTATTCCTTCACGGTTATCAGGATAAAACGCGAATGTAAGTAGATGTCTCGATAACGAAAGGGATAAGACAGAAGAACAAAAGGACAAAAGGCTGCGCAAGCCAAAATATTTTGTCCTTTTGTTTTTCTGTCTCATTTTATCGTTTTGTCAATCTGTCAATCCCATCCTCACGAGAATCGC
>OGGW01002446.1_pt1 | contig 11696 bp, 8 predicted proteins | sample 1571291 | NCBI WGS metagenome assembly OGGW01 (sample SAMEA2582028, study PRJEB24529) | metagenome | biome: Human gut stool | place: China | collected 2011 | reverse complement strand
GCGGGATGGCAGAGGCCGCCGCCCGCCTTCATGATGTCCGCAAAAAGAAGGTCGGCGGAGTCCTTGATGCCTTCCTTTTCCTGCATGTCGGTGCCGGCGGCCGCGACGGCGCCGCCGTTGATGATGGAGTTGCCGCCCGGCGTGCTCATCTTGTCGACGAGCATGATCTCCTCCTTCTTCGCGCCGAGGTAGTGCGCCTCGAGGGCGGCGGCGCAGCCGGCAAAGCCGGTGCCGACGATGAGAAGACCCGTAGTTTCGTCCCACTTCTGCGGCGCTTCGGTCGAGAAGGCGGGAGCGGAGACGGCGGCGGCAGCGGAGGCTGCGCCGAAGAGGGCGCCGGTCTTGAGGAACTGGCGGCGGGACTGGTTGGTCATGCTGATACTCCTTTTCATGAGTGATGGTCGCGGGACGAACCTCCGTGTGCGGCGGAGGCTCCCGCCGTCCTGCGGCTGGTCGGCCGTCAGGACGCGGTGAAAATCATCGGGCGTTCGAGGGACGGTCCCGTCAATCCGGGCCCGAAGCGATGCCTGTCAATGCCTTTCAGCGCCTCAGGGCACCTTGAAGCCGAACTGGTGGCACTGGTCGCAGAAGTTCTCCGTTTCACCGTGCATGTAGTGGCAGTTCGTGCAGTCAAGCTGGTCCTGATAGTGCGGGGAGACGTGCGGATTCGTCGGCTTGACGTCCTTCGTCTTCTCGACGAGGTCCTTCGTGTTGTGGCACTGCGTGCACGTCTTGATGTCGGGCGTGGCGGGATTGGCCTTGTCGGGGCCGTGGCAGGTCTCGCAGGTGAGACCCATCGCCGCATGACGGTCGGCACCGAACTTTCCGTCGGCGGCAGAGGCGGTGCCCGCAGCCATGAGGGCGGTCATCATCAGGGCGGCAAGCGTCTTGAAATTTGTCATTAAAATCTCCTGTAGGGGCGAATGGTTCATGGGGGCCGAGCGCCCTGTTCGAGTGAATCCTAGTCCATTAAGCCTGCCTTAAGACGCGCCGACTGTGCCAACTTAGGGTAAGCCTCCATCGAAAGTCCCCACTAGTTGGGTGTTCTCCATCAGGGTTCCTCCGAATAAAGAACCAGAAAAACCGCCGTTCGTGTTGCTTTTCCGCCACACGCCGTTTCGAGAGGAGATGCGCTTCGCAGGGCTTGCGAAGCGAGACCGTCATGCCGCATCCGAAGCCTGCCGAAGGAAACGTCGCGCTCATCAGGCCTCCTGAAGGAGCCGTCGCCGCCGCTGCGCCCGCGTCCGAAGCAGACGACCGCTGGGTCTGGTTTGAGGACGAGCACGGCGAGCGCTTTCGCGTCCCGCGCTCCTGGGTTCAGGGCACGCCTGCGGACGCGAGCAATGCAGGCGGATCGGCCGAAGAGGCGGACCCGGACGAGGCGGGCGGAATCTACATCAAGAATCCGACGCTCTCGCGCATGTTCGAAGGCGTGCGGCTCACCCCCGGTCAGGCCTCGCTCGTTCCGAAGCTTCAGGTGTTTCTTGACGACGACGATGCGCGGATCTTCATACTTCGCGGCTATGCGGGCACGGGGAAGACCTTCCTGATGAAGGGTGTCGTCGACTATCTTTCGGCCGTCAACCGCTCCGTGCACCTCATGGCGCCCACGGGCCGCGCGGCCAAGGTGCTCTCGACGAGAACGTCCCGCAGCGCCTCGACCATCCACGCGCACCTCTACTCGCCCCGCGACCGGGACGATCCCGACGACGAGGACTTCACGCTCGTGAGCGACCTCACGTCAAACACGGACGAACTCGACGCGGTCTACGTCGTCGACGAGGCCTCGATGGTCTCCGACCGCGAGACGCAGAATCCGCTCCTGCAGTTCGGCTCGGGCCGCCTTCTCGCCGACCTCCTGCACTTTCTCGAGGACGCCCCCTGCGCGCACCGCAGGCACATCCTGTTCGTGGGCGACGCCGCGCAGCTCCCGCCCGTCGGCATGACCGTCTCGCCCGCGCTCTCTCCCATGCACCTCGAGGAGGAATTCGGCCTGAAGCCCTCGGAGCACATGCTCACCGACATCGTCCGCCAGAAGCAGGGCTCGGGAATTCTCGCGCTCGCGACTGCGCTCCGAACGGGACTCAAAAACAAGACGTACGCTCTTCCAAGGCTTCCTGCGGACGTTCCCGACGTAGAGCGGATCGATGCGCGCGACATGGCGCGCCTCTGCTGGGAGGTCATGGGACGGCGCATCACACGCGACGCCGTCATGATCGCGCAGACGAACGTGCGCGCCCAGCAGCTCAACCGCGCCTTCAGGCGGCTGCAGTTTCCGGGCGTCGAGGAGCTCGCCGCGGGAGACAAGCTCATGGTAATCCTCAACACGCACATGCACGGCGAATTCATCTGCAACGGCGACTTCTGCCAGGTGCTCCGCACGGGAGCGCGCACCAGGCGCAGCGTCTCCTTCCGCGTGAAGACCGGCCCCGCAGGGAAGGGCAGGCGCCTCGTGAACCTCGACCTTGAGTTCCAGAGCGTCACGCTCAGGCTTCGCGGCAATACGGGCGAGTGCTTCGAGGTCTCCTGCATGATCCTTCTCAACCAGCTCGAGCCCGACGACCTGCCCGACATGACGCTTCTCCTTCGCGCCCTCATGGCCGACTTCAAGAACCGCTTCCCGAGGCTCAGGCGCGGCACGAAGGACTGGCAGGACGCGCTCGCCGAAGACCCGTTCGTCAACGCGCTTCACGTCCGCTACGGCTACGCCGTCACCTGCCACAAGTCCCAAGGCGGCGAATGGCCGCACGTCTTCGTCGACTGCGCATGGACGGGACCGAGATCCTCGGCCGACTACTTCCGCTGGCTCTACACCGCAGTGACGCGCGCCAGACAGAAGCTCCATCTCGCCCGCTATCCAAAGCACGCCTACGACGACCCGAACGAAGTCCTTCCCGTGCCCGACGACGCCTGGCCCCGGCAATGGCAGGCCGAGCTTCCCGCAAGACATCCCGGCGAAGACCTCGAGACGTTCGCGCTCGAGCTTCCCGAAGACAACGGCGAAGTCTTCTGACGCCCACGGAAAAACAGGCGGCCGCATTTCTGCAGCCGCCTGCGCTCCCTGAACCCGCCTCTTCGGACAAAAGAGGCGTTCCTCGCAAAAGCCTGCGTCTATTCCTCTCGAACCGGCGCCCAGTAGGTCTTGTAGACGCCGCCCCGCTGAAGGACGAGCTTCTTCTTCGAGACCATCACGACGTTCCAGACCTCCTCGAACGGGAAGGTCCCACCGTTGCCGATGCTCCTGCCCCTCAGGGTGAGCTTTCGGTCTGCAACCTGCCAGCTCTCGTACTCGAGCGTCGCCATGTTGACGGACTCGGCCGAGCCGTCCTCGTCAAGGATGAAGCCCTGCTGCCTGCCGAACTGGGCGGGCACGGGCTCAAGCCACGTGTTGACAAAGAAAGGCATCATCTGCCTGTCGATCCCCTCGCTCATGGCCTTCTTCTCGATCGCGGCGGCCTCCTCGGGCGTCGCGGGACTGCCTGCGCATCCTGCGAGCACAAGGGCGGCTGCGGGCAGCGCAAGAAGCATCGTTCTTCTCTGCATGGCTTTCCTCCTGTCGTCACGGGCATTCGGTCGCTCCCTGCGGCACGCTGCGCCGCATGAGGAGCCTCATGCCTTCATCCTACCGCGCCTTGACGCTCCGCGTCCCGCAAAGCCACACGGCGAAACATTTGCAATGCCTCAGGCTTCCATTTTTGGAATCACCCTCTCGCCGAGCCCATCTCCCTGAAAACAAATCGGGCCCGCGGTCAGAAGGCCTGCGGACCCGAAAGGCAGATGAAAATGTCGAAGGCTAGAGCTTGTCCGCCTGCCAGGTGTTGCAGACATTGGGATTGCCGCTCTTGAAGCCCTTCTTGAACCAGTTGAGGCGCTGGAGCGAGGTCCCGTGCGTGAAGCTGTCGGGCACGACGCGGCCCGTGGCCTCCTTCTGCAGGCGGTCATCTCCGATGGCCGTGGCGGTCTTGAGCGCCTCCTCAAGGTCGCCCGCCTCGAGAATCCCGCGCTTTTCCATAAAGTGCCCCCAGACGCCCGCGAAGCAGTCGGCCTGAAGCTCCATCTTGACCTGGAGCGCATTTGCTTCCTTCTTCGTCACGCGCTGCTGGAGCGTCTGAACCTGCTCGGAAATGCCGAGCACGGTCTGTACATGATGCCCGACTTCGTGGGCGAGCACGTATCCGAGCGCAAAGTCGCCGCCCCCGCCGAGCTTCTTCTGCATGTCGTCATAGAAGCTCAAGTCAAGGTAGACCTTCCTGTCGGCGGGACAATAGAAGGGGCCCATCGCCGACCGGCCGTAGCCGCAGGCGGTCGAGGTGCTGTCCGTGTAGAGCACGAGCTTCGGGTGCGGATACCTTTCGCCCGTGGCGCGGAAGATCTCGGTCCAGACGTCCTCCGTCGTCTTGAGCGCAACGCGGGAGAACTTCGCGAGCTCCTCCTCGGCTGCCGTGCCCTTGTAGGACGCCGAAGCCGTCGTCTGCGTCTCGACGGGGAAGGGCTCTCCCGTCAGCAAAGGCGTGAGGTCGATCCCGTAGTAGCCCGCCACGAGCACCACGATCACGACGACCAGCCCCGTCTTGCCGCGAAGCGGAATGCCGCCGCGGGTGCGAAAGCCTCCCGAGCGGCCCATGCCCCTGCGGTCCTCGACCGACGAGCTTTCCTCAAGATCCTGCCAACGCATGAAAAGGCCTCCCTGAAGCATCAAACGCATTCCGAATTGTAGCCCGCATCGCGAAGACCTTCCGACGGGAACCCTCGCCACGCACCGCGCCGCCCGCGGAGCGCCTCCGGACAGCTTTCGGCAAAAAATACCCCAACGTTGCTTTTAGGCGACACCTTCAATCCTGAGAGCAATTTTCCATTGCATTCAGGCCTCCCTGCGTCTATACAGGAAGAGTGCGCGGACTGCACGATTTCCGGAGAACAACGGATTCGCCCGTGTCCGCCCCTGAACCAACCTGACTCAAAGGAGGATCTGCATGTACATGAAGTCTCTCGTTTCGCTGGCCGTTCTCGGCGCCATGTCCGCCGTTGCAACAGCAGGAGATCTCGTGGCCTTTGACAAGCCCAACGAATCGTACACGGTTGACGGCCTGAGCAAGTACGGCGCCAAGATCAACGCCTCCGACATCACCATCACGAACACCACATACAACGGCATTGACGCCTACGGCGTCTTCGACCTGAACGCAGCCAACGACATCAGCATTCAGGGCGCCACGAACGGCATCTTCACGCCGATTGAGAAAGAGTTTGCGACCCCTTCAATCACGATCAAGACACCCAAGAAGCTGACGATCACGGGCCCGTGGGCCATTCATGCGGAAGGCAAGGGCAAGATCACCATTGACGCGGGCGACCTCGTCCTCAGGGGAAGCAACGGCATTGCCGCCAACTCCACCGGCACCGTCAGCATCGACGCTCAAACGGTCGACATCGCCTGCACTAACAAATACGGCGTCTCCTCCGCCAATACGGGCGGGGTGACGATCAAGGCGGAAAAGTCCATCTACATCAAGGGCGGCAGTGCAAACGCCGTCAACGGCCTGCAGGGCGCCATCACACTTGACAGCAAGGGCACGACCGTCGTGGACGGCGACATCCTCGCCGAGGCAGCCACGGTTTCGGCTGACTTCAAGGGTGCAGGCTCCTCGCTCACGGGCGCCGTCACCACGGGGGACACCGGCAAGACGACGCTCGGCTTCTCCGACGGCGCACTCTGGAAGGCCGAAGGCGACAGCAAGGTGTCCTACCTCACCCTCAAGGGCGGCGTCGTCGACCTCAACAACCACGACGTCACTGCCGTGACGCTCGCCGACAATTCCGCAGCCACCATCCGTCTTGATGCGGGCGCCGAAACGCTCGGCAGCTTCACCGTTGGAAATCAGGATGTCAAGGCCGACCTCAACGTCGACCTCGTCCAGAACGCCGACGTCGTCGACGAGGCGCTCGCCAAGCAGGCGCTTGCGCAGATCCAGACGGGCGACAATACCACGGTCGAAGCCCACGTCAAGGAAGGCCTGGTCAATCCCGACATCACCTTCAACAAGGACGGTTCGACGGCTTCGGTCGGCACCAACACGCTCATTCGCGACACGCTCGATCTGGCTGCCGCAAGCTCGCTTTCGCTCAACCGCATTCTCATGAACGACGTGCGCAAGCGCATGGGCGATCTTCGTTCGTCCAGCGGCAAGAACGGCGTCTGGGCCCGTTATGACGGCGGCAGGCTCGAATCCGACGCGGGCCTCAAGAACGACTTCAATACGTTCCAGGCCGGCTTCGACACCATGCCGCTCGACAACGGCGTGCGCTTCGGCGTGGCCGCCAGCTACACCTGGTCCGACACCGACTTCGCGCGCGGCGAAGCCGACATGGACGCCTTCGGTCTGGCCGCCTACGGCGTCTGGATGGGCGACAACGGCATGTTCGCCGACGTCGTGGCCCGCGTGGCCAAGGCCTCCAACGACATGACGATCGACAGCGTCTACAAGGGCGACCTCGACACGGTCACGACAAGCCTCTCGGGTGAGTTCGGTTGGCGCTTCGACCTCGCCAGAACCGTCTGGATCGAACCTCAGATCGAGGCCACCTACACGCACGCGGGTGCGGAAGACCTGACGCTCAGCAACGGCGTGAACGCCGCTACCTACGAGATCGGCGACTTCGACAGCCTGATCGGTCGCGCAGGCTTCGCAACGGGCTTCACCTGCCCGAACAACCGCGGCGAAGTCTGGCTGCGCGCCTCCGCCGTTCATGAATTCCTGGGCGACCGGGAAATCTACGCCAGAACGGGCGACAACACCAACTCGCTCAAGCAGGACGGCAAGGACACCTGGTTCGAATACGGCATCGGCGCCAACTTCAACCTGTCCGAATCCACCTACCTCTGGGCCGACGTCGAACGCACGTCCGGCGGCATCATCGATCAGGAATGGCGCGCCACCATCGGCGTTCGCTACGGCTTCTGACGATCCTTCCGACCTGCGCAGGGAGTCGTTCGCATGACGCAGCTCCCTGCCTGAGTTGAATAAAGGCGGCGCAGAATCTTCTGTCGCCGCCTTTTTCACGCCCGCCGGATCAATCGGGAAGAGCGGGCACCGTCAGGAACGCCTCCGGATCCAGCGTCCTTCGTCCCGACTCGTGCCTGTACGCGCATAATGCGCCGCCTCGAGCAACGCTGCAGTCAAGGCACGCGAGCATGTCTGTGAGCGGTCCGGCCTCGTCCTCATCCAGCCAGTAGTGCCCGACGAAGGTCAGAGCCTCGACGGGGCAGGGCGTCCAAGGCTTTTTGAACTTCAGGCCCCGCCAGGGAACGCTGACCGTATCTCCCAGTCCCGCAACGGCTCTTCTTCCCGCCATGATCATGTCGCCGAGCGTCGCATCGGGTGCGGGATCCATCCATCACTTCACACGAATCGACGTTCTCTCGCAGCCTTCCTTGTCGAGATAAGAGACGCCCGCAGGCAGTCCCTTCTCGGGTCCCGTGAGGAACTTCTCCTTGGACTTCCAGCCGAGCGCGGGCTTGCCGGAGACCGGATCCTTCCTGCGCCCGAAGTCGACGAGCCCGGCCTGCGTCAGGACGGGCGCCTCGAAGGGACCCGTAAAGCAGAATTCGCCCGAGTCCGTCGGCTCCTCCCAGAGGCGCCTCATCTTCGTCTCCATCCAGGCGGCATGCACGAAGCGGAGCTCGACGCCTTCGGAGTCGAAGGTCTTCATCCAGACGGCAAGCGTGCGGATCCAGGCGAGCCAGGCCTCAAGGTCAGGGCCGAGCTGCCTCACGGTCTCCACGAACTGGCGCCTGTGCGATTCGCTGTGCGAGCGCAGCCACTTCGGTCCGCCGTCCTCCTCTCTGAGAACGGGATCGGGCGTCGTGAAATGGAGCGCATTGAGTTCGTGATTCCCCATGACGGCGAGCGCCGAGCCCGCCTCGACCATGCCGCGCACGATTTCGTGCGTGCGGCGGATTTCGGGCCCGCGGTCGATGAAGTCGCCGAGAAAGACCGCGCGGCGGCCTTCGGGATGGCGCAGGACGCCGTTCGTCTCCTCATAGCCCATGCACTTGAGGAGAATCGTCAGCTACGCGGCGTGCCCGTGCACGTCGCCAATGACGTCAAAGCCTGATTTTCCGAGCATGTCCTTCATGACTCCTCTCCGTTCCGGCGCCTCTCCTGAAAGCACTCGACGATCGCGGCCCTGAGCCACTGTAGCTGATGGTCGTCATTGCTTCGTGAGTGCCAGATGACCGTCGGGTTCCAGCGTTCGCGAAGCGGCGAGTCAGGGTCGAGCTTCACGTCAAGGATCTTGAGCGGCATCCAGGCTGCAAAACGCTCTGCGAGCTCCCGCGTCATGACGGCGTAGGCGTCGCTCTCCAGCAGCGCGAAGGGCAGCGTCACAAAATAGGGCGTCTCAACATAGATGCCGGCATTCGTTGTGATCTCGGTTCGATGCATCACCTCGACGGTGCTTTCTCCTCGATAGTCAGGAAGCCTGAGCGAGACAAGCGGGTAGGCGCGGACCTCCTCTTCGGATACAGGACCGGGGCAGGAGGCAAGGGGATGGTCGTTTCTCACGACAACGACGTGTCGTGACGCGAAGAGCTGCTGACCATGAATGTCGGCGGGGAGCGGATTGCCGTCGGGATCGTAAAAGAAGGCGAGGTCGAGCCGGCCGCTTCTGAGATGCTCGATCAGACTGCCGTCGGGCGGCATGACGCGGATGCGAATGTCGGGAGCGCGTCTGCGGATGGCGGGAAGCGCCTTGAGAAGCAGCGTCACGAACGCATTGTCGTTCATCATCAAATGAAATACGCGGTGGATGTTGGCCGGATCGAAATATTCCTCGCTGACGAGATCCTCAATCACGGCGCGGGCGCGCTCTAGCTTGGGCACGAGCGCCGTCATTCGTCGCGTGGGCGCCATGGAGTTGCCCGAGCGTACGAAGAGTTCGTCATCGAAGATCTCGCGAACAGCGCCGAGCATGCGAGAGACGGTCGCAACGCTCAGACCGAGCGCCGAGGCCGTTCTCGTCAAAGAATGCGTTCGCGAAAGAAGGAGCAGAAACTCAATCTGCTCGCCTGAAAGACCGGATCCTCGTCCGTTCATGATCGTTCTGACCCCCAAGGCATGAATAAAAACGCCCTTCGATTTTATCGAAGGGCGTCGTGCCCAAACAAGGCGTGACTTCCTCATCAGAAGAAATGCGTGATGCCGAACATCACCTGTTCGGAGTTCGGATCGCTGGTATCCTCGAAATTGTCCGAATCAAAGAGACCCGAGCCGTGGGTCCAGTTGGCGGCGCCGTAAAGATGCGTGCGCTTGCAGAGCGGGTACTCGTAGGCTGCGCCGAGCAGCCAGCGCTTGAGGCCGGTTTCTGCGCCCGCCTTGACGTGTCCCTTGTACTCGATGTCATCGTAGGCGGAGGTGAGCATCAGATCGCCGCCCCAGAGACCGATCTTTGCATTGAGGCCAAGAACATAGCCGTCAAAGCCCCTGCCGCTCACGCCCCGCGCATTCTCGTCCGCAAGATTGTTGCTTCCGATGAGCGATACAGGCGTGTAGACGGGCGTTCCGGGAACCGTGTAGAAGTCCCTGAACATCTGGCCCATAACATAAAGGCGCACGTTGTCGGCCACAAGAAAGTTGACGGCGAGGCTCGCAAGCGTCGAATCCCTGGCCCCCGACCAGCTCGCGCCCGTCTCGGGTGCAGGATGCATGATCCTGTCGACAGTGCCCGCGAAGGTCACCTTCGGCGTCCGGTACTTGAAGCCAAGTGCGGCGCGGCGGTTGTTGTCCTCCGTATCCGCCTCCTCAACCCCGGGCACCGGGTTGGAACCCGTCTGGAAGGAATACTGGGCGTAGAGCGTCAGCCCGCCAGCTAGTTCGGGACTCGCCCAGGAAAGTGCGTTGTCAAGGCGGTCGCCGCCCTGCATCCAGTGCACGCCGCCCGCTCGGCCCCATCCGAACCCGAACGGGGTCGCTTCAAGGCCAAACATGCCCCAGTGGCCGAACGGAGAGGTCAGAGCACCCATGCGGCCGGCCGCAAACTCGCCGAAGCGTCCGATGACGGCAAGAGATGACTCGCCGCCGAAGAGACGATTGAAGCGCATGGCGCCGTTGTCGGACTCGAAGAGGCTTTCGAGCTGCATCTTCACCTTGAGTCCGTTGCCAAGGTCCTCGTTGGCGACAAGACCCACGCGGGGTCCGAGGTTGACGCCGAACTCTTCGCGAGCCGTGCACTCCGTGCCGTTGACTCCGTTTCGGTTGTTTTCGACGATGATACCTGTGTCGATGATGCCGTACATCCGCACGTCGGCGGCCTCTGCCGCCGGTGCCAGCGAAGCCGCAGCCAAGGCGGCGGCGATGATTGTCTTTCTTAGCATGACAAGGTCCCTGAACTGAGGGGATGGAAAGGTTGGATTCTCAGAAAAATCCGGACGGTCGGACGGAGACAAGAGCCGACCGACCGTCCGGCAAGGCAAGACGCCGGACCAGGGCGTCACTTGGCTGCCGAGAAGGCCTTCTGAACGTCGAACGGCATGGCCTGATAGCCCATGGCATCAAGAATTCGGATTTCAACCGAGGGCTCCTTCGCGCCCCACTTGAATTCGTTGATGAAGGGCGAGGGCGCACGCATGTCCATGGCGCCCGCCATGCCTGCGGTGGCGGAGTAGACCATGACGGAATCCTTGTCCTTGTGGTATTCGGTCAGAGACGTCACCGGGCTGAACCATTCGTGACCGCGGCCCTTGCCGTATTCCCAGACCTGCTCGATGGTCATCTTCTTCTGGTCAATCTTGTAGACGACGGCGCGCGAATACTTCATATCGGGCAGAGCGGGCTGCTCCATGCCGCGACCGTCGCCATTGTCAAAGACGGAAAGGTAGAACCAGCGCTTGTCGGACTTGGCATCAATGCGCCATGCGGTGTGCTGGGTCCAGGTCCAGTCGAAGTCCTTCTTGCAGACGTTGTAGTATTCGTCGCACTCGATGGGGTTGCCCGCAGCGTCGACCGGCTTGAGGAGCCTCTTCGCGAAGTCACCCGTCCAGCCTTCATGGGAGCCCACGATCCACTTGACCTTCTTGTCGCGGCCGATCTTGACGATGGCGGACTGGTGACGGGAGGAAATGATGATCGAGTCATCGGTCGGGTCGTAGTCCACGGAGTTGACGTGGGCCCAGTTTCGGCCCGCGCCCGTACCGAGGATGTCGCCGAAGTTGTCGCTCTTGTCGATCGCGGCCAGCTCCTCGGCGCTCATCGTGTGGCCTGCGAGCTTGGCGTCGATATTGAGGCAGACGGCGCCCTGGTCAAGCGTCTTGATGACCGTGCTGCGATACGGATCGAGAATGTTGTTGAGGTTCCATTCGTCGACGACGCGTCCTTCCGAATCGACCTCGATGATGACGTCACGCACCGTGCGAACGTTCCTGCCGTCGGGACGCTTGTAGTTGGCGCTCGAGACGCGAACGAGATAGTTGCCGTTCTGCATCGGTTCGAGTGCATGGCTGAAGTCGTCATAGCCTTCGGGCAGACGGCGGTTGAAGACCTCGCGGCCCATGATGTCGTACTTGGCGTAGCGCTGGCCGTAGCCCCAGGTGAGCATGCCGTCGTCGTTCTGGCGGAAGCCCATCATGACGCCGCCCTGATAGATGGAGCTCGCATCAAAGATCGTCGCATTGTATTCATGAGGGGCAATCAATACTCCCC
>OGGW01002436.1_pt1 | contig 11728 bp, 8 predicted proteins | sample 1571291 | NCBI WGS metagenome assembly OGGW01 (sample SAMEA2582028, study PRJEB24529) | metagenome | biome: Human gut stool | place: China | collected 2011 | reverse complement strand
TGCGGTCCAGCAGAATGCCGTACAGTGTCCGGGCATCGGTGGAGAGCTGCCGGAAGCGGTGGTTTTGGAACAGTGCTTTCGGGATGCGGAAGTAGGAGAACAATTCGCCTGACTGACCATAGAAGTAGTCCAGCGTCATTTGGTGTGTCCTCGGATTTTCAACTGCATGGGTGTATTCATGTGGAAAAACACCTCCTTTTTTGTGATATGGAAAATTTTTTGAAGTTCCATTTTTGAGAAAAAATGGATGGAAAAAAGATGAAAAAATGCGTTGTAGTTTGTCCCAAAAACTGCAAAAGCAAAAATGTGTTATTTTCTTAAAATATTACGAAAGGGATAAAAAATCGAATGTTTGAAAAAATAAATAACGTGAATATGCGTTTTCTTGTACTCTCTGTTTATAAAGTGCAGAACAGGCTGCGATCAAGAACCCCCGCAAGTAATTGCGTGAGCGCTTGAAAAAGCACCAATAAAGTATATGACCGCCCCGGTTTCTGTGATAGGAAACTGGGGCGGTTTTTTGCGCTCACGGAGGGGCAGATGAAAAACGCAGTATGAATATATACCATATAAAAATGAATATATGCTAAAATTTCGGGGGAATACTTGCATTTTCATCAAAATGGGTGTATTATAACACCTGCCGACGAAATGCCGACAATCAACAAGAGAGGGATCGATACTATTATGTCTTTGAAGAAGAAAATTGCTGCGGCTTTCATCGCCTGTGCGATGACGCTTGCCGTGGTTCCTTCCGCCTTCGCCTGCACGGCACTCTATGTCGGCAGCGACCTCACCGAGGACGGCACCACCATGTTTGGCCGGATCGAGGATCTGGGCACCAACGATTACAACAAGCTGTTCAACATCAGCCCCGCCGGGAAGCACACCGCGGGCGAGGTGTACGAGGGCTGCTACGGCTTTACCTACACCTTCACCCACGACAGCTACCGCTACACCGCCCGCCGGGACGACAACGGTCTGGGTGTCTGCCCGGACTGCGACAGCACCCACGAGCACACCCCCTATGAGGAGGCTGGCACCAACGAGAAGGGCGTCATGGTCTCTGCCACCGAGTCTCTCTACGGCACCGACGCCGTGCTGAGCGTAGACCCCTATGTGGACAACGGCATTGAGGAAGCCGAGATCACCACGGTGCTGCTGAGCGAAGCTTCCACGGCCCGCGAGGGTGTTGCCCTGCTGACCTCCATCTACGACAACGCCGGTGCAGCCGGCGGCTCCGGCGTGTTCATTGCCGACCAGAATGAGACCTGGTTCGTGGAGAACCTGACGGGCCACACCTACCTTGCCCTGAAGCTCTCCTCCAGCGTGGTCTTCATGCAGCCCAACATCGCCGCTATGGGCAAGATCGATCTGGATGACACCGACCATGTGGTGGCCTCTGCCAACCTGATCTCCGTGGCCCAGAAGGCCGGTACCTTTGTGGGCGACGCCGCTGCCAATGTCATCGACCTGGATGCCTCCTACAACGGCGACATCGCATCGGACCGCATGGCAGCCGGCCTGAACTACCTGTACGGCACCGACACCTTTACGAAGGACAACTACAGCGAGACCGACTTTGCTATCAGCAACGTCGGCGAGAACGGTGCCATCGTCCCGGTCTACTCCAACATCCAGCTGACCAAGAAGTTCTCGGTGGAGGATTCCATCCACTTCTTTCAGACCGAGCCCATCGGCAAGACGGGCAATGTGGAGACGCATCTGTTCCAGGTGAGCGCCACCGGCGATCTGAACACCGCCATTACCGAGTGGACCGCTTTTGACGACGACGTGTACAACGCCTTCGTCCCTTACTATCCGATGCTGACCACCGACACCGCAGATGTCTACAAGGTCTCGGTCCACACGGTCACCCGTTCCGACGAGCAGCCCACCGAGGGCGTCTGGTATCAGGATGCCAAGGGCCGCTACTACACCTACCCGGACGACTGGACCGACTCCTTCTACGGCGTGCGTGACGCCCTCTCCAACCTGCTGACCTACGGCAGCAATGGCAATCAGGTCACCGCAAAGGATCGGGCAGCAGCCAAGGCCAGCTATGCCGCGCTCCAGCAGGAGATCATGGCCGACTACGCCGATATGAAGGCCGCCGTTGCCGCCGCTGACACGCTTGAGGCCAAGCAGGCTGCCGCCACCAACGCCAGCAATGCCATGAGCCAGAAGGTGTATAACACCACTCTGAAGATGTACAATAAGCTCCAGGCCAAGACGGCCGCCCGGGCATGGGTCAGCTCCCTGCTGCACTGAGGCTTTGCAGCGCCTGAGGCGTTTCCCATAAAACCGCAGCGCCCCCGGTTTCCATGACAGGAAGCCGGGGCGGTTTTTTGCGCCATGCACCGGAACCCCTCTCCCCCGGGCGGGGGAGAGGGACGAAGGGCCATGCGGCAGGGTCGTGACTTGGAGGATTATTATGCACAACTGGGAGAGCGTCTTCGGATGCTCTCCCTTTACTTTTGCAGGGCAGTCCGTGTGGATTGTCCTGCTTCTTTATATAAGGAGACAGATTATGATCTTTCATGCAATGACCGAACGCTACGAGGAGATCACGGTTTGCGGAAAGCCTGCGCTGTTTACCAGTATCCGCATCAAGAGAGATACTGTCCCGGACGGTCTGTATGCCTACGATGTCTGGCATGACGATAAGTGCCGGGGCATCCCTTGTGAGAGCGCACCCTTTGTACATTCAAAATGAGAATGCCGTGTTTCTTTTTTGTGGCTTGTGTAGGATGGACAACCATACCGTCCAGCCAAATACGTATAATGAGGGCAGAAAAGTGACGGGATCATAAAACAGAAGGAGAAGAGCGTATGAAAAAATTTTTGATGGTACTGTTGAGCATTGCATTTGTGCTGAATCTTGCGATTGTGATTGGGCTGATTGGCGGATATGGTTCGCCACGCCGGGCTCTTTACACCATCACAGACGAGCTGATGAACAGTGCCTATCGGTTCAAAAGAGGTTGGCAATTTAAGAATAGTCTACCTTGACTTTTTATCGCAATTTTCAAAAATAGCGCCAATCAAAACGGCATATTTGCGATATGCAGTTTGCGGATGTTGCTTGTGCATTAAAAACGCAAACTGCTATAGAAGATGGACAGACAAGCTGTCCATCTTTTTTTGTATACTGGGGTTGTGCAAAAGAGACAAAATTTTTTTGTAATTCTGTAAAACGACAAAAGTTCACACAAAGAATTGCAGGGATAGTTGTGTTGTGTTACAATGAGCAGAGAAGGAGAATGGACCGTGCGTAATAGTAGATTGGACCGTATACTCTATATCCAACAGGTGCTGGTACAGGGCGGTGTGCTGAACAAACAGCAGACGGCTGACCGCTTCGGTGTCAGTGAGAAAACCATCCAGCGCGACCTTGACACCCTGCGCAATCATTTTGCAGACAGCGAGCCGCGCCGGGAAATCTTATACAACTCCGCAAAGGGCGGCTATCTGCTGGATGATACGCTTTCGCGCTTCCTCACCAGCAGCGAAATTCTGGCAGTGTGCAAGATTCTTCTGGAAAGCCGCTCCATGGTAAAAGAGGAAATGTTTCCGATTCTGGACAAGCTGATCTTGGCCTGTACACCGCTGGACCGGTTGAATCAAGTGAAAGACCTCATCAGCAACGAACGCTTTCACTATGTCGAGCCGCAGCATGGCCGGAAGTTTATCGAAAGCCTGTGGGAAATCGGTACAGCGGTAGAAAATCACAATGTTATGGAAATTACCTACTGCCGCACCCACGACGGCGAGACTCGTGTGCGTACCATTGAGCCGGTGGGCATCCTGTTCAGCGAGTATTATTTCTATCTGGCGGCGTTTATTGAGGGCATCGACAAGGACAAGCACTTCCAGAACCCGCAGGACAACTCCCCGACGATTTACCGCATCGACCGCATTCAGAACTATAAGACCCTCGACCGGCACTTTGCCCAGCGGTATACCGACCGTTTTCAGGAGGGCGAGATGCGCAAGCGCATCCAGTTTATGTACGGCGGCGAGTTGCAGACCATCCGGTTCGAGTATACCGGACCAAGTCTGGAATCCGTTCTCGACCGGCTGCCCACTGCAAAGGTTTTGCGTGTAACAGAAAAGGGCTGGATCGTGGAAGCCGAGGTGTTTGGTACGGGCATCGATATGTGGGTGAGAAGTCAGGGAGATTACATTAAAGATTATAAAACCATAAGGAGCGATAGAATATGAGCGAAATTCAGGTGGAAGTGTGTTTTACGGACAAGCTGGAGTCTGTCCGCGTGGGCGGAAAGCCGATGGAAATCCCGAAAGCCGTGAAGGCAAAGCCCGTCGAGGAGTGGTTTGAACCGGCTGCGGGCCGCGTGAAGTGGGGCGGACTGGGCGCTGAGATAAAGGAAATGGATTTCGGCGGAGAGAAGGATGCCGCGTACAGTTTCCTGTTCAATGGCCCGGAGGATAAAAAGCAGGAGTTTATGGAGTGTGTGGAGCGCTTCTGCCTGGGCGAGGAAGCACAGCAGGAAACAAAAAAGAAGACTGTGCAGGACTACCTGCAGGAGGCTAAGAAAAATCAGCAGGCCGGCAATGCCGAAATGGCGTTCCAGCAGTATATGATAGCGGCCAGAGATTACGGACGCCCCGAGGCACAGTTTGAAGTGGCCCAGTGCTATCAGAACGGCACTGGTGTGGAAAAAAGCGAAGAAAATGCGGTCGTGTGGTACAAAAAGGCGGCAGAGCAGTGCGATGCTAAGGCACAGTGCGCACTGGGCGCGTGCTATTATCAGGCTCTGGGCGTTGAAAAGGACGACAAAGAGGCCCGCAGATGGTACGAAGCGGCGGCAACTCAGGGAAATGCAACAGCGCAGTATATGACCGGGCGGCTGTATGCGGAACTCTCGTACAATGTACCGGCTGTGAAGTGGTACACCAAAGCGGCAGAGCAGGAATGCCCGGAAGCACAGTATGAGCTGGGTGTGTGCTATGAGGCCGGCGACGGCGTCGGCAAGGACGAGGCAAAAGCCGCAGGACTGTACCGCAAGGCGGCAGTGCAGGGCTATGCGGAGGCACAGAACAAATTGGGTGTCTGCTACAGCAATGGTACCGGTGTTGCAAGAGACGATGCGCAGGCTGTGGGATGGTACCGCAAGGCCGCAGAGCAGGGTTATGCGGAGGCACAATATAATCTTGGTGAGCACTATTATTGTGGTTTAGATGAAAATGAAGCAGAAGCGGTAAAGTGGTATAAGAAAGCAGCAGAGCAGAATCATGCGTGGGCACAGTATATGCTTGGTGAGTGCTATTTTTACGGCCGTGGTTTAGATAAAAATGATGCAGAAGCGGTAAAATGGTATAAGAAAGCAGCAGAGCAGAATAATGCGTGGGCACAGCATATGCTTGGTGAGTGCTATTATTATTATTATGACCATGGTTTAGATAAAAATGATGCAGAAGCGGTAAAGTGGTATAAGAAAGCAGCAGAACAGAATTATGCGAGGGCACAATATAAGCTTGGTGAGTGCTATTATTATGGCCGTGGTTTAGATAAAAATGATGCAGAAGCGGTAAAATGGTTTAAGAAAGCAGCAGAGCGGAATTATGCGTGGGCACAGTATATGCTTGGTGAGTGCTATTATTACGGCCGTGGTTTAGATGAAAATGAAGCAGAAGCAGTAAAATGGTATGAGAAAGCAGCGGAAAACTATAATGCAGATGCGCAGTGTAGTTTGGGTTTTTGCTACGAAAGAGGCATAGGTGTAACGCAAGACTTTGCCAAGGCAGCGGAGTGGTACCGCGAAGCCGCGGAACAGGGTGATATGACATCACAATGCAATCTCGGCTATCTTTATGAGAGCGGAAGAGGTGTTGAAAAAGACCTTGCCAAGGCAGCGGAGTGGTACCGTGAATCTGCAGAGCAGGGATATGCACGGGCGCAATGCAATCTTGGCTACTGCTATGAGTGTGGTTGGGGTGTGACACAAGACTTTGCCAAGGCAGCGGAGTGGTACCGCAAATCTGCGGAGCAGGGATATGCGCGGGCGCAGTACAATCTGGGCCGTTGTTATCATAATGAACAGGGAGTGGCGAGAGACCTAAAAAAAGCTATGGAGTGGTACCTCAAAGCCGCAGAACAAGGCTGGGCAGATGCACAATATATCGTTGGAGCATTTTACAGCAATGGATATGGCGGTATAAAGGTGAATGAAGCGGAAGCTTTAAAGTGGTATTATAAGGCTGCGGAACAAGGTGTTGCAGAGGCGCAATTTATTCTGGGGCTTGACTATAAGCGTGGCGAAGGAGGAGTGAAAAAAGATTTCGCTAAAGGGGCAGAATGGTATCGCAAAGCGGCAGAACAAGGCCATATGTATGCTCTGTACAATCTTGCAGTATGCTACGAATATGGAGAAGGTGTCCCAAAAGACAAGGAAACAGCAATAAAATTGTATCAGAAGGCGGCAGAGCAAGGCCATACAGAGGCAGAAAAGGATGTCAAGCGACTGGAAGGCGGCGGCCTTGGCTCTGCCGTCGCAGCAGGTGCGGCACTGGGCGGAGCTGCCCTGCTCTGGAAAATTTTGAGGGGTTAACAGCAGAAAGGAAAATAAATCATGGCAGACGAGCTTGAGGTGCTTGAAAAACAGCAGCTTTCCGCGCAGCGGTCGCTGAATGACCTGACGGACCAGCTGACCCTTGCAGACCATCTGGTGTATAAAAAATATCTGACGGAACTGCAGAACTATGGCATGGTGGAGCTTTCCCAGCAGATGCTGGACGTGCAGGACCCTGCCCAGTGCATCCAGCTGTTCCAGCTGCAGAAATTGACCCTGAAAAAGGGCGAGGATATGTTCCAGAAGCTTTCTACGGTGTACTATTCCAGCATGGCGCAGGGCTGCAGTCTGGCGGTGATGATCGATGTGCCGGAGGAGAATGTCGGCGCGAATATCTATCTGGGTGTCCGAGAGGACCCCTTGAAAAAGAACATGAAGAGCCGCGATCTGGATACTTCCAGCAAGGCGCTGCAAAAGGTGCTGAGCTCCAACTTCCCCGGCTCTGAGACAAGAGGCATTCCGCGGCAGGAGGAAAAAGAGCTGCTGGACGGAGCCTTTGGCGATACGCAGGAAGCTGTGGCCTCGGTGTCCTGCGTGGCGGCACTGCGGGATAAATCCAGGACGGAAGACAAAGCTTTTGTGCAGGGCATCGAGCGCTTTATGGACGCCATGGACGGAGAGGTGTACACGGCGCTGTTTCTGGCAGAGCCTGTCTCGGCAGAAACGCAGGCGGAGATACGCAGCGGGTACGAAAACCTCTACAGCAGTCTTTCGCCCTTCCGCAAGAGCACATGGTCCTATAGCGAGAACCAGAGCACGGCTGTGATGGAGAGCCTGTGCAGCGGGACTTCCCACACCATCAGCGATACCGTCAGTACGACCACAACGGACGGCACGAATCAGTCCTCTTCGGTGACGGATGGCACCCAGAAAACGAAAGGGGTCAGCGGCGGCATCAACGGCGGTGTCGGCAGCAGCTCCGGCACCTCGGTCACAAAGGTCTCGCCGGTGGCTGGCGGCATTGCAGGCATTCTGGGTCTGGGCGGCGCAGTAGCCTCGGTTGCGATTCCGGTGGCAGGTGCTGTTATTGGACCGCTGCTGGGCACGGCTGGCAGGGCCATAGGAGGCATGGCACCATCCAGAACGGCTTTCAACAGCATTGCCCGGAACATCGGCGGCTCCATGGGCGTAAACGACTCGTGGGGTACCAGCCACTCTGCCACCGAGCAGACCGGCACTTCGCACAGCACCTCCGATGGGACGTCGCATGGAACATCGGACACCATCAGCCAGCAGGAGAGCCACGGCACAACAGACACCCGCGGCATGGGCCGTACCCAGCAGGTCGAGCTGTGCAACAAATCGGTGGAAGAATTGCTGGAACGCATTGAAAACCAGCTCAAGCGCGCCAAGGAAAGCGAGGATTACGGCTGTTATAAATGTGCGGCTTATTTCCTTTCGTCTACCCCGTCCACGGCGATACTTGCGGCCAATACTTATCGCGCATTGATGGTGGGCGAGGGCTCCTCGGTGGAAAGTGGTGCTGTGAATGTCTGGCAGAACGATGAGGCACAGGTGGCCCAGCTGCGGGAGTACCTCAAGCGATTCATGCACCCGGTCTTTGCCCGTCCGCTGTGGGCGGGTGCGCCGGACAGCCTGCTTTACACGCCAGCAACACTGGTTAGTGGGCGGGAACTTCCGATGCACCTTGGCTTGCCCACCCGCTCAGTGCACGGCTTGCCAATCATTGAGCACGCGGAGTTCGGCCGCAATGTGCCGGACGAAACGGTGCCGGATGCGGACAAGATGGAGCTGGGCAAAATCTACCATATGGGCAGGGAGGAAAAAGCGGACCTTATCCTGAACCGGCAGGCAATGGCCTCCCATACCTTTGTCACAGGCTCTACGGGTACGGGCAAGTCCAACGCAGTCTACCATCTTCTGGACGAGATAACAAAGGATGGACGGACGTCGTTTCTTGTGGTGGAACCGGCCAAGGGCGAGTACAAGAATGTGTTCGGTAGCCGCGCGGATGTAAAGGTGTTCGGCACCAACCCCAGAGAAACTCCGCTGCTGCGCATCAATCCCTTTGCGTTCCCGCAGGACATCCACATTCTGGAACATATCGACCGTCTGGTGGAAATCTTCAATGCCTGCTGGCCCATGTATGCAGCCATGCCTGCCGTGCTGAAGGATGCCATCGAGCGCAGCTACCAGAAAGCCGGTTGGAACCTACGCGATTCGGAAAGTGAAAAGGGGGTTTTCCCGACCTTCTTCGACCTGCTGGATATTCTGCCGGGCGTCATTGAGGAATCGCACTACTCCAAGGACACCCAAAGCGATTATGTGGGCGCTTTGTGTACCCGTGTGAAGTCACTGACCAACGGCATTTACGGCAGTGTGTTCTGCGCAGAGGACGCGCTGAGCGACGCAGAGCTGTTTGACTGCAATGTGGTCGTGGACCTGAGCCGGGTGGGGTCGATGGAAACAAAATCACTGCTGATGGGCATTCTGGTCATGAAGCTGCAGGAATACCGGATGTGTGGCAGCGAGATGAACAGCAGACTGCGCCATGTTACCGTGCTGGAAGAGGCGCATAATCTGCTGCGCAAGACGTCGGCGGAACAGTCGCAGGAAGGGGCAAATCTGCAGGGCAAGTCGGTGGAGATGCTGGCCAACGCCATTGCGGAGATGCGTACTTATGGTGAGGGTTTTATCATTGCGGATCAGGCTCCCGGCCTGCTGGATATGTCGGTCATCCGCAACACCAACACGAAAATCATCCTGCGTCTGCCGGACGAAGAGGATCGCAAGCTGGTAGGTAAGTCTGCCGCCCTAAAGGAGGCACAGATCGACGAATTGTCCAAGCTGCCGCTGGGTGTGGCTGCCGTTTACCAGAATGAGTGGCCGGAGGCGGTGCTCTGCAAGATTGAGGCGTATCCCATGCCGGAAAATGCTGTTTACCACAAGCCTTCAAAAATGCCGCATGAAATCAACGCAGAGTTTGTATTTGGACAACTGGCAGCGGGCAAAGAGCTGGAACCGCTGGGCATTTCGGAGATGGAGCAGCTGAAGCTCTGGCTGAAACGCCATGAGATGATGTTGAAGCCGGAGGACGGCCGCTACCTGGAACAGGTCTTTGCAGGCGGCGAACTGGATGTGGCTAAGACCCGGAAAGCTGTGTTTGATTTCTTTGGTGGGATCAGCACGGTCGTTGATTACTGTGCCGCAGCCGAAAAATCGTTCACACCCCGTAAAGAATTTCTGGAACAGTTGCAGGGACAGTACGGCCTGAAAGCTGCTGCCGCAGACTGGGTGCTGAATAGCGTGATAAGCATGGGCATGAGCCTGAACCCGGATGCAAAGGCTGTAGATAATCTAAGGACGAATTTTGAACAGCAGGGAGGTCGTGTGCTGTGAGGCGAGAAATCTCAGAAACGAAACCGATGGAAGCAAAAATGCACATTGGGTTGGATGATGTCGTCAAACAGTCATTTGAGCGTCTACAGAAAGGCGCGATAGAAAAGCCAGAAGAAAAACTGGATGCTGCTACGGAAAAGTCATTTGCAGAGCTAGAAAAAGAGCTGGAATACAAAAATAACGATGATGGAATGCCGTACCGTATGGAGCAGGATCTTTTGTCGGATGCAGAGTATAAAAGAAACGGATATGAGTATACTACCGATCACCTTGGAAGGTTGTTTACAGCCGAAGGAGACCTGCATCTGAAAGAGCATGATGGTCGTCTGCAAATTAAAGACAGCATCCATGACATCGGTAAAGGATATGAAAAAAGCACAGATGACCGTGGACACGCGATTGCAGACCGCTTTGGTGGGGCAAACGATTTGGAAAATCTCATTCCGCAGGATTCTGGACTAAATCGGAACGAATTCAAAAATTTTGAGAATAAACTGGCACAGGAAGTGGAAGCTGGGAAAAAAGTCAATCTGAAATTGGAGATGCATTATCCGGGAGACTCCTTCCGCCCGGATGCCATTACTGCTGTGACAACGATTGACGGAAAGCAGGAAGTTAAAGTATTTCTGAACGATCAGTATTTATAAGTCCATTGCACTTTCGGGTTATTACAATCTCGGTCGATTGCACATACAATACAAGTATCACTTCACAAAACGGAGGGGACTTGTATTATGGTGGACTACGCCGACATCGGAAAACGCATCCGTGCCTGCCGCCTTGCAAGGGGCATGACGCAGGAACAGCTGGCCAATGAGGTCGGCGTTGTGGTCACGCATATCAGCCATATCGAGACAGGAAACTCCGTGCCCAGCCTGAAAACGCTGATCGACATCATCAACGCACTGGACTGCTCGGCAGACGAGCTGCTGTGCATCGAGATCAAAAAAGCAAAGCCGGTGTTCGACAGCTGGATGAGCGAACAGCTTGCAGATTGCTCTGCCGATGAGGCAAAGATCATCAAAGAAACGGTGGTCAGCCTGAAAAAATCGCTCCGAAAAGTGTACGGAAAGTCCTCTAAATACAGATATGACTAAAACTTCAAGAAGCTGAACGCTAGTTGGTAGGCATTAAGTGTTTGAAAAAGCACCCATAAAGTAAACGAACCGCCCCGGTTTCCATAGCAGGAAGCCGGGGGCGTTTTGTGTATGACTGCTCCTTGCAAACGCCGCCCATTCGTTCTATATGACAAGGCAAAACTGCCGGAATTCTATTTGCAGGAAGAAAATTTGGAGAAGATCATTGCGGAGATGGGGTAAAACACACTGAAAATTCACAAATAACGTATCATCGCTGCTCCCAACGCTCTGCAATTTTGGCACCCGCTCAGGCTGCGATTAAGAATCCGAGAGCGTAAGGATCTTGCAACGGCTCTCCGTTAAAAATCAAGTATAAAACAAGGCCCACCGTCAATTTTGGCGGTGGGCCTTGTTTGTTCATCTGGGTGATGAATTGTGTTTAATACCAATGCACGGAGAGTGTGCATCATATGTAGAATCAGGGAATTGTATTCAGTAAATTCAAAACGGCTTCCTGCTGGGGCGTAAGTACTACCGGGGCAGCCTCACTTCCCTCTGCCTTTGCAAAAAACTCGGAAAGCGTGATCTGAAAAGCATCTCAGATCTTTACATGCGAAGGAATGGACGGGATCGCAAAGGTCTAAAGTCCCCAAGCGTCCAACTTACAACAAAAATGAGACAGGCGACCCACCTTTC
>OGGW01002424.1_pt1 | contig 11755 bp, 6 predicted proteins | sample 1571291 | NCBI WGS metagenome assembly OGGW01 (sample SAMEA2582028, study PRJEB24529) | metagenome | biome: Human gut stool | place: China | collected 2011 | reverse complement strand
GTACGGGTATTTGCTTGTCTTGTTCTTGGGTTCAGTGGTGTAGGGGAGGTCCAGGAGCCGGCACATCAGCTTCACGCTCTCCTGTATCTTGCTGTGGTTGTCCAGCAGATTCACGTCGAGCGTGTGCTTGGCCTTGCTGTAGAATGGCTCTCTGGTCTTGAGTGAAGTCTGTATGTACTCGAGCAGCTCGCCTTCGCTCTTGCCCTTGATAAGGGGCCGCTCCACGCGTCCCATCGTCAAGTGTTTGGCCAGCACTTGCGGTGTGGCTTTCAGATAGACGGTCTCTCCCTGCTTGTTCAGATAGTCCATATTGTCATAGAAGCAGGGTGTGCCTCCTCCGCAAGAGAGTACGATGTTCTCAAATTCAGCCACTTCGTGCAGCATGTTACGCTCCATCTCCCTGAATCCTTCCTCGCCGCGCTCGGCGAAGATCTGTGCCACGGTGCAGTGGTAACGGGTCTCGATGTACCAGTCCAGGTCGTAGAATTCCAGTCCCAGGTTGCGTGCGAGTTGCCGGCCAATGGTTGTCTTTCCCGACCCCATGTAGCCCACCAGTATGATTCTCTTCATCTGTCTTGTGCCTTAAGCCTGTGTCTTGCGTGTACTCTTGCGGTGTGTGCCCTTGGCGTTCTGCGCCTTCTCGCCCTGTGCCTCGATGATGGCCTTGCACTCCTCGTAGGTGAGCGAGGCGGCCTTGGCCTGCTGTCCCTTGGGGATGCGGTAGTTGACCCCGTCGAGTACAATGTATGGGCCGTAGCGTCCATTCAGTATCTCCATGCTGGCATCCTCTTCGAAACGCTTCAGATGGCGCTCTTCTTCCTCTATCTGTTTGCGGTGCACCAGGATTACGGCCTGCTCGAAGGTTATCTTCAGCGGGTCGATGTCCTTGGGGATGGACACATAGGTGCCGTCGTGAGCCACGTAGGGGCCGTATTTGCCTGCGCCTACTGTCACGGGCTTGCCCTGATATTCTCCCAACTTGTGCGGCAGCTGCAGCAGTTTGAGTGCCTCCTCCAGGGTGATGGTCTCCATGGTCTGGCCCTTCTTGAGCTGTGCAAAGCGGGGTTTCACGTTGTCGTCGGTCTTGCCCATCTGTACTACGGGACCAAAGCGACCTATCTTCACAGATATGGGAAGCCCGCTCTTGGGGTCAACGCCCAGTTCTCTCTCGCCCACGCGCTTTTCTCCGCGGGCATTGATAGACTGCTCCACCAGCGGTTCGAACTCCTTGTAGAACTGCTTGATGACGCCTGTCCACTCCTTGTGCCCCTCTGCTATCTCGTCGAAATCCTTCTCGATGTCGGCGGTGAAGTTGTAATCCATGATGGTGGGAAAGTTCTCCTGCAGGAAGTCATTGACTACGATACCGATGTCGGTGGGCATCAGCTTGCCGCGCTCGGCGCCTACCGTGGTCTTGTTCTGGCTGTGTGCCAGCTCGTCGCCTGCCAGTGTGATGACCTCCTGGGTGCGCTCCTCGCCGGCCTTGTCGCCCTTGGCCACGTATTCGCGCTGCTGTATGGTGGTGATGGTGGCTGCGTAGGTGCTGGGACGTCCGATGCCCAACTCCTCCAGCTTGCGCACCAGACTTGCCTCGTTGTAGCGCACGGGGTGCTGTGCAAAGCGCTGTGTGGCGGTCAGGGTGCTGCGGTTGAGAGCCTCACCCACGGTGAGTGCGGGCAGCGTGGCCTCGGCCTCGGTGGCGCTCTCATTCTCTCCCTCGGTCTCTTTATATACGCGCAGGAAGCCGTCAAACTTGATTACCTCGCCCTGGGCAACGAAGTACTCGTCTGTCCCCTCCACGCTGATGTTCACCTGGGTCTTCTCTACCTCGGCGTCTGCCATCTGGCTCGCCACGGTGCGCTTCCATATCAGGTCGTACAGGCGCTTCTCTTGCTGGGTGCCTTCAATCTGCTGGTTCTCCACGTACGTAGGGCGGATGGCCTCGTGGGCCTCCTGTGCGCCCTTCGAGCTGGTGTGGTATTGGCGTGTCTTCACGTAATTGTCACCCATGCTGCCTGCTATCATGGTGCTGCATGCACCCAGGCAGAGGTTGCTCAGATTGACGCTGTCGGTACGCATGTAAGTGATGCGTCCGCTCTCGTACAGGTGCTGTGCCACCATCATGGTCTGCGCTACGGTGAAGCCCAGCTTGTGTGCCGCCTCCTGCTGCAGAGTGCTGGTGGTGAATGGGGGGGCGGGTGTGCGCTTCTGCGGCTTCACACTCACGTCCTGTACAGTGAACTTCGCACCTATGCACTTGCGCAGGAACTCCTCGGCCTGTGCCTCTGTGGCGAAGCGATGATTGAGCTCGGCCTTCACTTCGCAACCCTGTGCGTCGGTGAAGACGGCGGTGATGCGGAAGTTGTCTTCGCCCTGGAACTGCTGTATCTCCCTCTCGCGCTCCACTATCAGTCTCACTGCCACGCTCTGCACACGTCCTGCGCTCAGGGCGGGCTTCACCTTGCGCCAGAGCACGGGGCTGAGCTTGAAGCCCACGATACGGTCGAGCACGCGGCGTGCCTGCTGTGCGTTGACCAGATTGAGGTCGATTTCCCTGGGGTTCTTGATGGCCTCCAGGATGGCGGGCTTGGTGATTTCGTGGAACACGATGCGTCGTGTGTGCTTGGGGTCAAGCCCCAGCACCTCGCTCAGGTGCCAGCTGATGGCCTCTCCCTCGCGGTCTTCATCGGATGCGAGCCACACTGTGCCCGACTCCTGCATCTGCTTGCGCAGTTGTGCCACCACGCGTGCCTTGTCGGCGGGAATCTCATATTGGGGCAGGAAAGTCTTCTCATCTACGCTGAACGACTTCTTCTTCAGGTCGCGTATGTGCCCATAACTGGACATCACACAGTAGTCTTCTCCTAAAAACTTCTCTATGGTTTTGGCCTTTGCAGGGCTCTCCACGATTACCAAATTCTCCTTCATCGTAAGTTCTCCTTATGCTTCTATCGAACGTTTAGCGGCGGCAAAGGTAGTGCAATTTTCGCTATTACACATTATATATAAGTGTTTTTTGGATTCAGAGGCTTCCTGCCGGGGGCGGGCGGGTGCTCTCCTGGGGGTGCTTCGGGGCGATGGCCCGGTGTGGCGGCAGGCCTTCGTGGGGCTTGTGGGTGCGCCTCCCGGCATGCGTCTTTGTTGTGGGTCGGATGACGCAGTACGGTGCGTTGGCCATCGCAGCGCGCTGCATCGCTCATCGCAGCGCGCTGCGTCGGGCCTTGCAGCGCACTGCGTTCGACAGGCGGTCAGGCTGTGGTGCCGGTCTTCGTGGCTTCCCCGGGGATGTCAGGGGCGTTTGTCCGCTCCCCTTGGGCTGCTTCATCGGCCGCTCTGTCACGGCTCTCATCTCCGGCCGGCCTGGAAAAGAGAGTGCGCCAGTACACTCCTGTGTGTGTCCTGGCGCACTCGTGGTACGTGGTCAATCCCTGCGGGGGCAGGGCAGAAAGGCAGGACAGGGGTGTCCCGGTGCCGAAGCGGCGGGCCGGGAGTCCCCTTGCGGGTGCCTTACTGCTTGTCGAGCAGGATTACGCAGCTGTCATACTCGCCGTTCAGATTGATTTCTATACCGCGGTTCATGAGGAACTTGCCGGTGAAGGTATAGCCCTCCCAGTGGTCTTTGCGGCCGTTTGCGTTCACCTGGCGAAGGGTGTAGCGTGCGTCGGGATTGAGGCCGGCAAACATGAAGCGGGGGCGTGACATGAACACGTCAGTGTCGAACTTGTAGGCGAAGAACACGGCCTTGGTCTTCTCTTCATTGATGAAGAGCTGGCTTGCATAGCCGTTGCCCTCATAGGGAGATATGATGCGGTACTGGTCGCCCAGCTGTACCAGGGGTCGGATGGTCTCCTTGTAGAGGTTGAACGCGCCCTGGGCGAACTTCATCTCATCGGCTGTGAGGTCGGATGGTTTCATCTCCATGCCCAGGCGTCCCGTCATGGCCACGTCGAAGCGGAACTTCAGGGGGATGCGGCGACCGGTCTGGTGGTTGGGGCTTGCGCTCACGTGCTGTGCCATGGAGTTTGCCGGGAAGTACATGCTGGTGCCCCACTGGATGTAGAGGCGCTGGCGTGCATCGGTGTTGTCACTCACCCAGAACTCGTCGAAATAGGGCATCAGACCATAGTTGACGCGCCCGCCTCCGCTTGCGCAGCACTGGATGACCAGGTTGGGATACTTCTCGCGGATGCGCTTCAGTGTGCTGATGAGTCCCAGCTGGTAATCTACGTAGAGGTGGCTCTGCTTGTCGGCAGAGAGATAGTGCGAACCGAAATTGGTGAGTGTGTGGTTACAGTCCCACTTGATATAGTATGTGTTGGGCGTCTCCTTCATAATGTCATCCACCACCTTGAACACAAAGTCCTGCACGGCAGGGTTGCTCATGTCCAGGGTGAGCTGCGTGCCGCCACGTCCTGTACTGGGCTTGCGTGTGGGATGACACACTACCCAGTCGGGGTGCTTCTCGTATAGCTCGCTCTTCGTATTGGTCATCTCGGGCTCTATCCATATGCCCCACTTGAGTCCGCGCTTGGCACACTCCTGCTCCAGATAGGCCACCCCGCGGGGCAGCTTCTCCTTGTCGGTCACCCAGTCGCCCAGTGCGCAGTCATCCACGCTGCGCTTGTACTTGTTGCCAAACCATCCGTCGTCCATCACAAAGAGCTCTCCGCCCACCTGCTTCACGCCGTCCATCATCTTCACCATGCCTTCCTCGGTGACGTTCAGATAGACTCCTTCCCACGAGTTGAGCAGTGTCTTGCGCAGGGCGTTGCCGTTGTGCACCATGTTGTTGAGCCGTGCCCATCGGTGGTAACTGCGGCTCACACCGCCTTTTCCCTCGTCGCTGTAGGCCAGTGCCAGTGCCGGGGTGGTGAAGGTCTCGCCCTTGGACAGGCTGTACTGCGAGTTGGCGTCGTCGATGCCTGCCACCAGGTGGTGTGTCTTCTTGTCCTGCGTATCCACCGTGAAGCGGAAGTTGCCGCTCCAGCAGAGTACTGCACCTATAGTGCGTCCGCTGTTTTCCTGGGGCTTGCCGTCCAGTGAGAGCATCATGTTGGGGCGGTTCTCATAGGAGTTCTTATTGCCGGTCAGGTCATGCATCTCGAATATGCCGGGCTTGAGAGGCTCCTCGGTGATGTATGCCTCGGCGCCCCAGTTGCCGTGCTCGTGGCTTACCCACACGTCCCCTTGGCGCACGGGCAGGTAGGCGCTTGCATATTTGAGCAGTGTGACAGGCTTCTTCTCGCCGTTGCGTATCACGCTCCATGCCTCTATCACATCGCAGTTGTCGTAGGCGCGGTAGCACATATCCACGTAGAAGTCATAGGCTTTGTCCTTCATCGTAATGGTATATACGGTGGCGTTCGCCTCCTTGGTCTCCTTGTCGGACTGATATACCAGTTCGGTGCTCATGTTGCCGTCGGCATGCCGCACGCTCAGTGCGGGGATGAAGTCATTGCCCAGGCCGAAGGCGGGATATGCCTCCTGCCACAGGCTGAAGGCGCGGTAAACTTCCTCGGCATCGGTCACCTTGTCGCCATAGTAGCTGATGTGCAGTGGCTTGTTGTCCTCTGCCTTGAGCAGAAGAGTGGTTCGGGGGGTGTTCACGAAGATGTCCTTGGCTGGCAGCGAAGCGGCTGCCAGCAGGGCCAGGATAGTGAGCTGTTTTCTCATTGTCTTGTTGTTTTGTGTTAGTGAAAATGCTTGTTGGGGTGGGGCAGTGCGTCAGAGCACCGTCACGCGCTGGCTCTGCAGGTCGCGGCTGTTGGCTCCCATCATGATGTCAAACTCGCCGGGCTCAAAGACGGGCGTGCCGTCCATGTCGTAGAACTGCAGGCTCTTTTCGTCCAGAGTGATGGTCACCTCGCGGCTCTCGCCTTTCTTGAGGAAGATGCGGCTGAATCCCTTGAGTTCCTTGATGGGCCGTGAGTAGCGGCACACCAGGTCGTGTATGTAGCACTGCACCACTTCGTAGGAATCGTAATTGCCTGTGTTGGTCACTTTCACCGTGGCCAGCACCTTGCGTCCATCCACTCTCACGCTCATCTTGCCGTACTCAAACTTTGTGTAGCTCAGTCCGTAACCGAAGGGATATACGGGTCCGTTGGGTATGTCCAGGTAGTTGGACTGATAGCGCTGGAAGTCTGGTGTGTCGTTGGCAACGGGGCGCCCGGTGGGCAGATGGTTATAGTAGAGCGGCTCCTGGCCTGTTGCGCGGGGCAGGCTGGTGGTAAGGCGTCCGCAGGGCACCTTGTCGCCGAAGAGCACGTCGCAGATTGCGGGAGCTGCCTCAGTGCCTCCGAACCACACGTTCAGTATGGCCGGCACATGCTTGCTTTCCCAGTCCAGCACCGTGGGACGGCCGCTGAAGTTGAGCAGCACCAGCGGTTTGCCCAGGCTCACAAGGTCGCGCAGCAGTGTCATCTGCTCGTCGGGAAGGTCCAGCGAGGTGCGGCTGCGGCTCTCTCCACTCCAGTTGCTGCCCTCGCCCATGGCGCATACTATCACGTCGGACCGGCGTGCGATGTCCATGGCCTCGTCGTGCGCCTTGGCGGCATCCACAATGGGAATCTCCTGTGAGTCGCCTCCCTCCAGGTCGCGGGCCGATGAGGTGAGGTTGCATCCCTGGCTGCACAGCACCTGGGCACGGCCCTGCACGGCCTGCTCCATGGCTTCGCGCAGTGAGAGGTACTGCTCCGGCTTGGGCTGGGCAATGCACCATGTGCCCAACAGAGAGCGTGAGGCCACGGCATTGGGGCCGATGAGGGCTATGGTGCCCTGCTTCTTGAGTGGCAGCACATCGCCCTGGTTCTTGAGCAGGACAAAGGTCTCGGCGGTGAAGTCGCGTGCTGTCTGGCGGTGCTCAGGGGTGAAGAGGCGTGTCTTCTGCTCGCTGTCGGTCATGCAGCAGTGCTTGTAGGGGGCCTTGAAAAGCCCTATCTTGTACTTGGCCTCCAGTATGCGTCGGCAAGCCTGGTCGATATCCTTCATGCTGATAAGGCCCTCGCGCAGAGCTTCCTCGGCGGTGGCGATGAAGGCGCGCGAGCACATGTCCATGTCGGTACCGGCCTTCAGGGCCTTTGCGCCGTTGTGCTTCAGGTCGCCGAACCCGTGGGTCGTCATCTCGCTGATGCTTGCGTAGTCGGTGACACCGAAGCCCTTCAAGCCCCACTGCTTGCGCAGTACGTCATTGATGAGCCATGGGTTGGCCGTAGCATGCTGTCCATCCACCAGGTTGAAGCTGGTCATCACGCTCTCCACGCCGGCCTCCACAGCCGCACGGTAGGGCGGGAAGTACTGGTTGTACATGCGCAGGTGGCTCATATCTACGGTATTGTAGTCCTTGCCGGCCTCTACTGCTCCGTAGAGGGCATAGTGCTTCAGGCAGGCCAGGATGTCGGTGGCACCCTTCAGGTTGCCCTGATAGCCGCGCACCAGAGCGGCGGCGATGAGGCTTCCCAGGTAGGGGTCTTCGCCGTTTCCCTCGGCTATGCGGCCCCAGCGGGCGTCGAGCGCGATATCCACCATAGGGCTGTAGGTCCAGCTGATACCGTCGGTGGTGCACTCCTCGGCTGCGATGCGCGCTCCGCGCTCTATGGCTTCGGTGTCCCAGCTGCACGACTGTGCCAGGGGGATGGGGAATATTGTGTGGTAGCCGTGAATGACATCGAGGCCGAACAGGATGGGGATGCCCAGACGGCTTTCCTCCACTGCCATACGCTGTATGTTGCGTATCTTGTCCTTGCCCATCACATTGAGCACGGCACCCATCTCGCCATCGGCCACCAGCTGACCGAACTCCGTCTTCATGGCGCCGCCTGTGGTGGCGTCGGAGCCTGGCTGCAGATTGAGTTGCCCAAGCTTCTCCCGCAGTGTCATCTTCTTCATGAGTGAAGAGACGAAACGGTCCATCTCCTTGTCCGAAGATGCATACATGCAACTGGCACCCACTAAGAGTGCAAGTGCTAAGAGTACTCTTTTCATCGTTTTATCAGTGATATGTTTATTGTTTGAACTTATGATCGGGTTCTCACGGCCGTTTTAGTCGTTTTCCGGAGAATGGTGGCCGGCCTGGCCTATGCTTCTTGCCGGCGGGCTCTGTCATGCCTGCATCCCCCTCTTGGCCAGCAGGAGTCTCACTCCTCGGCTGATGGAGTCGAGTCCGAAGTCGGCTGGCCTCAGGTCCTCCCACCGTATCCACATCAGTTCGGCCGCGTCATCCATGGCCTTGGCAGTCCCCTCCTCCACACGGCACAGGAAGAAGAGGTCGGTGGTGAAGATGTCCAGTCCGCTGTAGGGATACACGTTGGGCAGCGAGAACAGATACCTCACATCGGTCACCCTCAGCCCTGTCTCCTCCATCACTTCGCGCACCACGCCCCTCTCTGCCGATTCGCCATGGTCGCAGAAGCCGCCTGGCAGGTCCAGGGTTCCCTTGGCGGGATTGTTGGCCCGGCGGGTCACCAGCACCCGTCCGTGGCCGTCCTCGATGATGGCCACGGTGGCGGCGGCTGAGTTGAGGAAGAATTCAAATCCGCAGTCACGGCATTTCTTGCTCTTCTCGCTGCTGGCTTCGAAGTGGCCGGAGCCGCACATGGGACAGTGGTGGAAACGCTCCAGCGGATGCCTTTTGCTGTTTTCTTTGTCCATATAGAAGCTTTTCGGGCCGTATGCAGCCCTTGTTTCTCTGCAAAGTTACTGCTTTTTTGCGACGAAAGAGTAAATTAAACGGCCCAAAGAAGCCTTCTTTTGGCAGAAATGTCGCACATTTGCATCTGCTAAGAAAAGAAATGCGCGTGTGGGGGCAGAGTATCGCCTCTGTTCCCGGCACGGCGCCCCCAAGACAAGTTTTTATAATGGACCACCTGTTGATGCTCCAGTTCGCCAGTTGCCTCACCACGGGCATGCTGGCGTTGATATTGATATATTCGCGCTTTCAGATGCGCTGGAAGATAGCTCGCTACGAGCGTTCCCGATGGCTGATATGCTCTGCCATGGTGCTTCTCACGCTGCACTATGTGCTGCAGATGAGCCGTGGCTTCCGCGCCTCAGGCGATGACGTGGGCGCAGTGGTCAATATCCTTTTCTATTCCCCTGCCGCTGTGCTGGTGAGCATGGGCATCATCAACCTGGAGTGCAGTGCGTTGGCGCGCCGCAACTATTTCGCTGTGGGTGTGCTGGGATATCTGCTCATCCATGCGGTCTTTGCCGTTGGTTTCCTGCGTGCAGGCAGCCTGCGTGTGGGGGGCATTGCATATGTCATGCTGGCCCTGTTCTTTGGGCTGATGCTTTTCTACATCATCGCCAACATACGCGAGGCGCTCCGCCGGCGACGCATCATCGAAGGCCAGACGGCTGCAGACCTCTTGCCATATGACCGCTACACGCTCACCAGCCTCCTGCTCCTCAGTGCCACGATGCTGGTACTCGTTCTGGCCATCATCTCACGCCCGCTGCTTTTTGTTGCGGGGCCTTTCATGCTTCTTTCCCTACTGATCTTCGTGATGAGTTTTGTGGGGCTGGGCTACAATATAGCTCCCCTTGACGGTGTCATCGATGACGGCGGTGAGGATGCTGCAGCGGCCCGCTCTGTGGCATGCGGCACCGAGGATGGCCGGCAGGATGCTGCTTCGCGTATCAAGCTGGAGGACAGCCGTGCGGAGGAGATAGGGCAGACCCTGTCGGCATGGTGCGGCAATCGCGGTTTCCGCGACCCTGGCATCAATATGCTTGCCCTCTCATGCCGCCTGGGCATCGACCGTCAGGAGCTCTCGGCCTACTTTGAACAGTGTGTGGGAAGCAGTTTCCGCGTGTGGCTCAGTGAAATCCGTTTCCAGGAGGCACGCCGTATGCTCATCGAGAATCCCCATTACAGCAACGAGGCCATCTCCTCGGAGTGCGGCTTCTCGTCGCATGCCCACCTCTACAAGGTGTTCCGTGCCAAGACGGGCATGACTCCCAGGATGTACAGGGAGAGCCTGGCGGGATAGAGCCCGGCCTTCTTTCTTGGGGAGCGGAAAGTGCTGCGTGGTGGTTGTCATCGCGCAGCACTTTCCGTTTCTGGGGGCAAGGGGAGATGGGTGGATTGCCGTGCGGCAGTATGGGCGGTGTGCCGGGGCAAATGGTGCAGTGCGCTGCGTTGGCCATCGCACCGCATTGCATGTGCCATCGCAGCGCGCTGCATCGGCCATCGCACCGCATTGCCTTTTCCTGACGAAAAGTGTGGGGCGGAGGGCCAAGGGCGCGTGCACCCTGCTACACATCGGTCAGCAGGGCATCCTCGTTGGTGTTTCTCAGGCGGCGCAACTCCTCCCATTCACTGGGCTTGGCGCGCCAGGTGTGCTGTGGGTTCTCCACTCCGTAGCTCTCGATGCGGCGTGTCACCATCCTCACAGTCAGGTGACGGATGTCGATGGCGGGCAGGTAGTGGGTGGTGGAACTGCTCTCGCTGCGCGTCTCGGCCAGCAGCTGCATCTTGACCAACTCCTGCAGCAGGTTGAACACAACGGTCTGCGGCAGGCGGGTGTCCTCGGCGAGCGTGCGGTCGCTGTAGGGTGTGCCGCCCGAGGCAAACCGCTTGGCGATGCGTGACATGAGCAGCAGGCAGATGGTGTCGCGGTATCGGCGGCTCAGGTCATCGCTGTAGCGCTGGAAGGCATAGTTGTCCAGACACTGGTTGGCATAGCTCAGCTGTCCGCCCACCAGGCAGATGCACCATGAAATGTTGAGCCAGAGCATGAACAGAGGCAGTGCGGCAAACGAGCCGTAGATGGCGTTGTAGTTGCTCAGTTTAATCTGGTAGTGGAAGTAGAAGTACTGCACGGCCATGAAGCATATGCCGCACACGATGCCCGGCCAGAAGGTGTGGCGCAGCTTCACATGGGTGTTGGGCATGAGCTTGTAGAGCAGTACGAAGGCGGTGCACACCAGCAGCACGGGCGACACCTTGACGAAGCGCTCGGCGGTGTTGCTCAGTAGGGCGTAGTCGGGAAAGAGCTCGCGCACGGTGAGCAGGTAGATGTTGAGGCTGCTCACCACCACTACCACGAAGGGCAGAAGCAGGAACACGCTGATATAGTCGGTGATGCGGCGGTAGATATTGCGCGGTGTGTTGATAAACCAGATTGTATTGAAGGCCGTCTCCACATTGCTTGTCAGGGAGAGCAGAGTGTAGAGCAGGAAGATGATGCCCGCGCCGATGAACACGCCGCTGTGCGTATGCTCGAGGTACGAATCGACGAACTGCAGCACGGTGTCCGTTATCTGCGGACCCACTTGGAGCGATTCCCTCAGCTTGTCTTCGATGAGAGAACCGAACCCGAAGCCTCGTGCCACGGCAAACACAATGGCCAGCACAGGCACGGCCGCCAGTATGCTGCTGTAGGTGAGTGCCGAGGCGTAGCTCATCAGATTGTTCTTCGTGATGCTCTCCACCACTATCACCAGCCTCTTGGTGGCACGCAGCCTCCACCTTTTCATAGGTGTGAGTTTCTGCTCGTTGACGCTCCAGATATAGTCCAGGTTAGGCATGGGTATTGCTTGGGGGTGTGTTTGCTTCTCTTTATATATATAATGTGTGCAGCCTTGCGGCGTGCCGTGTGTTGTCTTGCAGAAAAGGACAGCCGGCCTGTAAGCCGGGTTCTGTATGCCCCGCAGTGCGGGGGTGCCTGCCATTTATCCAGTGCCGATGTCACCATCAGCCTCTATCGTTCTACCCTCCGGCTCGGGCGGGCCGCCCTCTCTTGTGGCGCCGGTA
>OGGW01002421.1_pt1 | contig 11775 bp, 12 predicted proteins | sample 1571291 | NCBI WGS metagenome assembly OGGW01 (sample SAMEA2582028, study PRJEB24529) | metagenome | biome: Human gut stool | place: China | collected 2011 | reverse complement strand
TCCGACTGCGGATTCCATTTGGGAAACGGATTTGTTTCCCAAGCCCTTCCGCTACCTCAAAATTACTTTGTCTACAGACTGAGCACATGATGACAGCATTGTGTGTTCTTTTTTTGTCGAGATTTTTCTGCTTTTCACAGGAAAAACGACAGGTTTCGCAGGTTCTTCGTTTTATAATCATAGAAGGAGGGAAGGAATGGAACCGAAGATTTACATAGATATCGTTTTTCCGGTGACATGGGGGATGGATGCCTTTCTGCTCTGGATGGCAGGGCGGATTCTGGGTCTGCGAAGGAAGCGGTGGCGATTTGCATTCGGCGGCCTTTTTGCGGCGGTGTGTGATTGCGCGTGGCTTTTCTTTTTGCAAAGAAGCGGCGGTGTGCTATTTTCGCTTTTGCTTCTGGCAGGCGGCGTTTTTATTGCCTATACACCGAAAAGCGGAAAAATATTTTTGCGGCTGATGGGGACAACACTGCTTTCTTCGTTCCTGCTTGGCGGCGGCGCACAGCTTTTGTTTACCTTTACGCAGGCGCAGCAATTGTTTGGGCAGGGTCTTATCGTAGAGCGGATTTATCCATGGTGGCTGCTGCCATGGGCGGTGCTTTTGGCGTATGTATTGCTGAAATTGGGTGCAGGGTGGATAGAGACGCATATTTGCCGCAGACGTGAATTCTGCACGGTTGCTGTGTTCCGGCAGGGCAGATGTGCCGAGGTGCGTACGCTGATTGATACGGGAAACGGGCTGAAACAGGCGGATGACCGAGGGGTTGCGATTCTGGAGATGCAGGCGGTTTTGCCGCTGTTTTCGGCAGAGGAGGGCATACGGCTGCTTTCCGGAAGCAGAGAAGGTTTGGAATGGCTTGCGTTCAGCAGTCTGGGGAACCCGAATGGCAGGCTCTGGGGCATACGGGCAGAGAAGCTGATTTTGTTTTTCGGGGAAAAAAGCATCTGCCATCGGGATATTTTTGTCGGGATTGCCGAGGAAGCGTTTACGGGCAGTTATGAGGGCATTGTGCCACCCTCTTTATGGAAGGAGGATTCGGAATGAAGGAATGGAGATATTTAGTTTTTCTTGTAAAATACCATTTGAACCGTTGGATACGGGAAAAGAAGCAGGGAGGGGTATTCTATATCGGGGGGAGCGATGTATTTCCGCCGCCGCTCAAGCCGGAGGAGGAGCTGGTGCTTATGGAGCAGCTGGGAGGAGAGGAGGATGTGACGGTAAAATCTGTTCTGATTGAGCGAAATCTGCGTCTGGTGGTCTATATCGCAAGGAAGTTTGAAAATACGGGCATCAATGTGGAGGATTTGATTTCCATTGGCACGATTGGGCTGATTAAGGCAATCAATACGTTTAAGGTGGATAAAAAAATCAAGCTGGCAACCTATGCTTCACGCTGTATCGAAAACGAAATTCTGATGTATCTGAGACGAAACAGCAAGACGAAAACAGAGGTTTCCATTGATGAGCCGCTGAATGTGGACTGGGAAGGAAATGAACTGCTGCTTTCCGATATTCTGGGGACGGAGAACGATATCATCACGAAGGATATTGAGAATAAGGTTGACCGAGAGCTTTTGCAGGATGCCATGCAGAAGCTGAGCGGACGGGAGCGGCGGATTGTAGAAATGCGCTTTGGTATTCTGCCGGAAACAGAGGAAAAAACGCAGAAGGAGGTGGCGGATATTCTGGGGATTTCGCAGTCCTATATTTCCAGACTGGAAAAAAAGATTATGCGGCGGCTGAAAAAGGAAATAAGCAAAATGATGTAAGAAAAAGGTGCACCCGATGGGGACGCACCGAAAGCGGATGTCGAAGGACATCCGTTTTTGCTATACATCCAGATAATGAAGCGGTTCATAATCGACATTTTTTGCCTTGCCAAACCCACGGTCAATATACTGCTGATTGCCGTTTTTTCCTCCGTGGCGCTGGATGCGTGTGCTTTCGCGCAGGGCGGCTGCTGTGGGAATGCCGTCATGGATTTCTGTCAGACGCATGAAAAAAACTCCTTTCGATTGCTATAACAGCTTTTTTGCTAGGATACGAAAAAGAATGTGATTTTATACGAGGATTGGCGAGATTTGCTTCGTATATTTTTATGCGCAAAGGGAGAAGGTATTCATATACCTTTGAACGAATGGAGTGACAGGATTGGCTTATTACGGAAAGGTGGAAATCAGCGGTGTGAATACGGCAAACCTGCCCGTTCTGACAGGAGCAGAGGCGAAGGCGCTGTTTATAAAATGCAAGGCAGGGGACGAAGCTGCCCGTCAGCAGCTGATAGAGGGGAATTTACGGCTGGTGCTTAGCATTATCAAGCGCTTTGAAAACCGCAATGAAAATATGGATGATTTGTTTCAAATTGGTGTGGTGGGGCTGATTAAGGCGATTGATAATTTTAACATCGAAATGGATGTGATGCCCTCAACGTATTTCTGCCCCATGATTATCGGGGAAATCCGCAGATATCTCAGGGATAACAACACCATTCGGGTATCGCGTTCTCTCAGAGATACGGCGTATAAGGCGTTACAGGTGAAGGAACGGCTGATGGCAGAGCAGGAAAAGGAGCCGAGCATAGAGGAAATTGCGAAGGAAATGGGGATGAGCCGAGAAAATATCGTGATGGCGATGGATGCCATTCAGGATCCGGTTTCCCTTTTTGAGCCGATTTATCACGATGGGGGAGACACGCTTTTTGTGATGGATCAGGTGAGTGATGAAAAGAACGGCGACAGGCTCTGGCTGGAAAATCTTTCGCTGAGCGAAGCCATGCAGCACCTCAATGAACGCGAAAAGAAAATCGTAAATCTGCGCTTTTTTGAAGGCAAAACACAGACAGAGGTCAGCACAGAAATCGGCATTAGCCAGGCGCAGGTTTCCCGTCTGGAAAAATCCGCATTGCAGCACATGCGAAAGTTTATGTAAGGGACTATGAGAAAACGAAAAAAGGTAGTCGAATATTCCTATAAAAGGTGTAGACAATTTTCTTTTGATAGGATAAAATGAAGAGCAAAGGGGAATTTTTAGATACCCGAAGGAAAGAAGGCATTTTGAATATCAGGAGGAAAAATATGAAAATAAAAGCAGAAGACACCGCGGCATTGATTATCGATTTTCAGGAAAAACTGGTGCCTGCCATTGCAGATCATGATGAAATTGTTGCAAAGGCAGCTATTTTTGCGGCAGGGTTGAAGGAATTTGGCGTTCCCATGGCTGTGACACAGCAGTATACAAAGGGACTGGGCGAAACCGTTCCTGCGATGAAGGAAGCCATCGGCGCATTTGAACCCATGGAAAAAACAGCTTTCTCCGCAATGGACTGTGATGCCTTTGTGGAATGGGTAAAGGCACAGGGCAAAAAGACGATTTTGGTTTGCGGCGTGGAAGCGCATATCTGTGTGTTGCAGAGTATTATAGATTTGATTGGTGAAGGCTATCGTGTATTTATTGTGGCGGACTGCGTTGGCTCCAGAATGGTATACAATAAGGAGTATGCAATCCAGAGAGCTGTGCAGGAGGGTGCATTTGTAACTACCTGCGAGGGCGCGCTGTATGAAATGACACAGGGGGCAGGCACACCCCATTTCAAAGCAATTTCAAAGCTGACAAAATAATGATTGGAAGCCTCAATTCCTGAGAATTGGGGTTTCTTTTTTGAGTAGGTTTTCAAGAAGGAATGAGAAGAATGCACATAAAAGAACATTTTCAGACAATTACATACCATAGAAGGCTGGTACGGCAGAGCTGCTTCCGAGTTGGGCTTTACTGGCAGGGGCTGACGCATGATTTGAGCAAATACAGCCTGACAGAATTTCTGGTCGGTGCGAAATATTTTCAGGGCGATTGCAGCCCCAATAATGCAGAGAAGGAGGAGAAGGGCTATTCCTCCTCTTGGCTGCATCATAAGGGCAGAAATAAGCACCATTTTGAATATTGGATTGATTATTCCATGCCCGGCAGTGAAGGCCCGCTTCTGATTGGGATGAAAATGCCCCTGCGGTATGTGGTGGAAATGTTCATGGATCGCATTGCAGCATGCAAGGTTTATCAGAAGGAAGACTATACCGATGCAAGCCCCTGGCTGTATCCTCAGCAAAGCAAGCGCGTACAGGCGGTAATGCACCCCGAAAGCCTTGCTTTGCTAAATCACTTACTGAAAATGCTGGCAGAGGAGGGGGAGAAAAAGACCTTCGCTTATGCAAAACAGCTGGTGCAAAAGGACAGAATCAGCCGATGGAAAAAATGTCTTGGAAAAAAGCAGGGCAAATGAGGTGAATGAGATGAACAAAGGAAAGGTAGTAGTAGGGATGAGCGGCGGCGTGGACAGCACGGTTGCGGCATATCTTTTAAACAAGCAGGGCTATGAGGTGACAGGCGTAACACTGCGGATGTGGGACGGAGAAGGCACAGAGAAGGCCATTGCCGATGCAAAACGGGTGGCAGATTCCATCGGGATTTCCCATGAGGTACTGGATTGCAGAGAAGCCTTCCGTACCTGTGTGGTGAATGATTTTATCGGACAGTATCAAAAGGGCGTAACCCCGAACCCCTGTATCGTCTGCAACCGCATGGTAAAGGAAAAATCCCTTCTGGATAAGGCGAAGGAAATCGGTGGGAAGTATATTGCAACGGGGCACTATGCCCGTATCGAAAAGCATCCGAAAACAGGGCGTTATGCCATCCGAAATTCCGCAACTGCCGAAAAAGACCAGACGTATGCGCTTTATCGGCTGACACAGGAGCAGCTCGGCGCGATGCTTCTGCCTATTGGGGAATATACTAAGGACGAGGTGCGTAAGATTGCGGAAGCTGTGGACGGCTTTGTGGCAAAAAAAGGCGAAAGTCAGGATATCTGCTTTATTCCCGATGGGGATTATGCCGCTTTCATTGAAAGAGAGGGCAAGCTGACGGAAACGCCCGGTAATTTTGTAGATATGGATGGAACTATTTTAGGTAAGCACAAGGGCTTGATTCATTATACCATCGGGCAGAGAAAGGGGCTTGGCATTGCGCTTGGCAAGCCTGCCTTTGTGTATCGTCTGGATACGGAAAAAAATGAGGTTGTTCTGTCCGATAACGCGGCATTATTCCGGACAACGCTTTGTGCCGGCAATCTGGCATACATGGCGTATGATAAATTTGAGGACGGACAGCGTTTTCTGGCGAAAATTCGCTATGCGCATAAGCCTGCATGGTGTACTGTGAAGATGGTCGGGGAGGATAAATTAGAGGTTGTCTTTGATGAACCGCAAAGAGCTATCACGCCCGGACAGTCACTCGTGCTGTACGATGGGGAATTTGTTGCCGGCGGCGGATTTGTATTATAATTAAGCCAAAAATGAAAAAGGTTTTTTGAAAATTCAAAAGGGGGAGTATCCAAGGGAAATGGGTCGGCAAATGTCGGCCTGTTTCTTTTTGAAAAACTACTCTATATCACAAAGGGCAGAAGCCGACAATTCGGTTCTGCCCGGTGGGGTCGAAATGTGTATCGTATTTTTTTGATTTACTTGAGTAAAATCAAAGGCTTTCTCTTAAAATTTCGATGATTTCCGCTCGGTTGGGAACGTGATAGCCGCCTTTTAAAATCAATGTAACATCTGCAATGCCCTCCAGCATATCCTCGGTTACACCAAGCTCTGCAAGATGCAGCACTACGCCGATTTCACGCATCCAGTCTTCCATAGCAGAGAGACCCGCCTGTGCTACTTGTTCTGCGGCCTTGCCCTCTGCATTGATATTCCAAACATTCACAGCAAAACGCTTAAATTTCGGGATGGCATAGGGCAGTATATGGCGATAATACGGCAGGGATACCGCAGAAAGCGTCATGCCGTGGGTCGCATCAGTATAGCCTCCGACTGCCTGCCCAAGCATGTGCACCATCCAGTCGGTATGCTTTCCTTTATCAATGAGCGTATTCAGCGCCCATGTGGCTGTCCACATGAGATTGCTGCGCGCTTCATAATCCAGTGGATTTTGTACGGCTATGCGGCTGGAATGAATTACAGAGCGCATTAAGCCCTCGCTGATGTAATCACTGGTGTTGTCATCTTCATCCGAAAAATATTGCTCGCAGATGTGATTGAAAATATCATATATACCGGAAACCATCTGATATTTCGGCAGTGTAAACGTATATTCAGGATTCAATATCGTAAATCGAGGCATGATTTTTTCATCGGCAAAAACATGAGCGATTTTCTGATGTGTTTCTGTGTTGGTAATCACGCTGCCTGCGTTCATTTCAGAGCCGGTGCCGACCATAGTAAGGACGCAGCCGACAGGGATGATTTCGCAGCTCGGCTCTTCAAAGCGAACAAAATATTTCTCCCAAGGTTCCTCCTCGCAATGAACGGAAACGGAGACAGCCTTGGCATAATCGCAGACAGAGCCGCCGCCTACAGCGAGCAGTAAATCTGCCTTATGCGCACGGGCAATTTCAATTCCCTCATGCAGCTTTGCAACGGTGGGATTGGGCATAACACCGCTAATCTCTGCAACATTTTTATTATTTTCTTTTAAAAGAGCAGTTACGGCATCATAAATTCCATTTTTCTTAATGGAGCCGCCGCCGTATATCAGCACAACATTTTTGCCGTACTTGGATAGCTCATCATTGAGATAGTTTAAGGATTTTTTTCCGAAATACAGCTTGGTTGGATTGCAGTAAGAAAAGTTACCTAACATAATTGCTCACCCATGCCTTTCTTTTTAATTTTTATAAAAATCATGCATCTATTTGATGACTGCTCTTATTTTAGTCGTATTTATTCTGTAGGTTGTGCGAGGGGATTTTGGCGGTATCCCTCCAGCAGATTGTCATTTTCCATGATGAACGGTCGTGTTGTATCCTGCTCCCACGCAACATCATATTTTTCCATGAGATAATCACTCAGTTCTATCCGATTTTTTAATTTTACCAGACGATATGGCTCCTGAAAGGCGACCTTCTCGATAAAATAAAGCTCTCCGTTTTCTGCAGGAAGCAAAATGCCAACATGACCGATAAACAGCGTATTATCCGTATCCGAAAATTTGTCATGCAGAACAACGGAAATCAGGCGTGCCTTGCCGTCTGTAAACGAAATGCCGCGTTCCCTCCAGCCTGCCTGCAGAGCCTTGACCTGCTCGGTTACATCGGTACTGTTTGCAGCATTTACAGGTGCGAACAAAGCACAGAATTTGGCGGTACTGTCTCCGCAGAGAACAGAGGAATCCGCAGAAAGTGTTTCAAGGTCCAGAAAAAGCGCATCCTCACCTTGGGTATTTGGCTGATTAGCGCCCACTGTGACAAAGTCGCCAAACAGACTGAAGGCGGTGATTCTGCAATTATATCCGGGAAAGCTGCCGTTTTTTTCCATCCAAGCATCCTGCATTTCATAGGGATCATATTTGGTTTCGGTTGGTGCCGCGCTTTCAAAGCCCTTCGTCAGCCACTCGCTTTTTACATCTGCACGAAAGGCATCGATCTTGGCAAAAAGGGTATCAATTCTGTTTTCCTTTACCCCTGCATCCGAGAGACCTTGGCGAAGCAGGCTGCGAGATTCTTCATCCGTCAGATTGGAATATACAGCGGTTTTCAGTGGTAGCTGTTGGTTGTCCGCTTTTGTTGCTGCACAGCCGCAAAAGCCGCTTAGGGTTAGGCTTGCAGCCAGCAGCAGGGTGGCATATTTTTTCAAATTCATGTGCATCTACCTTCCTTATAATGGATTCGGGCGGAGCATATTTCTTTCAAAGTGTTAGCCAAGAATGCGCCGGTCGAAATGTTGCAAGACTGGCGCAAACCGGATAAATATTGGCTTTTTACGGTAGTTCGGATTATTCCCATTCAATCGTACCGGTGGGCTTGGGTGTCAAATCGAACAGCACGCGATTTATGCCCTTAACCTCATGTGTGATACGGTCGGTGATATGCTGCAGCAGCTCGAAGGGTACATTTTCTACGGTTGCAGTCATAGCATCGATTGTATTTACGGCACGGATGATGGCGCACCATTCATCCACGCGCTTATTATCCTTCACGCCTACGGATTTCAAATCGGGGATAGCGGTGAAATACTGCCAAACCTTGCCCTCCAGACCGTTCTTTGCAAATTCCTCACGCAGGATGGCATCGGATTCGCGTACGGCCCCTAATCTGTCTCTTGTGATGGCACCCAGACAGCGCACGCCCAGACCGGGACCGGGGAAGGGCTGTCTGTAAACCATGCTGTCAGGCAGACCCAGAGCCTTGCCGCAGGCACGCACCTCATCCTTAAACAGCATTTTCAGAGGCTCTACCAGCGCAAAATCCAAATCCTCGGGCAGACCGCCAACGTTATGGTGAGATTTGATTACCTTTACGGTTTTTGTGCCGGATTCGATAATATCGGGGTAAATCGTTCCCTGACCAAGGAATTCAATGCCTTCCAGCTTTCTTGCTTCCTCCTCGAATACGCGAATGAATTCCGCGCCGATGATTTTACGCTTCTGTTCGGGGTCGGCAACGCCTGCCAGCTTATCCAGAAAGCGGTCAACGGCATCTACATAAATCAGGTTTGCATCCATTTCATCGCGGAACACCTGAACCACCTGTTCGGGCTCGCCCTTGCGCAGCAGACCGTGGTTTACATGCACGCAGGTCAGCTGCTTGCCGATGGCACGAATCAGGAGCGCCGCAACAACAGAGGAATCCACGCCGCCGGAGAGCGCCAGCAGAACCTTTTTATCGCCAACCTGACGCTTGATGAGTTCAATCTGGTCGGCAATAAAGTTTTCCATGTTCCAGTTGGCTTCTGCCTTGCAGGTATCGAATACGAAATGCTTCAGAACCGTTTCTCTTTCTGCGTCATCCGCAGGGAAAGCCGCGCCGCCCTTATGGTCTGCCTTTAAAATAGGAAGGCCTGCGTTGTAAACCGCCTCGGATGCATCAATTTCCACGCCATCCACCACGCGGTTCACGCCGCCGTTTAAGATAATCCCCTTTACGCCGGGCAGCTTTGCCAGCTCCTCTGCGGTAATATCGTGGGGATGGATTTCCGTATAAACTCCTAATGCACGAATCTCGCGGGCAATCTTGGGATTTTCCTCACTGCCCAGATCCAGAATCAAAATCATGTCCTGCTTCATAAGTACCTCCTAATGCTGATAACCATGTAACTGTTCTGTATGATATTTACTATGATATTTTATTGTACCACAGCAAAATCAATCGGAAAACAGAAAATCGATATTTTCCGAAAAATTATTTTGCTGCCTTCACTGCGCGGATAATTGCCTGCTCCGCTACCCTTGCGGCAAGGATACCGACTGTATCTACGGGGTTTTCGGGAAATTCCAGCTCGCCTGTGGAAAGGCAGAAAATCGTATCCCCGTCAAGCGAGGTATGGATGGGGCGGATGCAGCGTGCCAGTCCGTCATGCGCCATGCCTGCCACCTTTGTTGCCTGCGCCTTTGTCAGCTTCACATTGGTTGCGACTACGCCGATGGTGGTGTTTTTGCCGCTGATGGAAAAATTGGATGCCATCTGCAAAAAGCCCTCCTCTGTAGAGGTAAAGCTGCCGTCATCTGCCCTTGTGCCTGCGATGATGCTGCCGTTTTCGTAAACATCCCCGATGGCATTGACCGCAATCAGCGCCGCCACGCGAATCCCGTTTGGCGTTTCCTCGCTCCATGAGCCGATGCCGCTGTTTGTGCAATGCGCCATGCCGCGCAGCTTGCCGACCGTTGCGCCGCAGCCTGCGCCGTAATCGCCTTCCAGAAGAACAGAATCGGAGGCGTTTTCGCATGCCTGCATGCCCATTTCCTTATCGGGGCGAACAAAGGCATCCCCGTATTCCAAATCAAACAGCACCGCAGAGGGGACGATGGGCACGCTTGTTACGCCGACATCAAAGCCGATACCCCTTTTTTCGAGCCAGTTCATGACACCGCTTGCCGCCTCCAGACCAAAGGCAGAGCCGCCCGAAAGCACAACGGCATGCACCTTCTCCACGGTATTGATGGGGTTTAAAAGGTCGGTTTCTCTCGTGCCGGGGCCTGCGCCGCGCACATCCACGCCACAAATCGCGCCGGTCTCCGCAAGCACAACGCTTACACCTGTTTTCGCAGGTGGATTTTCCGCCTGTCCCACCCTTATGCCCTTTATATCAAGGATATTTCTTTTTAATTCCATCTGAAGCACTCCTTTTTGTCCAAAAGTATCGTTTCCTCTTGATTTTAGCTGTTTTTCTCTTTTTTGTAAATATAAAACACGCACCGAATAGGCTCTCTGCCGATAGCATGAGGGTAAAGGAATTTTTGGAGGGAACGCCATGGGGACATATCTGGTGCGGGGCGGGAAGCGGATAGAGGGAGAATTTGCGGTGCGGGGGAGCAAAAATGCCGCTTTGCCCATTCTGGCGGCGTGCGTGCTTGCGGCGGATGAGGTGGTTCTGGAAAACCTGCCGCAGATTCGAGATGTTTCGCAGACCTTGGAAATCCTCAGAGAACTGGGCTGCTCGGTCACGCTGACGGAGCGGACGGCGGTGATAGACAGCCGCGAGATGCAGGCGATCGCGCTTTGCGGCGAAGCCGTGCGAAAAATGCGTTCTTCCATCCTCTTTCTGGGGGCAATGCTCGGCAGAAGCGGTGCGGGCAGGATTGCGTATCCCGGTGGCTGTGCGATTGGCAAACGCCCGATAGATTTGCACCTTGCCGCCTTTCGCAGGATGGGCGTTTCCATTGCGGAGGAGAACGAGATTCTTGATTGCAGGGCGGAGCGGCTGCAGGGATGCAGGATTGATTTGCCGTTTCCGAGCGTGGGTGCAACGGAAAACATTCTGCTTCTGGCGGTGTGCGCGGAGGGGGTAACGGTGCTGCATAACGCTGCGAGAGAGCCGGAGATTGTAGCTCTGGTGCGGTTTCTGCGTGCCATGGGGGCGGAAATTTACGGCGAGGGAACGGGCAGTCTTTTGATCGAGGGGGTGAAGCGGCTGCATTGGGCGGTTTTCACGATTCCTGCCGACCGTATCGCGGGCGGTGCGTTTCTCTGTGCCGCCGCCATGACAGGGGGAGAGCTATGCTTGAAGGGACTGGAACGAGAGCAGCTTGGCGCGGTTTCGGAAGCCCTGCGGATGACGGGCTGCCGGCTTTTCTGGGAGGAGGGAGGTCTCCTGTGGATGCGTCCGCCAAGGCGGCTGCTGTCGGATTTTTCGATTATAACGGGGCCGTTTCCTGCCTTCCCGACGGATATGCAGCCTTTGCTGATGGCTTTATTGACATTGGCGAAAGGACATTGTATGATTAGTGAAACAGTGTTTGAAGCCCGTTTTTCGCAGGCAGAGGGGCTTTGCCGCATGGGAGCCGATATCCGCATCGAGGGGAGAAGGGCTTCGGTTTTCGGCGTGGAGCGGCTCTTTGGTGCGGAGGTTTTTGCCAGAGATTTGCGCTGTGGGGCGGCGCTTTTGTGCGCGGCACTTGCGGCGGAGGGCGAAAGCCTTGTGCATGGCGCGGAATATGTGGAGCGTGGCTATGAAAAAATAGAGACTGCGCTTTCACTTCTTGGCGGCGAGATTCGGCTGACAGAGCAGGGCTGATAGAACAGAAAGGATACGATATGTTTCATCGGAAGAACAAACGACAGAAAAAATCACAGGAAATGCTTGATATTGACCTGATGGAGGAAATCGGCTACTATCAGAAAAAGCCGCAGAAAAAGGGGCTTGACCAGAAAATCGTGATTGCGCTGGTGCTTGTGGTGGTTGTGGCTGCATGCGTGCTGTTTTCGCCGTTGTTTTCGGTGAAAAAAA
>OGGW01002418.1_pt1 | contig 11789 bp, 7 predicted proteins | sample 1571291 | NCBI WGS metagenome assembly OGGW01 (sample SAMEA2582028, study PRJEB24529) | metagenome | biome: Human gut stool | place: China | collected 2011 | reverse complement strand
TTCCGGTCGCATCCTCCTTTACCCGAAGGTCGCCAAGTGCAGCAACGTCGATTGTTCCCTTACCGTCTTCCGCAACAAGGGGGAGAAGCAGCTCACCGACAGCCAGATTACCGACCTCGTGACCAAAGGCAGGACTGCCCTGATCAAAGGATTCAGGAGTAGGGAGGATAAGCCCTTCGATGCATACCTCACTTTCGACAAGGACTTCCGCATCGTATACGGGTTCCCGCCTCACACGGACAAGTCCAAAGGAAAGGAGCACAGGCGATGAACGGCATCGGTTGGATCTCCGTAGCGGAAGCCGCCCGGCTCTGCAGCACGAACGGCTCTTGATAGACAATGGTAGCCCACAGGAATTCAAGTTTTTATATCCGTAATCCCGGCAATAATCCCTATATTTGCCAATCGGTCACATAGAAAAGGCGGGATTGCTCTTTTCTGTGGCCGGATGGCAACCGTTCCGGGCACAATACCCGAACGGCTTTAATCAACATTCAACAATAGCATAACATGAATTTTGAACAATTAGCAACCATCATAGCCGACACGCACCAACGATTACAACAGAGTGCGGTCAAAGCCGTAAACCAGTGCCAGACCATGCGTAACTGGCTTATCGGTTTTTATATCGTGGAGTTCGAGCAGAACGGAGAAGACCGTGCCAAATATGGGGAATTCTTATTGAAAAACTTGGAACAAAAAGTTAATTTAAAAGGATTGAATATTACATTATTCAAGCGTTCACGAGTCTTCTATATGGTATATCCCCAGTTGGCAACTGTAATAAAAACGATATTGCCTCCAACAGGTGCATCAACGATGCACTTATTGGAAATGCAGGGTCTTGGAAAAAGTGCATCACTGATGCACTTATTACAAAATGCTGAAAACAAACAAGATATAGTTAATACGATAGAGCCTCAGAAACTACTCAGCTCTATTTCTTTTACCCACTTTATCGAACTGGTAAAAATCGACAATCCTATCAAGCGGATGTATTACGAAATGCTCACCATCCAAACCGGGCTTTCTGTCCGTGAACTCAAACGGCAGATAGGAGCGTTGAGTTATGAACGTGTCGGCTTATCCGGCAACATGGAAAATGCACTTGCTGCCATTCAGCAGAAGATTCACCCACAAACTGTAACCGATGCCGTCAAGGATGACTATTTCTTCGAGTTCCTGAACATTCCGCAGCAACGGGCTTCTTTGCTAAAGGAGAAGGAACTCGAAACACTTCTGCTCGACCATTTGCGAGACTTCATTATCGAACTCGGAAACGGCTTCTGTTTCGAAGCCAGACAAAAAAGAATCCTTATCGGTGACGAATTTTATTTCATTGATATGGTCTTCTACCACCGGATTTTGAAATGTCATATTTTGTGCGAATTGAAAGTTGATACTTTCAACCACGCTCATGTGTCACAACTTTATTCATACCTGAATTATTATAAAGCCGAAGTGATGGAGCCGGGCGATAACCCGCCTATCGGCATTTTGCTGGTAACGGACAAGAACGATGCGTTGGTGCGGTACACCACAACCGGATTGGATGAACAGATATTCGTTTCCAAATACCAGTTGCAACTTCCGACTGAACAACAATTAAAAGAGTTGATTTTAAAGACAATCCGGCAATAATAACAAATGCGCAACACATAGTTGCGCATTTGTAGTATTCTAATATTTGTCGTTCCAACTATTTCCGTTATCTTTGCAATCAATAGAACCTGCCAAGCCTCTTTAATAATGCCCAAATCGGCGGGTTGCTTTTTTATTACATCCTCCCGTACACCGTTCGGATTTTCCCGTCCTCCAGCACTTCGCTCGACCGTACAGCCCATATCCTGCCGTCGTTCGGTCCGCACTCCAGCCCCTTCTCACTGTTACCGACCAGCACCGGCACGGTTGTCATCACGATTTCATCTGCCAGCCCGTTGTCCAAGAGTAAAACTCCGGTTTCTCCTCCGTAAGCCACCACCATACCGTCGCCATTCTCCTTTATCCGTTGCAGTTCCGTTACCACATTCCCCCTGACAAAACGTACCCGTTCTGTCTCTGTCAAGTCTATACAGCCGTTCGTCACGACCAAGGTCTCCTTTGCCTCAAGCGGCCAGTCAAGATCATTCAGGTAAATACGCAGGTAAGTTTCCTCGTCAATCAGCACGTAGGCACAGGCGTCCACTACCGCATTGAAACACTTGTCCGCTATGACCGGACAGCCGTCGATGGATTGGTACACGTGCAAGGTAATCTGTTCCATAACAATGTGTTTTTAAGGATTATGTCCGCCTCGCACCAAAAAGAACAGCGTGAACTCACACTATTCCGGAATAGAGGTACTGGCATACCTAAAAGACAGAATAGGCAAACTCACGCCGTATAAGCATACAGCATGAACATTGCGCTATACATCTTGTCTTTTTTGAAAAGTGCCAGTTTTCTATTCCAAGACGTTCAGCGAACGTACAATATGTATATCAATCCCTGCTTGCTTCCAAGCCGGGTATGAATCTTTCATGTCATGACAGCAACCGTACCCCGGTAGAGTACCACCTGCCGTACTTTGTCACAAAGGTACGGGAAACTTCCCGAATAACAAAACAATAGCCCCGCCTAATCTCACGATCCGGCAAGTCCCCGTCCACTAACAGAAATCATAAAGGAAATATCACTTTTACGGAAACAAGCCTTTTTTCCTGCGCCTTTCCTCTTTCCGGACTTCCTTCTCCTTCCGTTTTGCAGCCCGTTCCTCCACAGCGGCAAACTGGTTGCGGAGGAACTCGTGCACATCTTTCACCCGATAGAAGACCTTGCCACTGATAGTGAAGTACGGCAGTATCCCAATGGCACGGGAACGTTGCAATGTGCGAATACCGACCTTCATCAGCAGGCACAGGTCCTGGTTATCCAGTACCTCCTCTCCATCCAGCGCGTTGCTCTTCTTCAGTACTCTTTCCAACAACTTCTCCGTCCGGTCGAAACGTCCCATGATACGCTCCATCCAATTCTCAAATTTTTCGCTGTCCATATACATAGCAGTCGCCCTCCTTTTCAATAATTTCCTTTTCCCGCATGTAACGGATGTACCCCTTCGCCGTCCGTTCCTTCACGTCCAGGGTTTCCTGTATCAGTTCGCATAGCTCGATATAGCCATACTTTTTTTGCGTGACGAACGCTGCCCGTGCCATTTCAGACAGTTCCTTCTCCTTGCGCCTTTCTTTCTCCACCCTCGGTTTCTCTCCCATATAGACAGGCATCCCGGCCTGTTTGTCCCAGCGGAACTGCATCAGCGGGATATCCAGCGGGCTTCCATCCCTGACCTTCAATGCCTTCACCACCGACACCTCCGGGTTCTCGTCCTTCTCGATGGAGAGGATAGCCGCCGACTTCCGCTGCAACTCGCTGCCCAAGTGTCCCCGCAACTTCAACCCGTTCGGCACGAAATGTACCACGGCGGTGATGCACGTGCGGTAAATTCCCGCCAGGCGGTAAATTTCGTCAACCAGCGCCACGCTCTCCGCCTCGTCGTTGGCGCAACGGATCAGGTCGGCAACTCCGTCGATGACGACCAGATGGATGCCCCCGTGCAGGTAGTGGTACTTGTCCATGCTTTGGATGATGGCGGTCAGCCGCTCGTTCCTCGACATCCCCGTCAGGCAGTACACGTGCAGGTAAGGCGGCATTTTCTCCCGACCGGCACGCCGCAGCAGCCGCCCCGTGTTCTTGTAGAGCTGTTGCTCGCTCTGTTCCGTGTCGTACAGCAGCACCGCACGCCCCTTTCGGTTCGGTTCCACCTTCACCCCAAGAAGGTCCGCGTCCTCCTCCCGTTCCATAATTGCCCCGGCGACCAACGCGGCGGTATAGTTACTCTTGCCCGTCCCTTCTCCGCCCGTGATGCAGAGTATGTTCTCTTCCGAGCCTAACGGCACGTCCCCGGCGGTCACGATAGCGACTGCCTGCTCCGGCGGGCAGTCGTAATCGATCTCACACGATTTCAGTACCGCCATCGTGTCCCCGTACAGCGTGTCGAGCAGTTTCAGGAACAGCCCCATCAAATCCTCCCGTGTGTGTCCGGCTTTAAAATAGTCCGTCACGTCTTTCTCTGATTTCGTCCCCGGCAGCGGTAGTACCAGCCGTTTAACACCGTACTCCGACAGTTGTACCCGGTGCTTCTCCGAGCATTCCAGCCCCGTCTTGTCCGTGTCGTACAGCAGTACGATGTGCTTGAAGCGATAGACGAGCTTCCGGACGGTCTTCGCCGGGATTACCGAGGTTTCCGAGTTGAAGCAGATGGCTTGGAAACCGTGAGCCGCAAGCGTCATCACGTCCTTCTCGCCACCCGTGAGGAAGAGCAGGTCGCCCTTCGAGGGCAGTTGTTCCAGACCGAAACAGTAGTTGTCGCCCGTATGACCGCCATAGACGAAACGCACTTCCGATAACGGGCGGTACACCTTCACGCCCCATTTCCCCCTGTAGCCGAACATCGGTTCCGCCGGGGTTGAAGTAAAGCCGAACGTCTTGCCTTCCCTTGTCTCGCTCCGGTACTCGGCGAGCGACACCACCCCGTAACGGTGCAGCACCTCTACCGTGATGCCCGATATGCCCCAGTAGGCGAGCTCTCTCTCTGTGAAAGACTTTTCAGCTACTTGGTAGGGGCTTGGTCCAGGACGCTCGCGGGATAAATCTTTCCCTTCCGTGCCCGTGACAGTATCCCCGGGAATGCTCTCCCCGGTATTTTCCCCCTCACTTTTCTCTCGTGCACCCGTTACGGGCCGTGTCGTCCGGCAGCTTCCCTCCCGATTGTTGGTACCGGAAGGGATGGCCCCATCCAACCCCAGGCACAACTCCCGGTCAATGGTGTGCAGCACTTCCACGAAATCAGCGGCACTCCGGCAGTCCAGTCCTTTCAGTTTCGCCACAAGGAAGAAACAGTCTCCCGAATACTCACCGTTACCAAAGTCCTTCATCCTGTACATCCCGCTGTGGCGATCATAATAAACGTTACACGAGGCCCTGCCATCAGCGTACAGCGGATTCAGGAAATTTCGACCCACCCGCCATTTTACGGGCAGATAATGACGGAACACCTCCAGCCCGTTACCTGTTTTTGCCAGTATTTCCTCTTTTCTTACCATATGAGCTGCTTTTGCATTGGTGTAAAGGGTACGCTTCAATCATTCGGTCCACCAGCTTGTCAGGCGTTTCCCGTATCCAACGCTCATGGAACTGTTCCACGTCCGTACGGCGGTAACGTATCTTCCTCCCGCAGATAGAGTAAGCGATGATACGGTTCGTGCGGTAACGCTGCAAAGTACGGGGACTGATTTCAAGTTGTTCACACACTTCCTTTCCCGTCATCCATAGCCCTGCCTTCCTCGTACCCTTCTTATCCGCTACCGGCCATTGCTCCCGCTCCTTTGTTCCGGACGCCTCCACGTATGCCGCTATCCCCTCTATCTTCTCCACGAGGGTAGCAAACGCTTTGCTTTCGATTGCTATTATTTCCATAATCTTTTAATAATTTGGTTTCCGGTTACAAAGGTCAGTCTGTTCGACCGTTTTTCTTTTCACGTTCGTAGCAAGCTGCCAAAGTTTTTTTTCTGGTACAAAAAAACCGCCGCGGAGCCTTATTCGGGCTCTCTACGGTGGCTATATACTGTATTTTCACCAAATGGCGTATCGGGAAAGGTGATTTGGCAACTTGCTATGAACCTGCCAGTCTCTTCCTTGTTTTACAAAAGGTTATCCGTCCGTTTCGTCCATTCGTTTCAACAAACGTTCCTTCATTTGATCAAGGTAAGCTGTCCGGCTGTTCTTCCGGTTACGCATGGAGATAAACGTGTGGTACACGTCTCCCAGGTCAATATGGAACATTTGTTCGAACAGCATCACGAGCTCGACAATGCTCACCCTCCCGTTATCCACGCTACCCATCGCCCAAATGCCATATATCAGTTCCACGGCAGCCGCCTTCCGGTCCGTCCAATGGTGCTCCTTTTCCTGCACGGCATACGCCCCCTCCATTGCCAGCAGCACTTTCCGGTTCAGATAACCAAGTAACATTTCCGCCGCTATCAGTCTTGCGGCCAACAAGTCATAACCGGTTGACATCACCGAATCCTCCTCCAGCATAAAACTTCCGCTTTCCGGGCTCAGCTCCTTTTTGGCACGGCGGAAATAGTAATGGTCCCGGTAAGTCGCCCCGCTCCGGTAATACTGGTAAAAGGGAAGGTATCGTTCCAGTTTCCGCTGGTATTCTTTCATAGCCTTGCGGTAATGCATCCGGGCAATCTCCGGGCAACATGAACAACCGCTCTCGATCTGGTATACCCGGTAATAATACAGCAGGCGTCCCGTCAGGGCAGGCTTGTAATACTTGAAAAAGCAGATTTCCTCTTCCACGTTGGAGAATGGGTGGTTTAGGACATAGTCCTTCAACTCACGGGATCGCTCCCTCAAAAAAGAAACCATCTCCTGACAAGTCCGTATCACTTGCTCTCCCTCCATACGGGAAGATTCAATGCCCATCTTACGTTCGACCTCCTGCATCAAGTTGTTAAAGTACGTTTCTATCATGTTATTCCTTAATTATGGGGCACGTGAGTACCTTCACGCTACCCGATTTATTTTTATGCCTCGCTTGATTCGATCGCAGGTTTTCCTTTCGGCCCTTTACGATGAAAAAACTTTTCCTCATATCGAAAAGACCGGAGAAAAGCCATGATACGGCTTCCTCCGGTCACACCTGCAAAACTGGGAAATTCCTTCCCCAATCCCCGGGACCAGACTATTCAAGGTCCCTCACGCAACGCACGTATCCCTTCCTGTTATTCACAAGCCTGTCATTGTCACCCGCCCACTGGGTATCCACGGTCGTGACCCATCGGAGATAACCATGGAGATACATCTGGTAGCCGGCACTGAACGATCTTGCCCCGTTCATGCTACGCTTGGAAAATCCCGTCCGAGAATGGAGAACTTCAGATTCTACTACTCCCAGAGAAGGAAGGTCATTACCGAATTCGTAAACCTCCTTTTTCTCAGGGTTATGCCAGTCGAACAGGCTCCCGCACATGATGATCAATTCCACCTCGTTGGGCACCCGCCAGGTTCCCAGGTCGCTCTTGTCCGCCTCCTGGTAATAATAGGCGCACGGGCTGTTTCCCTGTTCGATGTCCGCCATCAGCGTGCTCCAATCCTGTAAGTAATACTCGCTCTTCCTGTCAGGATTATTCAAATCCTTGGGCTTATCTATCTTATTGGCGATATACTTGGCCACCTCAAACCCGTTCTTGTAAATGGTGTTGCTCTGGGAGTCCTCATCATGCGCGGGCAACTCGTAAATGGCTCTTACTCCACGCGTCATGCTGTATGGCAGGTTATCTGCCCTAAAGACCAGATATTCCTCTTTCGTCCTGTTATTGACAAGAGACTTGTTCAGTTCCTTGCCCAACTCCTCGATGTGATAGCTTTCTTCCCCAGACTCCAGCATCCCCAGATCCCTGATCAACCTCACTTCCGAGTAGGGGGTGCGGTCCCCGGGTGAGTTCCCTCCCTTGTAATAATCAAAGTTTGCGATGGGAGTCACGCTGCGGGACTCCAAGATACAAATATAGGGGTTGGAAGAGTATAAAGAAAGGTTTGTACTTGCCATAAAGGCTCTTGACATATAAAATGCTGTGGCGTTGTCCGAGGGGGCGTGCCCGTGCAGCCTGGAATGTAACGGCAACGCCCGTTCCCCCACGATAAGCATACCGCTCTCGCTCACCGAAGGAATATACCACTTCATCTCGGCGGCCTGCATCCGGCCATCACGGTTATCATCCCGGTTCCGTAAAAACGGGGTGAAACAGGCATATTCGGCGTGGTAATTCTTGGCTGCCAAATTATAATGGTCTCTGCTGAGAGTCAGCTTCGCGTTGTCCACCTTCGTCATGACCTGCCATAACTGGTCTTGTTTACTTCTTCTCATCGGGTCAATCATGACCTCTTGACTGAAGTCGCCCGACCTTGCCATCACCTTCCAGGTATTCGACCAGCCGTTGGATGTATATTTATTATAAAAAGCATCCGGTTCTCCCGGAGCCTTCACCATAAAGTCCAGGTCCGGTGTCTCGTTCACGTTTTCCACCCCCCAGACACGCATGCCTTCGGGTCCCTCCGTAAACACCGTCTTGATGGACATCTGACGGATGGAAACGACAGCCTGGTGATAACGTGACTGCCCGTCGGGGGAGATTTCATGCGACGTGTTCACCAGCAGGTCGAAAGTCCGATCCGGGGCGTTGGCAAAGGTTTTCCACAAGTTCTTGTCCTCGGGGGCGCCATCCTGCATGGGGTTCCGCTCGTAGAAATACTCGTTGGCGTAAACCGTCACCTTGCAAAGCCCCGTGGAGGCATTAAATACATAATCGGGCTCTTTGACAAGTCGGTAAAGAAACTGTTCCAGCGAAAGCAGATGCGCCCCCGTGTTGGAGTAATATTCCATGGTTTCGTTTCCATTGTCAGACAGGGTGCTCGGGTGGATGAAGAACGCGAGCCAACCAGTGTCTGCCTTCTTCTCCCCTGAAGGAACGTATCCGTTATCCTCCAGCTGTTCCAGCTCCGCCCTCGTGTAAGAGACTATCTTGTCACAGAACGGGGTGCGTATAGCAAAGGAGATCATCGCGTCGTCCTTCAAACTGCCATCCGGACTGAAGATGGCAAGCTCGTCCTTGTTGAAACGCATCAGGCCCTGTTCATAATGGCAGTCAAAACTGAAGGAGCGGTGAGCGTCATATACAAGGCCTTCCACCCCGGGAGCGGGCTCCTCTTCCCGGTCCTTGTCGGACATCGCCTCCACTACCAGGTCGTTCATCCCCTTGATCGTCACGTTATAGGTATAGTGCACGTTACGTTCTATATCATAATCGTTGACCGGATCATTCTCCGCCGTGTATCCCAGATAAACGCGGTAGGTCACCCTCCCGAAACGCTCCGTTGAGACTTCACCGGTTGTCATATCCTGGCGTAACTCACCCGTGAACTCGATGTAGGGAGCCAGATCCGGAGCGTATTCTGTAGCTCCGTTCTGCACGTTCGGCTTCTCCGTAGCATCGGGAACGGGAGACTTCACTTGTTTCTGCCGCAGGTCATACCCCTTCCTCTCCGCATTGTAACCGGGAGAGGCGGGAGTTATCATTTTTTTTGCCAATTTCCGGTTCTCCGGAAGGTAAAACGTAGTAGTAGTAGTAGTAGTAGCGTCGCCCTCGAACTGGAATAATTCGGACAACCAGTACGAATCCATCTCCATCCCGCCGGCATCCCAGGGAGCCCCGGCGTCACTGCCCTTGACATGCTCGGTGACAAAGGTCGAAGCCGGCACGTTACCGACTCTCCATGTCCCGGGCACGAACGTGAGCCCCTCCCCGGTTTTCAGGTTGACCGTGATTTTCGCCTCCGCACGTTTCAGGGAGACCTCGAGGCGCCTGGTGTCGGGACTGATCTCCTCCGTCTTGGTAACTGACATCAGCAGGTTCCCGTTCGGTCGGAACAGGGTACGGGCGGTCATCTCCGCCTTGACCCTCTGAATGTCCGAAAGGGACGACACGCCAGCCAGGATCCCGGGCTCTACCTGAAACAGCCCGTCACCATCCGATTTATAGTTCGCCAGCAGGACCAGCGTCTTCTCTCCCGAGGTAATGGGGATGTTTTTCAGCAATCCCATGCTCGTGGGTGCATCCGTGTCCTTCTCGCCGGTTGCCGTTTCCAAGGCAGCAGCGGCCTGATAAAGCTCCGCACGGGGATACTCCCGGGAGAACTCCACGCCGCCGCGGGAATCGAAAACCCACAGGTAAAGGTTGTATATCTTTCTCTCCTCGCCTTCCGGCAGGCCCGAACGTGTCTTGGCCCTGTTGGCTGCCGTACCCACGCTGATGTCTACCGTCGTGGGCACGCCTTCCGGGACACCGCTGCCCCGAAGCAGCTCCTCGTCCGTACAGCAGGTAAGAACGGGCAGTAACAAAAGAATGAAACAAGTTATTTTCAGCCTATATGCTTTCATATATAATAAAAATTTATAATGACAAAATCGTGAACATCACTGAAAAGGAGGGAACTCCACATCCTTCCGCTCCCAGGATTCGACCCGGTAGATAATCTCTCTGTCCGCGGCTTCCGGCAAGACCATGAATACCTTATAATCCCGGTTCGGGTAAATGGGGCCGGAATACACCCCGGGAGAACTTTCCTCGCCAATGTCAAGCAAAAAGGTCCTTGTCCTGGTCTGTGAGATGTTTCCTCCTGTATAATACTCCACTGTCAGCTGTATCTTCGGGTGAGGGTGTCCTTCCTGCCAGGAATTGGCTTCCGGAATATACGGGGCCAGGTACTGGGGAAGGAAGAACTGCTCGTATTTTTGGGCGTCCATTTCCGTATAGTCAATCCCTCCGCTGGCATTGAGGGGGGCCTCGTAGATGGTCAGTTGCGCTTCATTTTTTATTCCATAGGAATACGTGCCCGTATGCTCCGTGTTCTTTCCCGCTCCCGGGGTGGATCCTGCAAGCTGGCCGCCGTCCGAGTCATTCTCCCTGAAAGAAGGAGACATCAGTACCGGAAAGTTCAAAAAGGCAATCCTTTTATAATTATAAATGATCTGCTCAAAGGGGGCAATGCTTGCGATGTATATTCTGACACGGGAGAAATCACGGAACAGCGGGATTGTGATATCCTGCACCTGCTCCCCGGAAGCGGGCTGGACGGCCGTGGACAGCTTTCCCGAAAGCATGCCCATATGCAACCTGTTGGATATTCCGGGAGCGTCATCCCAAGAGATATTGGAAGTTGTTGTCCAATCTATAATCTTCTCATCCGACGGGGAAGGAGTCACACCATCGTACGGGTTGTCCACCGGAATGCCGAGACTGCCGTCATCCTGCTCCCTGATGATGGCAGGGAATGCGGCTTCGACAATATCCTCCCTGTCCACCTCCTCCATGCCTTCCCCGAGGAAGTCCCATGGAACTGCGTTCTGCAGGATTCCTCCGGGCGTATAATAGGGCAGGTCCTTTCCTGTCTGGTTGGGGGCATAGAAAGCATAGAATTCACTCTCGCCTTTGGGGATGCGTATCTTGGTTTGATATTCCCCCTCCGCGTTGCCCGAACTGAAAGGAAGCAGGCGACTGTACACATACCGGTTCTGCTCCTTGTTGAAAACCATAAGTGCTATTCTGGGCTGTGCGGGGGCTTGGGGAAACAGTGTGCCGGTTTTATACCAGTTGGCCGGATCGGAGGAATAAAGGTCCAGCATCTCACTTCCCCCGGCTGTTACGCCACGGGTTGACAGGTTCAGCCTGACGGTCACGTCATCCTCTCCGGAAAGCCGTTCCGGGATATCTTCTTCGTTCCGGCATCCTGTCAGGGCAAGGAAAAAGAGCGGCAACACCGTCATCACAAAGTTCCTCAAGGCCCTTACCGTGCGAGTATATTTAGTATCTTTCAGCATAATATTCATCAATCGGTTATGGGAACCACGTCAACGGCTTCCCAGGGTTTTACACTTACTGTCAGAGAACGGGGATTCTGGCGGAAGAACAGTGGAAGCACCGCTTCCTGCCGCCCCGTTATCCGTATCTGGTCGGGATACAGAGCGATATATTCCGCGACATCTACCATGCAGAGAACCTTATCTCCCTGCATAAGACGGATCGTCAGCGGGTCCCCGTCCTTGAAGCGCAGGGTATTGAAATCAAGCACGAAACGGTCGTTTTTTCCTCCCGTGTAAAACAGAAGGTCGAAGGATGTTTCTC
>OGGW01002413.1_pt1 | contig 11800 bp, 7 predicted proteins | sample 1571291 | NCBI WGS metagenome assembly OGGW01 (sample SAMEA2582028, study PRJEB24529) | metagenome | biome: Human gut stool | place: China | collected 2011 | reverse complement strand
TCTTGTCCGTCTCTGCCTCGGTCGGTATTTCGCTGAACTTCGGACACGCATCGTCCAGGATCTCAACCGTTTTCTTTTTCCGAAACGGAAGTTGGCGAAACAGCCAGCATGAAAGCGTGACCGGTGAGATGACAACGTTGTAGACGGCGTTGATGGTTTGATCGAAGAGATTCACGGGATGCCTCGGCTCGGATGAATTAATCCGAACATCATGCCCGAAACAACATTTCCAAATGACACGATAAAAAGCAGGTTTTGCTTTCTAGCACACAGAGAAAGCCGCCGATATTAATCCTGTTCTTCAAGGACAAAATGCGGGTTTCGTACTCCCTCAGCAGCCGGCAAAAAATATCGGATCGGACGATAGCGAACCTCGAAGCTGTAGACCCGGTTCTCTTTCGCTCCCGTTCGGGTCATGATTGAGATACTCTCATTCACTTTTCCCCTTTTCCAGCAATCAACCCCGCTTCGAAGAACGCACGTGTCAGGCTGTTTGAAGGGAAAAATTTCAGCATGACAAGCGGCGCAATCCGACTCTTGAAGAGAGGTATTCGCATTAGCTGCATTGCGAGCCGAAACGCCAACGCCAACCGCAGTGCCTACGACGACTGCACCCCCTCCGCTGCCTTTGGCAACTGCAACGCCAGCCCCAACTAACAATAAAACTGGAGATAAAACAAGACCCGCTGTTGGCTAAAACAACGGGTCTTGCAGAAGAAGATAGTGATGAAACTAGAATCGCCTCGCTTCCTGAGAGCACGAAAGATGGATTCTGGTGGGGCTGGTGCTCGTTGTCATTAGAGTGACGGCGATAAACGCGGCCAAAAGGCTTTGTGAACCGGGATGCAGTAAACAAAGCGACGAGTCCGTCTCTAACTCCTTCTTTTGCCTTGGTGAGGCCCCCTCAGAAAGGACTTCCGAGGGGGTGTAAAACAAAACACGCAGCCGGCAAAGCCGCAGGTCTTGCAAAGCACATCTTAACTTAAAAAACACCAGAAGTGTGATGCAATCGAAATTTATTTTTGACTGTGCCGCAGGAATTAAGCTGAAATTCCGACTCGGAATTTCAGCTCTTCTTCTCGCCTTTGTCCCCTCAAGCGAATCCCCCCAGTCCGCTCGTAGAAATACTCAGTTCAGAAGACCATCCAAACCAAATTCCTTCTGACGCACAACCAAAAGTGAAACCTCATCAGAACTTGCCCTCTTCAAAGTCGAGAAAATATCTCCATCCCACGGACGGTTAGCCAGCTCGACTGTTCGATGCAAGTCATACTCCCCGATCCTCATGTCAATCTTGAGCATGATGCGCTCAAAATCTTCACTCAAAATCGCAATCAGAAGCGGTAGAACCCGACAGGCAATGACCTTGCCACTGTGGCGCAAGACCTCACGCATGTCACCCTCGACATCGAGACTTTCAACAAGTGGCGCGTAAGGACTGTCGTAAGCGTAGTTCTCAACAATTTCCACCAGGCTCCTCCCCTTCGGGAAGGGGTAGGAATGGAAAAGCGTTGGATTGCACACCCCCGTGCGCGTCATGTGCTGAATCACCAGACGCAACTCACCGTCCTGCCGATCAAAGGTTACATAGGCTCCTTCATACAAGCGATCACTCCCCGTCGGATCTGCCATGTCATTGAAGCTGATGTAGATAGACCATGGCTTGAACCGCTCAAGAATGAAGTCGGTCGTGTAGTCGCGCCACCACTTCGTCCCCAAGAGTTGTTCAAGCTCACTCGAAGGCACCACCCCAATAACTTTCTGAATCGCCCACTGCGGCTCCAGCCAAGTTCTCAAGAACGGCGGCACGAAATGTTCAAGCGTCATTTTTCGAGCCTCCGCCTCGCTTGAGAAGAACGGCACCCTCAGCGCCTGCTCAACAAACGGTGCAACGTTGGGCGCATGTTCCTCAAAAACGCGCCTGTCGGCATCCTCCGTCACATAAGCAGCTGTCGGCGGGAGCATCCCGGCCCGAACCAACTCATCGACGCCGTTCTCCCTGATCTCCAACCAGCGACCGTAGGGCGGCCCGACAATTTCATCCAAAATGCGACTATCTAGCTTCTTTTTCATTCCTCTGTCCTTTTCGTAGATTTGCACACAGGGTTCATCGCATCTGCGCAACTTTACAAGGATGTATTACAGCAGTCCAACCATCGCCAAATCAGAAAGACCGGATCCTCACCGACAGCCGGGATTGTTCGCCCCAGCCCCCATGTGAAAACCATCTCTCCCAACACATGATTGTCTTCGGTCTCAGCCACCGGATGGAACACCTGAAAGCGATACTGATTCTTGGGGAGGTACGGCGATACGGCACCGCCACACATAACATCATCACCAATGCTTCGCCATTCGAGTCCTCGACGATGAAGAGCATAGAGCGCACGAGTAGCCATTAGACTCGTCGTCTTGAGCGTACCTTCCTTGCTTAGAACATTACCCGATGTCGGGAAAATGACGCCCCAAGAGCCTGCGCACCAATAAAGCTCCTTTATCGGTTGACCAATATTTGCGCCAAAAACATCAGGCACACACGCAATCGGCCCCAGAGGCGAAGCTATCAACGCGGCTTCCGGATGCGTAAAGAAGGCAATTTCATCGTTGTTCCACGTCGGATCAATTTCCGAAAGGTACATGATGTCCAAGTCCATGTAGCCGCCTGGATTACATCGAGAAGGCACGAAAATGTCCATCATGTACATCAACGGGAAGCTGTAGAAGTGGTAATGGCGGTAAGTCTCGCCGTCATTACCTTGATCCTCCGCCGTACTGAGTCTTTGCTGCTTTCCTTGGTTGAGTCGATCGAACGGAAGATGAACCCCTCCCAGCACCGACGCGCAACCTGACTGGCGCTCAAGCTCGATCATGCGAACCGGCTCCCAAAATGACGTCCGGACACCGAACTTCGGGATGCCGAGATTATCGAAACACATGCACGTCCCAATGACATTCGAATCCGCCGCCCCGGGAGGAATGCGATCTGCGCCATCAGCAGAGATCGGCAGTTTCGACAAAATGATCGGGAACACACAACTCCAACACACTCCGGAGAAAATCTTCCCAGACAGTACCTCGGCGTCATAACAACCCGGTCCACCCTCATCAAACGCATGCGCCGATGAAGTGGCCAAGAAGAATGACATCACCGCCGTTACGGCAGCCCTGGAGACCTTACGAATGCTCATCACTCCACCTCCGCCGGCTCGCCGTCAACAGGCCCAAGCTCCCTCACCAAGAACACATGACGAGCATTGTCAGCCGTCACCACAACAGGCGTTTTCTCGATGTGCCATTGAAATTCAATATCCGGCGTCATCATGAAGACATGCGAATCCAAACGATCCGTCAGAGCCTTGTAGCCGTCCCAGCTTGCCTCGCCATCCATTTGCGTTGCAATAAGCACCAAACCGGTCTTGCTGGATCCTTCGTGCGAGTTCCTGAAGGCTTCAACACGAGTCATTTCCCTTTCAGAAAGGGGATTGAAGATCAGCATCGTTTGCGTAAACGGACGGATCTGCAACGGATTAACGCGATCTCCCGCCTTGCGAATTGGACGACCGGCCAGATCGAGGAGGTCTCGCTCCACAAGAATCGTCGGATCAATTTCCCGCAAGCGTTCGACATCCGCCGTCTGATAGACCTTGAACTTCTGATTTTTCCAGAATCTCTGAAGCGCCTCTTCCTTTTTCTTCTGCCAGTCAATCAGAGCTACACGCCGCTTCATCTCGTCGATGAGGTTCGGCTCGGCAATCTCCTTGACATCACCGCGCACCCCGAGATCACCTCTCTCACCGTTTTCGATTTGATCAAGCAACCATTCGTCGTTGTGCAGGCCCGTTACCTTTGCAACCATCGGCGCATAGCGGCGTCCGTTGGGATCTTTGAGATTCATGTCTAACTTTGAAGGAGTACGCCCAACGCGAACAACGGCAGGCACCTGCTGAATGTCATACTCATCAAAAAGCGGAGGGTCGATGATGAGCGAAGCCGCAGGCGTTATGCTCGTCGCCAGCAACTGCATCTTCTTCACTCCATCTGGAACATTCATGCCGTCAGGCACGCCTCGCATGACAACGGTCACATCACTGCGGTTCCCATGCCGAAGCATGATGTCCTTGAGCACTTCTTCGGACAGCGAATATGAGACGAAGATGTAAGTCTGTTCTCCCTGCGGATTAGGCGGCGCGATTTCAAACAGATCGCCACGCAACTTTTGCAGTTTCTTGTCCGCATCAGGGATCACGGCATAGATTTCCGGGTTGGCATCCAAAATGTCAGCCAAAGCATTGAGCACTGACGAGCCCTGCCCATTCAGCCTATCTTCCGAGAACGAATTTACGATGGCTTGAACATCATTGTTGAACTGCTCAGGTGTCAAGCTCTTTGTCGTCCGATTGACGACCTCAGCAGCAAACTCAACAGGATCGAAATGTGTGCCCGCCTCGCGCACCGACCCAATGTATTCAGGCGCACCCGTGCTTTCGTCCTCCATGTTCAGAGAACTCGCTCGGCCAGTCACGGCATTTAGGATTTGATCATGACCAGAACGAATATCGCGAATGATCTCGTTGTAGCCCATACCTGCACCTGTTGCTTCATTCGCATTGAGCTCGATCTCGTTGACAATATCTGCAAACTTGCCGCCCTCCTTAATGGCTCTGGCAGTGGAAGTGCTTAGCGTCGCCTCCTCAGCCTCACCATTACCCTTGGCCACTTCCTTCGTATCACTTGCACAGGCCTCAGAAACCCCCAAAAGGAAACTGACGGCCCCATCAATTCTCTTGCTCACCGTATTTTCAGAAACAGTTTTCAGCTTGCCCATATCCGGGAACATCTCCAATACGCGATCTCTAACCTCATCGGCATCAGGAAGACTTTCAGGCTTGAGATTGACCGGAATGGGCTTGCGCGGATCATCCTGAGGATCCGTTTCAAATGCTTGCTTTGGAGCCTCCTTCAGCATAGCATCAACGGCAGGCTTATCCATTTCATCCAAAGAATTATGCTTCGTAGCGGCTTTCTGCTTTGGAATCCATTGCTGCTTGACGCTGTTCCCAGTGGAATCTACTTCTGAAGATCTCAACTGTTTTCGCTTGCTCATGCGAACCGACGTCTTTGAGCGTGAAATCGGTCTCGTCTCCATCGTAGCTTCCTGCTTCTTTACGGGGATCGTATCAATGCGTCTGCCCTCGCCGTCATAGTAAACGCGCTTGCCGTTTTCCATTCGCACGCCAACATCCGCAGCATCGAGCCTAGCACTCACCTCAGGTGAGAGACCGGGGACCACGAACTCCTTGGACGTAATAGGGCCATGCTCTTTGACGAACCGCTCCGTTTCCTCACCTTTCTCTTTCCACACGTCCAGTTGAGTTTTCTTGCCTTCCACGCTCTTTTTATGCGACTCGTAGGTATAGCCCTGCATCTTCAACCCATGGAAAACAATCGCATTGGCTCGTTCACGATCCTCACGCTCTCGCCACGTGATTGGCCTTCCGTTTTCGTCCACTCCGGCAGGACCGGTCATGCGAACGTTCGGCTGAATATGAGGAACCACAATCTGAGCTCTGACGCCGCCTCGATGCACCTCTCCGGATATGACAGATCGTCCGTCGGGAAGTTTTTCAATAGACATGGCTTGATTCCCCTTTAGAGGCTTCTGACCATTGTTCAACATGTTTGCCCGTCGCTCCGCAATGGATGGAATTTCGACATCCGAAAGTGACGGCCCGTCTCGAAACATGGACTTCGGCTCTGCGGCTTCGACAGTTGAAACGATTGCCATTGCAACCGCCGCTATCAAGAGTTTTCGTTTAAAAGATGACATAAGCCCTCGCCACAATTTGATCTTTCTTAATCGGTCCCCAATAGCGCGAATCAAACGAGAGGTACTTCGTACCCATCATCCAGTATTCGTCATCCTTCAGGATCCGCGAGCCGTAGAACTTCTTGCGTTGCTCATCCGTCATGCCGCGAAGATGAGGCATCCCCGCTGCAACCTTGGTGCCATTGATCCACACGGTATCGTCATCATGGATTTCAACCGTATCGCCAGGAATGCCGCGAATGTATTTCCCCACAAGCGAGCCGTCCTTGATGATCGGCGCGGCCTGTTTCGATGTGTAGGCATAGATCTTGTCGCGCTTGATCTCCTGATCCTTCAAGTCGACAAGAAGGAATCGCGCATCCAGACAGCGCAAAATCTGTCTGTCCCAAGCGATGCGGTAGTTGTCGTAGAACCAAACCTCCGCTCCTACTGCGAGTATCGAGAAAACCAGCGTACTGAGAAGCCAACGAATACGCTGCTTGGGGGTAGCTTCAAGAAGAGGAGCGGCCCATCGAAGGCACATTGCCTTAATGCTGTTGAGCATCGCCCTTCACTCCCTTCAACAGATTCGGAGGCGTATAGCCGCTCGGAGTGTTGTCCAGGTCCGGCGCTCCTTCGATCAAATCGGAAGGCTTCTTCATGTAGACATCGGGAGCCGTAATGACCATACGACTGTCCAGAACGATGTAGCCGTACTCCTTAAGCATGGCAATGGCGCGTCCCGTGTTCATGAAGGCCGACGCATCGCCTTCTCCGCTCATCTTCGTCACGGCCATGCCGAGCTTGACCATATCGACCACCGCAATCGGAGCGGGCTTTTCCACCACAGGCGGAAAATAGTGAAAGTAGAGAAGCGTAGCGGAGAAAGCCGCAATCGCCGAGACCAGGCCGGTTGTCACCAATGCACCCAAACCGCTGCCCGGCACGATGGTTTCGGCATTCGTCGTACTGTCTGTCATGAAAAAATCCTTCAGGTGACGGCTCTTGCGAGCCTAACCTCGTGATTCTTAAACAGACCGCAACAACAGTTGGCAGACTAGAAAGCAGGATTTGCTACCTGGAAGCAAACTCCTGTCTGCCTGCGACCTGTGGAATAGCGTTCCACTGTTTCCTAGTCGGATTCTCACCGCGTGGACAACGAGAAATATTGTAATTTTTACGAACCATACTCCAATCGTTGGAATCTTCGGAGCGATTTGTGTAAAATTTACGTTACGGCAAGACAGTTTGAGCGATTATGCCCTCCTATTCATCGCTGTTGAAGGTTCGTCGTGAAACTGTCTTCTCTTGTTGCCCTCAAAACCATGTCGTCGTCGCAATGCCGCGATGACTACGCCGTTGGGAAATTGACCCGATTTGAAGTAATGTTTCGTGATTACCTGAACGGCCAGATAGACTGGCCTCTTTTCAAGCCAAAAGACATCGTGCATCTTCGCGAGAGGTTCAACCTAACGCAAGAGGCTTTGGGAACGCTTCTTCGCGTCTCTCCCAAAACCGTTCTTCGCTGGGAAACGGACGGGGAAACCATTCCTAATACGGCACGAATCGCGCTCTGCACCCTCGAAAAGCTCGGCCCCGGCATCTTTGAACTGATGAATCCGGAGATTGATCAGTACGACCTCATGGCCACTTCCGGACGTTCGGATGACCTTGTGAACGATCTGCACGATTCCGTTCACTACAACCTTCGAGCACAACGCCTGCGCGAAGCTGCGCCAGATCCGTTCGATGCCAAGGCTGTCGGTGAGCTACGAAGCCGTTTGAGAATGACCCGAAGCGAATTTGCCAAGCTCCTCGGCGTTGCCCAAAGCACCACGGACAAATGGGAGAACGGCTCCATTCAACCCAAGGGACCCGCTCTCACGGTGCTCAAAATCCTCTGGACTAAGGGCGCTGACGCCCTGCCCTAACATCAACCAACTACAGACCCACCAAAATGCAAAAGTTTGCTTGTCCTACTTTCAGCCGAGTCGCCCTCTTCTCGGCTCTTGCCTCCGCGCTGGCATTAACGGGATGTGCCGTCACGTCCTCCTCTCTTTCTGGCATCGACCTTCAGGAACCACGCCCCACTACAAATCAAAGTTCGCATGCCATGCAGGTTGCTTCCGTGATCAAAACAACGGTCAACTGCCTTGGTTGTGAAGATACGGTACTGTGGGCTGATGAAAAAGACCTGTCCGATAAGATGGTCTTCGATGCTAAGCGCAACACGCAACGAGACTATGCCGAAGCACGCGCCTATCAAGCAGAAGTCAACAGCCTTCGAAAAGAAGGCAAGCTAACGCCTGAAACGGCACCGAAGCCGCCGCGCATCGTTTTGAATCCGAATCAATCATCTTCTTCGGGAACGCTGACCAATTCCCTCATGATCGCCGACAGCTTCGACGGTCGATGGACCAATTCCTCTGCATCCTTAGGTGCTGGTTTGGCTCTTGCCGCAGTCGGGTCTCTGTTTTCCTCCGTACAAGATGAAAATCTTGACTACCCCCCTGCTGATTATGTGAAGGCCGCGTTTGTTCTTCCGCCCGAAAAGAAAATCGTCATTGAAAACGAGATCAACAATCCCGAACTCACGCCGGAGCGGAATCGCGAAATCAATCTAGGCATCTATGCAGGCAAGCAATTCGTGCAGATGCTGACCCAAGCTGCGGTGGACATGGGATTCAAGCCTGTCGGAGAACTGGTTGTTGATTTCATTGGCGATCCCTCACCAACCAATTCAAGGTGGCTCAACATTTATCAGTTGTTGGAAAACGATGCCATCGGCTGCCCGAAGTACGACCCCAAAAATCCCAGCTGGATGGATGAATTCGGTTACTGCCGAGTTGAATGGGGACCATATCGTCCGATGGGCGTTCGAGAAGCCTACAGTTGGAAGATAGCCAAAGAAATCGTGCCTACTGCTTTGGGAGGAGACGGTAAAACCGAGCGTTGGATCAACCACTTTGGGTACAACCAAGATCGTTACTATCCTCTAAACATCATGCAATCCAAACTTTCGCACCTTGACAAACTTGCTTTTGAACAGCGTTTCCTGATGGGACTTCAGAAATACCTGAAACCCGGTCAAGCCATCTATGTTCCTGCGTACAAATATTATGACGAGCAAGAAAAGCGTCGTTGGACGCCTCAGGCCGTCCTCGACAGCACCGGTACGCACTACTTCACCGTAGTCGTCCCAGAGAATCGCCCAGTTACGAAAATCGAATCAGGCAACCAAAAAGCTCAGTAACCCTTTGAGAAGCGTCCTCAAGGGAAGTACCCTTGAGGACGCGAAGGACACGTCAACATTTCCAAGATCCGCGCCTCTTTATTGAAATCGAAGCAGATGAGCCTTTTGAATCAGTACATGTATACGTTGTTGTTATAGTAGAACCTCGACACTTCGGCTTCGGGAAAGAACAGCGAAACGTAGCACTTTCAGTAGTGAATTCACTTGGGCTGTCGTGTCGTCTATCACTTTCTTTCGAACATTTAAAAGGACCTTCTCCGCCCACAATAGTGCATTCATCAATAATCGAGTACTCTATCGCACTCCCTGGCACGTAAGTCTTGCAGCTGCATTCCTGAGTCCCATTTGCCTTAGGCGTTCCTCCATACTCACAAATCGCCGAACAATCTGGAGCAGGATAATACTTGCAATTCTGCGTACCATTCCCCAAAGGTTCTCCTCCATATGAGCCAGTGCAATTCGGCGCAGGATAATAATTACATTCTTGAGTCCCATTTGCCAATGGTTTGCCACCATAAGTCCCTGTGCAATTTGGCGCAGGTAAAAAAACGCATTCCTGCGTGCCATTGCCGACAGGGTAGCCCCCATAGAGACCAGTGCAAATCGGAGCATTCTCACAAGCACAGTCTTGCGTGCCATTTGCTGCAGGCTCGCCGCCATATTCACAAACCTTAGCGTCACACACTGGCGGCTTATCACAAGCACAAGCCATTACACCTAAATTATTAGGCTCGGGATGCCCCCCATATGGGCACTCGTTGGAACAATCCATACATGCACACTCGCTTGTAGTATTGCCTAAAGCAGAACACGAAATAAGCTTGTTCCCATCCTGACAAATAAAATTACCGTCCAAACACGAACAAGAATTCTGTTCCAGTGCATGTTCGCAAATACTCGACGTGAACTTGCCTGACTTATCCAAACACACGTAACGATTCAGATAAGTCGTTCCGCCGATAATCTTTGCGTACTCCTCCAGCGCCTTGATGTAAGCGTCTTTTGAGTAAAGCGTCGAACAGTCGATATTGACTTCGCCCTTCAGGCAACGGTATCCTTGATTCCAATAGTCTTGAGAAGTCCAAGGATGGCCGAGCAGTTCATTGAGCGAGTTCATGTACGCAATCTCTTCGCAGTCGATGAGCGGGCCATTCTTGCGACAAACATACTCGGCGTTGCTCATTTCGCTGCAACCGCCGCGCAGAAGCGTCCCTTTGCCAACGTCAAGCGAAATGCACGGTGCCCCCTTTATGCGAAGACCGTCTACGTCCATATCGCTCAAACGTTGCTCAACGCGTTCCAGCGTGTTGAAACGATCCGTCGAGCTCTTCGCATCTCCGTTTGCGGCCATCACCATGGCCGCTTTCGACTGCTTGCCGATGTCGGTAGAGTCGTCTACGCTTGGAATGCCCCAATCGGTTGCATAGCCGGTTTCACCCGTAAAGTTCATCGTCGAATCTTTGCCGGTCAAATGATCAAGATCCACCTTGTCTACTGTGACCATGTTGCCGGTCGACATGAGCAGAGCCGTCCATTCGTCCAGATTGATCAGATCCCAATTGATCTTCGTGACGTCTCCGAGCGGGATGCCTTTGCACTTGGGATGTTCAGGATCGCCCCAGTCGCCTAGATCACCCAACAGTTCAGGCTGAGTCGCCTTGATTTGTTCGTTGATGATGCGGGAGAGCGGGCTTTGATAGCAGCAGTAAACGCGGTGCTTCACAATGCAAAGTCCGAGTTTCTTGTCTTTGCAGTAACTCCCGATGTAGTGGCAATTCTTCGTATCGCGCTTGCTAACGAGTTCATATTCGGACTGCTCACACTTGTAGACCAACTGGATCACCAAGTCCGCAATCTGGTATGCGAGATAGACCCAGCCCACAAACGTAATCACCGAACCGATGGCTTCGCCAGCCGCCTGGCCGAACATGTCATTGAGCGCACTCTGGAACATGTCGGTTTCTGCAGCTGTAGCCCCAGTAGTTCCGCCAGTGTTAATTCCAACGCTCTGTAAGATTTTCGTCATCAGCGATTTCATGTACTTCGTGATTTCGCCGATGACCTTTTCTTTGAACCACTCAAACGGCGCAGCCAGATAATCCACCGCCGCATAGATGTTGTCCATCGTGGTACCAAACGCATTGGCCACCCATTCCATACCGTTGGAAATAACCGTAGTTACCTCACCCCATGCATCGGCATACTGTCCAGCCATTTCTTTGGCCAGAACCGTCACGTCATAAGCACCCTCGCCGCCCTTAATGACGGTATTGAGCGCCACAGTAGACGAATGCAAACGTTGTGCGGACATGATCATACGGATGTACTCACCCACCCCGGGCCCGCCCACGGGTTCACAGCAGTCCTGCCAACCGCCAACGGCGATCTTGCAATAGCCACTCGTACCGCCAAAGACCGTGCAATTGACATCCTGATTCCCGGTAGGATTCCCATTCTCGTCAAGGCCTGTACACTGCATGTCCTGTGCCATGTATTGCAACGCGTTCATCAGTGCATTGACCTTCCCAAAGTCAGTGCTTTCCGTACGTTCAGCATCAATGCAGTTCTCGCCCAGACAGGCAATACCGTCGCAGTCATACGTTGTATCCGCCGTCACGTCTTCGATCTTGACATCTTTGCCGCAGTCATAAATGACATCGTTGACGTAACAGGTACCGGTCGTCGAGGGAGTGTCAGGATTTCTGTGTCTGGGGAGGTTATTCCAGGGGCAGCCCAACGAG
>OGGW01002400.1_pt1 | contig 11846 bp, 14 predicted proteins | sample 1571291 | NCBI WGS metagenome assembly OGGW01 (sample SAMEA2582028, study PRJEB24529) | metagenome | biome: Human gut stool | place: China | collected 2011 | reverse complement strand
ATAGGAGCTTTATTGTCAAGAGTTTATATGTCTTAATAGGTAAATTCCGTTTTTTTCAATTCTCCAAACTGGAATTTGTATGGCTCAACTCCTTATCGACCGGCCATAGCTCGTTTATAAAGTAGACCTCCTTTTATAAGTAACAACAGAAAAGCCACTGTTACTGCATATGGTTCTCTCGCAATCGCCAGATACAAAACAGTAATAATACTAAGCCCTACAGACAAAAAAGTAATCACCTTTTTTCCCTTTTCAAATTTGAAATTGACCATTAAAATATTCACAATTCCAATAATCGTTAATGCGATAAAAAGACCCCAGTATGTCATACGAATCCAAATTTCATTATCTACATACTCAATAAGACTTACTGAATAGATATATCCATCAACCGGTTTGGAATACAATGGAAGAAAAATAAGCATCAAAGAGAGCAAATCGGTAAATCCAAATAACAAGTCACATAGACCATTGAGATTTGACTTGTTTTCTTTTTCAGCAATCAAAACCAACTGATCTCCGGATAACAGCTCATCAATGGACACAGAGAAATATCTGGATATTTCCTTTAATGAATCTATGCTCGGATATCCTCTTCCGGATTCCCATTTTGAAATTGCAGTTCTTGAAACAAATAATGCCTCGGCTAGTTCTTCTTGTGTCAAACCTCGGCTCTTTCTTAATTTCTGAAGCTTTTCATGGAATTCCACCTCCTTCACCTCCTTTTTTATTTCACTTTTTTATTGTTAGCATAACTACTGCCTTATAAACAGTAAATAATCCGGCACTTAACAATACACCACCCACAATATCCGTAAACCAATGTACTCCGGAAATCAATCTGCCGATAACCATGAATGCAGAAAAAGCGATTGCTAGAATCGTTATGATTCTTTTCAATGTAGAACATGACATTCTTCGCTGGATCTGTTCAACCAAAGTCGGCATCACGCACAATACCAGTAGAGTCGTTGAAGAAGGATAAGAAGCCTCCATAATTCCATTGATTAAAATTGGTCTGTAATTGATTGGGATGATCTCAAAAATGAAGTATGCCAGTATCACTATAACATAATAAACTCCCAGGATAATGATATCGGGATCCACTTTGAAGAGACTTCTTCTCTTTATTAACTGAACCAGTCCAATACCTGCAAAAATCAGGCATACAACTAAAGGAATCAGACCCATCCAATCGGTAATCGTATAAATTGTCATATTAACATTTGTTAAACGATGAAACCAGCAATTGAATGTTGCAAATCCAATATTCGTTGCATTCTGCCCCAGTGGCTGCACGTCTACCATCTGGATCAAAGCTGTCCATATTGCAAACGCTATAATAAATATACCTCCTAAAAATAAAACTTGTTTTCCATTCTTTTTCATCATTATACGTCCTTTCTATATTGGTTTGTCTTTTCGACGATTTCACCTTATCAAAAAGCGTAAAATGACGCAAGAATCGCTCTTTCACATGTATGACACGATTCGTATCATCCCCACAAATGCGTGATTTTCTGTATATTTTCCTGAATACCTATTCCTACAAATTTCGATTTTTCGTTCTCTGCGACTTCCCAATAAACGGGAATTTTACGCTTTCTTAATCGGATGTCTAATTACAGTTTTCCATTTTTCTGGGGCAGCCTTTCTTGCATCAGACATATAAATCTCGTGGTGCAATCTATCTTTGTTAATATCATTAACATACCCATTTTGTTCTAAATAAGCATCCATAAGAGCAACAGTTGCTGGCTCATTATCAAAAGAACCTATATGCATAATTTGAACACATAATCCTTCATCAATCGTAAGATACTCTGCTGACGAACAATCGAGTTTCTTCTTTTTCGTTGCTGTTTCTACCGCCCAGTTAAAATCAGCTTTAGAAATGAAATCAGGCAAACGAATAACAGAAATCCAGTTGAAAGCAGATTTATTTGTATAATCTACACCAACGACATCATCCTGCCACCAAAAACCTTCCAATGGCGGAACAACATATTCAAAAAAGCCTTCAATTTTATAATCGGTCTTGTAACTCATTTTTAATGTGTATGCAACAGCATATAGAATACTGATTGCGTGTTGATATGCCCCACCTTCTTCGTTTGGATTGCCTTTTCCTCTAACTGCAATATAATTTGCCTTAGGTACATTTACAATCTCTGGTTTATTCTTAGGCATATAAAATTCTTTAAATTCTTTCTTAAAATCAAAAGCCATAATAATCTCCAAAATTTCAATTTTAACATCAGACGTATGGTTTTACATTCACGTATAAAGACTCTTTCACATGCTTTGTTCGTCCTTTTCAAATATCAGAATCTTCTGCGTAACCTTTTTTGCAATCGGTAATAACGCCAAAAGTCTGTATGCAGATGAAAATAACTCCATACCACGAAGAATATTATCATCTTTTATTTTATGATACCCTGTTGTCATATTCCCAAGGTCTTCAAAATGATCTGCACCGAAGACAAATTTTGAACCTGTTTGCTGTATGGATTTTTCTATTCCTTCTTTCTTTACCCATGCCTTTGCCAGACATTCCATAAGAATGCAGGCATTATCAAAGTTGTCCTTTATTATTTTTAATATCTTACCGTTTTCTTCTGCTGTCAGATACATTGATAATCCTTCAATGATAAAAAGCATTTTCCCCCGCACTTTTACTTCTTTTGACCATGCAGGGTCAAGTACAGAAATTCCTATCGTAGAAACACGTCCTGATTCCTCGAAAATCTGATTGCGGATTGCTATCGTTTCTGGCAGGTCCAGATTGTACCAGGTAATTTTACCATTATCCATGCGATAAAATCTCGTATCCAGACCACAGGCAATATTAACCACCGTACAATCAGGATTTTTCTCTATAAAATTCTTTACTAATTCATCAAAAACTACCGTTCTGGCAATTACCCCTTTCCCCATCGTAGAATCCCTAGCCGCTGTAGAAAAATCATAATCAATTTTGTCGACTAATTCTACCGCCTTTGCATCATAGAATTTATTATGTTTACTTTTGGAATATTGGGCTCTGGCATAAAAGCTCTGGAGCATTGTCTCAGCACTGCCACTGATAGTAGGTTTTATTCTTTCACTCATACATTTACCTTTTTTACAATATAATTAGTTTCAACTAACTTGATTGTAACACATTTTATAAAAATAAACAATTCAAATTGACGTGTCTGTCCTCAATCATTTTGTCCGGTCTCAACTGAGCCAGATGCAACTGAACAAAACATAATTCCACACGAATCAAAATTGGTCTACTGGATCAATTATTGATATGCATGGCAAAAGAAAGACAGAAAGCTCATATTTACTCTGTCCCTTCTTACTGTTTTTCTTCTTAATTCAATATGATGTCACCTTTGGGACAGTCCCCATAAACTTCTTAAACTGGAAGTTATAAACATCTTTGCAAATATACCATATCTATTAACTGTACACCACACTCATAAATTGGGTGGTCATAATTGTCCGTAAAGAAATTCGGAATATTGTGCGAACGGACAAATCCACATTTTTCATAAAACGGTACAGTCAACGGGCTGTCACCTGTTCCAACCTGCAAAATAGAATATTCATCTGCATATTTACTTGCAAGGAAGTCAATTAATGCTTTGCCATAGCCCTTTCCCTGATTTTCCGGATCAACTGCGATATTCTTGATTTCAAGTATTTCGTTACCTTCATCGGTGACAACACATTCAGCTTTTACATTACCATCTTCAAGTGCATACATAGTACCTTTTTCAAGATAGCGATCAATCATATTTTCCTGCTCATCAGCTAATAGCAATAATGATATAAACTGCTTTTTATTCTCATTCACTTCTCGTATTTTCATATCCATTACTCCATCAAATTGGAATCTATTTTTGATTCACAATTTACTCTTCAAGTAAATTTCCCACATGTTTTGTTTCAAAGAACATTTCTTTATTTGTAACAACAATTATAATTGCTGCAATAATAACAAAAATGGTTTGTATACATTTTGTTTCAGGAGTCATGTTTATCTTTTCCTGCATAATATTTATAAACAGATGAAAAATAATTGTTGCAAGCATACTTCTATTATTTTTTACATATACCCATGTCTGAAGGAAATCAAGCGGAATCACGCTAAAAAGAAAGTTAAGCATATACATGATTCCCATCTCTTTTAGCCCAAACTGGTATGTTCCGGGTATCCAGAATAATGGAACATGCCACAAAGACCAAATACATCCAAAAATGATAGACTCCTTAAACCAGCTGTTGTACGCTCCAACAGCATCCTCTCCATAACCCCTCCAGCCAAACTCCTCTATGCAAGATGCCAATAAAATTGTAAGAAGTGCTGACGTACCACCTATAGAAAATGAAAAGTCTTCTGTAAATGAAAACTGTTTTATACTGCTGCCAAATAATACTGATGTACCAATAGAAGCAGCCACTATCATAGCAAATATTAGCACTGCAATTATTATATATTTAAGTTTGATTCTATAAAATCCAATCAACTTTTCCTTAAAATCATTAATGAGTGCTTTACTCTTAGATGTAAATACAGTTACAACTGCAACAACAGCAGGTGAGGCCATGCCAAGAAACATCCCAATATAAAGACCTATCCCTTCATTAAATAAAATTGCAAATAACCACCACAACCATGTGCATGTAAATGTAATCAAATAAAATCTGACTGGACGATATCTATATTTTTTCATGACTACACTCCTGCTTTTACAATCACAAGTTCACTCTTTATACCATTAAGCTCAATGTAATTGTCTGCTTCTTCTTCTGAAAAGTCATCAACCTTTTTGCCCTGTCTCTCATAATAAATATGAGTTGCTATTCCCTTTTTTGCGCTTCTAAATCTATAGTCTGCTGGAATTATAAGTCTTGATGTTGCTGACAATTGGTTAATCTCAAGAGCTCCCTCATGTGATAAAACTTTAATCTGCATATCAAGATTTGAATCTATCTCAATTTCACTTTTATTTCCCTGCAGAGTAATTTCTCCAATTTTCCCGTCTATCTCAATAAGTTCATTTTCTATATCAGTAATATTCAAGCTCCCTGCATTAACTGATAATTCTATTTTTCTAATATATTTAGTCGGAATATAAATGCTAATAATCAAGCTCTCTTTTGCATCTGTTTCACTGGCTCCATTTAATCTGTTAAGATCAACATCAATACGATTCTTTATATCATCAATCTTTACTTTATAATCTTCCCGAAGATTCTTATAGATATTTGAAAACAATGCTACTACTATTTTCTCTCCATCATATGCCTTTAAATCTACAGCATGTGCTCCACCAAGCTTGATATCATAATTTTTCTTACCATCAATATCATATTCCGTACGACTTTCATAGACATAATCAGACTGCTTTTTCTCTGATTTCTCATTTGAAAGTAATTCATCTACTGATATCTGAAAAAGATCTGCTATTGCCATCAGATTTGTAATATCCGGTGTACCTGTTCCATTTTCCCACTTTGTAATGGCTTGTCTTGATACACCAATTTTCTCAGCCATCTTCTCCTGTGAGAGTCCCGCCTGTTTTCTGTAATGTTTAATTTGTTCTTCTAAAGTCACTTTTCTACCTCCACTTTCGGTTTGTTTTGCTTCTTTCACAGATTAGTAAATTAACCTTTACCAAACAAGAAACATTAGCTGTCATTTCATTATTTTTCTGCCACTTTCCGTAGCAATTCCCTAAAATAAAGAGTTTCCTATTGACTTTAGCGCTGTGTAAACTTTATTAAATAGTTATTTAAACTATTTTTCCATTCTCCAAACTGGAAGTTATCACTCTGTCGAGCTTAAAGTGCACTTATCAAAATTATGAGAATATAAATCAATTATTGGAACTTTATTGTCAATCAAATAATTGCCTATCATTTTTTCAATCATTACTCTTTCATTTCTTTCTTTGATATTAGGAAGTGGTATAATAATTATTCTATTTTTATCCCACTCTTTATTAACTGACTCTATTATTTTTCCAGAATTAGTATTATAATCGAAATTAATATCATTAGATGAAGCTACAACACCTAAATATCCATCTGTAGTAAATCTCATCCACACGATATCAGATTGGCTGTCCAACTCATATTGACGCTTTATATGTTCATAATTCACAGTCATTAATATATCTAGCCCATCTATTAGAATACAGTTACTCTTTACTTCGATATCATTTAAGAACGAATTAATCAGATTTAATATTTCAAAGACACTCACCTTTTCTTTTGTTGTTTCATGTTTCGCCTTGTTTTTACGATAATTAGTCTTATCATAATCTACACTACATCTATAATCAGGATTGTTTCTGTCATACTTTGGACAATCGTTCGGAGTTTCTTTATATTTTTTTAAATGTTCAGGTATTACCATAATTCTAACCACCTCGACAAATTCCGATTTGTTTTACCCATTATAACACAAAACTCAACCAAGTTAAAACTCCTATTCTCAATCATCCCTCTCCCTCTGACACCAAGTGCCACAAAAGTGCCCAACTTGCCCACAAACATTCCCAGTGTTTATGCGGGTTTTCAAAATCACAATAATTAATGCATGGAAATAATAAAGAATGAATTTCTTCACAAGACGACCGTTCCCCTCCTAGTCACTAGGCACAAAAAGAAAAAAGGGAATGGCTTTTCAACCATTCCCATCTTAATGAGCCCACCGGGGTTCGAACCCGGGACACCTGGATTAAAAGTCCAGTGCTCTACCAACTGAGCTATGAGCCCTCATTGAATAAATTGTAAGTCTACTTTGGATTACTTTTGGAATCCAGCTGGGCTAGCTGGATTCGAACCAGCGTGATGCAGGGATCAAAACCCTGTGCCTTACCGCTTGGCGATAGCCCAATAATAGCCAGGGTGGGTACAGGGATTCGAACCCTGGGCCTTCAGAGCCACAATCTGACGCGCTAACCAGCTGCGCTATACCCACCATATAAAAAGAAGTGTGCCCGGGGGGATTCGAACCCTCGACCCACGGCTTAGAAGGCCGTTGCTCTATCCAGCTGAGCTACGAACACACAAAGCGGGTGATGGGAATCGAACCCACGTATCTAGCTTGGAAGGCTAGTGTTCTACCATTGAACTACACCCGCATAATTATTAAGTTGTAAAGTCGGGGTGACAGGATTCGAACCTGCGACCTCTTGATCCCAAATCAAGCGCTCTAGCCAAGCTGAGCCACACCCCGTTGGTGTTTTGCGTTGCCGTTTGTTGTCTGTTCCGCAACGACATGGATTATTATATTATATGATCTGCATAATGTCAACACTTTTTTTGAATTTTTTTCATTTTTTTTCGACACGTAGTTTCAAAGTGTGCAAAGCCGCATAAATACGGCCTTACACGCTTTTTAACTCAAATGTAAATTCCCCGGAATCTGAAATTTTCATTATAATATACGTACATTTTCCATCCTGCTGGCGCGGATAAGAAATGCTTCCCGGATTAATTAATGTAATCTCATCTTCCACCTGAATCACCGGACGGTGGGTATGTCCAAACATCACAATATCCATCCCCCTTGCAATTCCTTCCTGACGGATGGTCTGCAAATCCAGCGATACATAATAATAATGTCCGTGCGTGAGCAGTACATTTTTTCCGGCAAGCTGTATTTCCAGTTCGCGCGGTGCCTGCGAATAGTAATCGTTATTGCCGGGCACCATATAGACCGGTCCCGGTATCATCTCATTGACAATATTTTCATCACCTTCCAAATCCCCAAGATGAATCATTGCATCTACGCTGCCCTCTTTTTCCAATGCCTCATAAAGATTGCCAAGGCGCTTATGCGTATCACTTACAATCAGAATTCTCTGCATATCTGACCTCCATATTTCACGCTAATTTAAATATTGTGCAAGCTGTGCCTTCAATTTTTCCAATGCCTCTCCGCGGTGGCTGATTTTATTTTTTTCCTCCGGCGTCAGTTCTGCCGAAGTTTTCCCCAACTGTGGCAGGTATACAATCGGATCATAGCCAAATCCATTTGCCCCTTTGATTTCATGAGCGATAATCCCTTCCATTGTTCCTCTTGTGGTAAAATGTCTTCCGTCCGGAAAAACAGCCGCCATTGCACAGACAAAACGAGCCGTTCTATCTTTATCTTCTACACCATCAAGGCGGTCAATAATTGCCTGATTTTTAATGTCATAAGACGTATCATGTCCCATGTATCTTGCAGAATATACACCCGGCTCTTTATTCAGATAATCTACTTCCAGTCCAGAATCATCTGCAATCGTAAGTTCCCCTGTCAGTTTCATGACCGCTTCTGCTTTAATCAGCGCATTTTCTTCAAATGTCGTACCGTTTTCTTCGATATCAATATCAATTCCGGCTTCTTTCATGGATACAATCTCAACCGGCATATCTTTGCAGATTTCTTTCACTTCTTTAATTTTTCCCTTATTATTCGATGCAAGAATAATCTTTGTCATTTTAATCTCCATTCCGCAGGCTCACTGCATTATACATTCTTTTTCGGCGGCTTCGGTCCTAAAAATGAGTAAAAGTACGTTTTTAACATACCATTATAAATCTTTCTGTTTTTGTCTGCTTTTCTGCCAAAATATTTTTCAATATCCGTATAGGAAGTAATCACATACGCCGACCACGAATCTAATTTTGCAAACTGCTCTCCCAGCGCCGTATACAAGGCAGGAAGGGCTTCCTTTTCCTCTAAACGCTCACCATATGGCGGATTGGTAATCACAAAGCCATATTTCTTTGCATGGCTTAACTGGCGTACATCTCTTGCCTGAAAATGAATCAGCTTGTCTACCCCGGCATTGCACGCATTCTGCCTTGCAATTTTAATAACATTTTCATCAATATCAAAACCCTGAATATCTGTTTCAATGTCCATGCAGATATTGTCATTGGCTTCTTCTATCGCCATATACCACTCTTTTTTCGGTATCAGATTTTCCCACTGTTCTGCCGTAAACTCCCGATTCATGCCCGGTGCAATATTCGCAGCCATCATTGCCGCTTCTATCGGGAATGTACCGCTTCCACAAAACGGATCTACAAAAATGCGGTCCTTATGCCACGGTGTCAGCATAATCAGCGCCGCCGCCAGCGTTTCTGAAATCGGTGCTTTGCCCGATGCCGGACGGTATCCGCGCTTATGCAGTGAATCCCCTGTCGTATCCAGACTAATCGTAACAATATCCTTCATAATCGTGACACGCAGAGGATAGGCACTGCCATTCTCCTTGAACCAGCCCGTCTGGTATTTCTTCTTTAACCGCTCTACAATCGCTTTCTTGACAATGGACTGAATATCGGAACTGCTAAACAGCTTACTGTTTACAGAATTTGCTTTTGTAACCCAGAACTTCCCATCTTCCGGTATAAATTCTTCCCACGGCAGTTCTGCAACATGATCAAAAAGTTCTGTAAATGTTACAGCTTTAAACTGACCTACTTTTAAAAGCACTCTCTCCGCTGTTCTTAAATTAATATTGGCTCTGCATATGGCTTCTGCGTCCCCTGTAAAGGTCACTTTACCATTTTCTACTGAAACGATTTCATATCCCAGATCGTAAATTTCTCTCTTTAAAACTGCCTCCAGTCCGAAATGGCACGGTGCAATTAACTCATATGTATTCATACTGTTCCTCATTTCCGATAATCATTTACCTGTTTTCTTCAATATACCATATATCCTGGTGCTTTACAATAATATTACAGCTTTCAGAAGTCTTTCAGAACCCCTTTTCTTTCTTCTGAAATCTTTGAAAAGCCTCTCCTGAAATTTTTTTAATCTTTATAACAGTCTTTCACAACCCTTTTAAAAATCCTTATAAAAATCTGTATGATAGACAAGATATTTTCCGTGATACTGATGAATCCCGCCGACAACTGTCTTCACCTGAAATCCTCTTGCCGCCAGCTTCGGACAAATCATCATACTTTTGGAACCCCTGTCACAATACACGATAAAAACCGTATTTCTGTCGTAAAATATATTATTTAAAACAATTCCGCCTGCACGGCTGCGGTCATTACTGTTGTCATAAAAACCTGCATTCCTGTTGCTGTAATTATTCTGGAGCTGCCGCTCCATTTCCTCGAACGGAATATTGACTGCATCTTTAATGTGCATTTTTTCATATTCCTGTCTGCTTCTTAAATCTATAAAAACGGCTCCTGAATTTTCCACATAGTAATCCAGCCGCCCGGTACTGATATTTTCACATCTCATATTTTCTTAAACCTTTAATCAAGTGCTTACTCTAGTATATTCGATGATGCGTGTCCCGTGCCTGTCTGATGTGAATTTTAAGCCTGCTGACTTTGGTCTTTCCTGCCTGAATTTTCAAAATTGCCTTCTGATTATATTAAGGTGATTATATTTCCGATACAAAATCTGCTATTATATAAATGACAAAAGACCGGCAGATTTGTTTCCGCCGGCCTTTGCATTACTTTTACGAATTATCTGTGGCAGTCTGTTGTATCAGACATGTTGCTTTCATCAGAAGCATTGCTGTAGGAATTCTTTGAAGAATTCTTGTTAGATGCGTTCTTTGAGCTGTTTGATGCATTTGATGCGTTGCTTGAATTTGAAGCATTGCTCATGTTAGATGCGTTGCTTGAATTTTTTGAACTGTTTGATGCGTTTGATGAATTTGTGCTGTTAGAATAATTCTTAGACATACTGAAATGTCCTCCTTTTATATTAGATTACATTGCATAGTATCTCTTATTTTTTTGAAATTATTCATAAACAGAATGACAACAATATAGTGTTATCATAAAAAAAATTCCTGACATTCTTTCAAAAATCACTTAAAACCCAAATGTACCTTTTCAGAATTGTTGGATATAACACTAAAACTAAAATATCGTTTAATATCTTTTACCGCAATATCACTTCAGCACTTCAAATGTAACTTTTCCGCTATAATATTTTACCATTGCCTTGCCTATTATCTGTTCTTTTTTTACATAAGTATTATTCCAATACCGTGCATCATTTGAAATGTTTCTGTTATCACCCATAACAAAATAAGAATCTGCAGGCACTTCAAATACCATATTCTGCCCCAAAGACATCGGCTCTTTTAAGTACGGTTCCTCTAACTGCTCTCCGTTTACATATACAGTATCATTTTTTATTTCAACAATATCTCCCGGTATACCGATAATCCGCTTTACAAATACGTGGCTTTCATCGTCCGGAAATTTAAAAACAATAATATCCTGTCTTTGTGGTTCTTCAAAAAGATACGAGATTCTCAATCCAAAATATCTGTCTCCGGTCATAATCGTATTTTCCATTGAACTTGTCGGCGTTTCTGCATTGACAATTACACATCTTGTAAGCACAAATGCAATGAGAATCGCAGCACTAAAAATTTTAATATAGGAAAACATTTCCATCAATACTGTCTTTGGGCGGCTTTGATTTTTCAATTCTTTAAAAAATTTCCCCATAGCTTTTCCCTCCATTTCCAATTCTATGCTTTACTTGGGGGTAAGTTTTAGAACCACTCTTGAAAAAACACCATTTTTTACCCCCATTCTTAACAAAGAGCCTCTTTTTTACTCTGTTTTTGACAAATATCCCCTTTTTATATAACAAAATATATAACAAAAAAGCCCTATCTAAATCACTTTAGATAGGACTCATGTACGTGACAAGATTCGAACTCGCGACCTTCTGGTCCGTAGCCAGACGCTCTATCCAGCTGAGCTACACGTACTTCCTAAACACTTTCGTGTTTAGTGCCGGCAACGGGAATCGAACCCGTATGGGAGTATAAGTCCCGCAGGATTTTAAG